>Ga0209643_1001508_pt1 | contig 21178 bp, 16 predicted proteins | sample AutmiccBRH37_all_FD_187383 | JGI IMG/M metagenome (GOLD analysis project Ga0209643, IMG submission 187383) | Deep subsurface microbial communities from Mt. Terri, Switzerland - Autotrophic microbial communities BRH/37_all (SPAdes) (version 2) | ecosystem: Environmental > Aquatic > Deep... | reverse complement strand
AGAATAGATGCAAATTGCGGGTGGAACGTTAATGAAACCATCAAAAACTCCATAGAATTACAAAAACTAGGCGTGGAATTTATAGAACAGCCACTTGCGCCCTCCAATTGGAAAGGCGCTAAAATAGTGTTTGACAATTCCTATCTGCCCATAATTGCCGATGAAAGTTGCCTTACTGAAAGTGATATAGAAAAATGTCACAACCATTTTCACGGCATTAACATAAAATTGATGAAATGCGGCGGATTGCAACCCGCCAAAAGAATGATTTCTAGAGCAAAAAACTTAGGCTTAAAAACAATGGTTGGCTGTATGACCGAATCCTCGATAGGAATCTCTGCCATAGCGCATTTAACGCCAATGCTGGATTATGTGGATATGGATGGCGCTTTATTGTTAAAAAATGATGTGGCTTCAGGCGTAAAATTAGAAAACGGAACCATTGTATTTTCCAATTTAAACGGAATTGGTGCAGAATTAAACAAATAAAAACTCATTAAAAAATGAAAAAAATATTTATTGCGAGTATCTTCCTATTTATTGCTGCCAGCTACGGCCAGCAAATTGATCCGTTATTGACATCTGATTTTAAGAATCAAGAAAAATGGGTGGACAGCATTATGGACAAACTGACATTGAAAAAAAAAATAGGCCAATTATTTATGATTCAGGCTTATTCAAATAAAGATGAAAAGCACACCAAGGAAATTAATAAAATAATCAAAAAATACCGTGTTGGCGGCCTTATTTTTATGCAGGGAACACCTGAAAAACAGGCCGAGCTAACAAATGAATTTCAGGCAACTTCAAAAATTCCTTTATTGATTGCTCTTGATGCAGAATGGGGTTTAAATATGCGGTTAAAAAATGCTTTTCGATATCCTTGGAATATGACCTTGGGAGCTGTCCAAAACAATGAATTAATAGAACAATTTGGAGAACAATTAGGAAAACAATGCAAAAGAATAGGAATTAACATCAACTTTGCCCCAGTTGTTGATATCAACACAAATCCCAAAAATCCAATAATAGGAAATCGTTCATTTGGAGAGAATAAAAACAATGTAACTGAAAAAGCTTCGGCTTTTATCAAAGGAATGCAACGTGAGAACGTTTTAGCAAATGCAAAACATTTTCCCGGTCACGGAGATACTTCAACAGATTCACATAAAACACTCCCCTTTTTAGATTTCGACTTTAATCGATTGGATTCAATTGAGTTATATCCTTACAAACAATTATTCAAAACCAATTTATCAAGTGTGATGATTGCGCATTTAAATGTTCCTTCATTAGAACCAGAAAAAGGAATGCCAACTTCAATCTCATACAAAGTGGTAACTGAACTTTTAAAAGAAAAAATGGGTTTTAATGGATTGGTTTTTACCGATGCATTAAATATGAAAGGCGCCGCCAATTTCGCAAAACCTGGCGATATAGATTTGGCTGCATTTATTGCAGGAAACGACATGTTACTGATTCCTGAAGACATAAAAGTTGCAGTAAAAAAAATAAAAAATGCCATCAGTAAACATAAAATTAGCAAAGAGCGATTAAATACTTCCGTTAAAAAAATATTAAAAGCCAAATATTGGGCTGGTTTAAATCATTATATTCCCATTAAAGAAAGTGGAATACAAGATGATATTATTACTGTAAAGGACAAATTATTATTTAGAACTTTAATGAAAGAAGCCATTACGATTGTTAAAAATAATAACGATATACTGCCTATTAAAGAGCTAGTAAATAATAAAATAGCTTATGTAAAATTTGGTGATTCAGATAATTTATATTTCACAAATACATTAAAAAAATATACAGAAATTGATATTGTTGAAGATGAGAGTTTATCTGATTTAATTGAGAAATTAAAATTATATGACACTGTTATTATAGGTTACCATAAATCAAATGAAACACCTTGGAAAAGTTTTAAAATGTCCCCCGAGGAGCTTGTCTGGCTTCAGGAAATTGCTAAAAACCATAAAGTAATTTTAGATGTTTTTGCGAGTCCATATACCCTTTTAGATATTGCTAATTTTAATAATATTGATGCTATTTTAGTTTCCTATCAAAATAGTTCCGAATCTCAAGAAATTTCAGCCCAAATCATTTTTGGAGCAATAGAAGCTAAAGGAAAATTGCCCGTTTCCATTAAAAAAATATTTACTGAAGGTACAGGAATAAACACAACAAATTTAATGAGACTCTCCTATTCAATTCCTGAAGAAGTTGGCATGAGCGGTAAGTTGCTTGAAAAGATAGATTCTGTTACCAAAATAGTTGTAGATTCATTAATGGCTCCTGGTGGTCAAGTTTTAGTTGCTCGATATGGAAAAGTAATTTATCATAAAAGCTTTGGATATCAAACTTATGATAAAAAACAAGCGGTAAAATTAACTGATTTATACGATTTGGCTTCCGTAACAAAAATATTAGGCGGTTTACCGATGATTATGAAAAGTGAAGAAGCTGGTTTGCTAAATTTAAATGAAACACTGGGAGAACTTCTACCATTTTTAAAAGGTTCAAATAAAGATTCCGTTACCATTAAAGAAGCATTGTCTCACGTTGCTAAAATAAAGCCCTGGATCCCTTATTATTTAGAAACAATAGACAGTATTTCTAAAAAACCGTTTCCAAATTTATACAGAACTAAAAAAAGTGAAGGATTCTCAATTAAAATCACTGAAAATTTATATCTAATAGATTCTTACACAGATACTATTTATAAAAGAATTGCTGAAGTACCACAATTAAAAGAAGAAGGTTATATGTACAGTGGTTTGCTTTTTTACTTGTTCAAAAAATACTTGAAAGACACATTTCATAAAGAAATGGATGAATTAAACAATGAAAATTTTTATAAACCATTAGGAGCAACAACACTCGGCTACAATCCATTAAATAAATTCAATACATCTGAAATTGCACCAACAGAAGTAGATGATTATTATAGACAACAAACATTACAAGGAGATGTTCATGATATGGGTGCCGCAATGATGAATGGGGTTAGCGGAAATGCAGGTTTATTTTCAAACTCTAACGACTTGGCTAAAATGATGCAGATGTATTTACAAGGTGGCTATTATGGTGGAAAAAGATATTTAGGAGCAAAGACAATCGACAAATTTAACCATAGATATTATGAAAATGACAGCATTAGAAGAGGACTTGGTTTTGATAAACCAGCCTTTGATCCTAAAATAAGTGCCGCAAGCAAATATGCTTCATCAAATAGCTTTGGGCATAGCGGATTTACGGGAACCTACACCTGGGCTGACCCAGCTAATGGAATTCTATATGTATTTTTATCAAACAGAGTATTTCCAAATATGAGCAATAATAAACTTGGAGATAAAAATATTAGAACAGAAATTCATAACTTAATATATGAAGCAATTATTGAAAAATAATTATTACAAAAAAGAATAGATGTTACAAATGATATATTTCTATTTTTTTGTTTTTTTTAACAAAATTTTCTTTTTTATTTAAAATTATTCTGTATATTTGCCTTGGTAAGTTTCATAGCTTACCATCTTTTTCATAGCAATTTTCCTCACTCTCCTTGAGTGAGGTTTTTTTTTTGCTAATTTTAAATGTCCATTTCAAGGTTTTTTATTCGCTCAAATAATATATTGGGAGGCATTTCAAGTATTTTTTTGAATTTTTATTGTGGCCATAGAGTTGCTGTATTGATACTTCAGAAATTATTTTTAAAGAACCTATAATTCATAATTTACTTTTCTAATTTTTATAAACTTTAACATATTTATTTTTGAAAATTAGATTTATTTTATATCTTTGCTTTGGTAAGTTTCATAGCTTACCATCTTTTTCATAGCAATTTTCCTCACTCTCCTTGAGTGAGGTTTCTTTTTTTATACGATTCCTATTCAGTTTTAATATGTATCTTTGCCCGCTTAAATAAACATAAACTATGCTTTTAGGAATTACGATTACAGAATGGGTTGGGTACGCAGCCTCTTTGGCGCTAATTATTTCATTTACGATGAAGAATATAAATACCCTCAGAATTATTAATTCCTTAGGTGCGGTGCTTTTTGTGGTTTATGGAATTATGTTGCAGATTTCTTATCCGATTATTATCACAAACGCCTTTATTTTGATGGTCAATATTTATTATTTGACCTACAAAAGGAAATTTGCTTTTGCGAAGGCGTCGCTGTAAAAAATTGAAATATTTGTTAATGGGCGCTTTTTTGCTGAACCACTTCAAACAGTTCTCCACCTTCACATTTGATGGTTTTATAAGGAAATTTTAAAATAAGTGCATAATCGTGTGTTCCCATTAAGATCGTTTTTCCGCTGTTGTGAATGTCTTTAAGCACATTTAAAACGTCAACCGAAGTTGCAGGATCTAAATTTCCTGTTGGCTCATCGGCTAAAATAAGGTCCGGGTCATTTAACAAAGCTCTGGCTATGGCAACTCTTTGTTGCTCGCCGCCCGATAAAAGATAGGGCATTTTAAAGCCTTTTGTTTCCATCCCAACTTTTAACAAAACTTCATTAATTTTATCCTTCATTTTCACCTCATCTTTCCATCCTGTTGCTTTCAGCACAAACAACAAATTGTCTTGGACACTTCTGTCATTCAACAGCTTAAAATCCTGAAAAACAATACCAAGTTTGCGGCGAAGAAAAGGAATTTCATCCTCTTTTAAGGTTTTTAAATTAAACCCCACAATGCTTCCTTCACCTTTTTCCAAAGGCAAATCGCCATACAAAGTTTTCATCAAACTGCTTTTTCCGCTTCCGGTTTTTCCAATTAAATAAACAAATTCACCCATATTAATTTGCAAATTAACATCGGCCAAAACCAAGTTTTCTCTTTGATATATTTGTGCATTTTGTAAGGAAAGTATCACTTCTGACATAGTAGTCGCTGTTTTTGACAAAACTAAATATTTTAAAATAAATTACCGTCATTTATTGAATTAATAATTAAGCCATTTATAGAATATTTACCTGCAATCTATCAAACTTTAAAATAAGGAATGCTTATTGATGATAATTTGTTCAAAAAAATAATTTTCGGGTAAGGCAATTTCGAAAAAAAAATGCGTTATTACATAATAGTTAAAAACTTCAATTTTTATTAATATGATTTATAAAAGGATTGTCCTTCCGTTCGTTGTGTTTCTTGTAACACTTACAATTTCAGCGCAACAAACGACCATATACACCAACTCACTGGCAAATTATAACCACGCTGTTGAACTTTACCAAAACAAAGCGTACTTGGCCGCCCAGGAAAAATTCATCGATATTAAATCGCAATTTGAAAATGCTGATGAAATGAAAGCCAATTGCGATTATTATATTGCCAACAGCGCCATAAGGTTAGAACAGCCAAACGCTGATGAGCTGATGCAGGAATTTGTGGATAAATATCCAACCAGCACAAAAAATAACAGGGCTTCCATTGATGTGGCCGATTATTATTTCAATGTTGGAAAATATGGGTATGCCGCAAAATGGTATGCAAAAGTGAATCCAATCAGTTTAACATCTAGAGAAGAAGAAAGGTATAATTTTAATTATGCCTATTCATTATTTACTGCTAAAAATTACGCAAAAGCAAAACCCTATTTTTTAAATTTGTTAAATTCCCAAGAATACGGTGCCCGGGCAAAATATTATTATGGCTATATCGCTTACAATCAGGATGATTATGAAACCGCAAATACTTATTTAGGTGAAGTGGTTGATGATACGGCTTTTAAAACTGATGTTTCCTATTATCTGGCCGATATGAATTTTAAATTGGGGAAATTTGACAAAGCCATTGAACACGGTTTGCCGTTGCTGCCAAAATCAAAAGGAATTGAACATTCTGAAATTTCGAAAATAGTGGGTGAAAGCTATTTTAACCTGCAAAAATTTGAAGAAGCGATTCCGCATTTAAATAATTACAAAGGACAAAAAGGCAAATGGAACAACACCGATTATTATTTATTGGGATATGCCTATTTCAAACAAAACGACTATGAAAAAGCCATAAGCACCTTCAATAAAATAATTGGCGGAAACAACGCTGTTGCGCAAAATGCATACTATCATTTGGCGGAATGCTACCTGAAACAAGACAAAAAACAAGAAGCTTTAAACGCCTTCAGAAATGCTTCCCAAATGCAGTTTGTTCCTGAAATTCAAAAAGATGCCTGGTTAAATTATGCCAAATTAAGTTACGAAATTGGAAATCCGTACAAAAGTGTTCCCGATGTTTTAAAAGAATATGTTGAGTTGTATCCAAATTCAACATCAAGAAATGAAATCAACGAATTAATTATCAGCGCCTATATTACTTCAAAAGATTATAAAGGTGCTTTAGAGTATCTAAAAGACAAAAAAAGCGCCAAAGAACGTGCTCTTTTTCAAAAAGTGGCATTTTACAGAGGTACCGAACTTTTTGCGGAAGGAAATTACGATTTGGCAAAAGAGGGTTTTGAAAATTCACTTTCCGTGCCGCTAGACGCCAATATTACAGCCCGCGCAACCTATTGGAAAGGGGAATCAAATTACCTTTTAAACAATTTTAGGGAAGCTGTAACAGATTTTCAAAAATTTGCTTCAAGTTCAGAAGCTTCAAAAACGCAAGAATTTAATGAACTGTATTACAACTTAGGTTATGCCTATTTTAAACAAAAAGACTATGGCAATGCCATTGAAGCCTTCAAAAAATACAACGCAAAAAATGTGGATGATGCCGTAAGAAAAAACGACACGTATTTAAGAATTGGCGATGGCTATTTTGTAACCAGCAGCTATAAAAACGCCATTGAATTTTATAGCAAAGCCATTGAGATGAAAGGAATTGATGCTGATTACGCACAATTTCAAAAAGCGATAAGCTACGGACTTACCGGCAACGAGAATGCCAAAATAAAGGAATTGAATGCCTTTTTAAATTCATCGACAAAATCTGGCTATAAAGATGATGCTTATTATGTTTTGGGAAATTCATACCTTGAAAAAAATCAAAATGAATTGGCCATAGAGAATTATGACAATCTTATTGCCAATTATAAAAGAAGTCCGCTGGTTTCAAAAGCAATGCTTAAAAAAGGCCTGATTTATTACAATACCAATAAAAATGAGCAAGCCTTAACAGCCTATAAAACGGTGGTGCAGCAGTTCCCAAATTCTGCCGACGCCAAACAAGCGGTTAAAAATGCACGACAAATTTATGTGGATTTAGGCCGCGTTGATGAATATGCCGCTTGGGTAAAAACAGTGGGTTTTGTTAATGTAACCAATGCCGAATTAGACAATGACACGTATGAATCTGCCGAAAAACAATATCTGCAAAACAACCATAAAAAAGCGATTGAAAGCTTTAAAAAATATCTGGTAAGTTTCCCTAACGGTTTGCACGCCTTAAATGCCAATTTCTATTTGGCACAATCTTTATTTTCAGACAACAAACATTCCGAAGCAATTTCGAATTACAATTATGTTATAAATCAACCTCATAGTGAATTTACCGAAGACGCGCTTTCACGTTTGTCTTTAATCTATTTGCAAAACAACAATTGGGAAAAAGCAATTCCGTTATTGGAACGATTGGAAAGTGAGGCAAACTTGCCGCAGAATACCATTTTTGCGCAATCTAACTTAATGAAAGGCCATTACGCCGCCAAAAATTACAGTAAGGCGGTGGATTATGCCGAATTGGTTTTGCGGAATAATAAATTGGAAGACCGCGTAAAATCAGATGCACATATCATTATAGCCCGCTCTGCGATTAAAACAAACAACGAATCAAAAGCCAGGAACGCTTACGCAACCGTTGAAAAAATTGCATCAGGCGAGTTAAAAGCGGAAGCCTTGTATTACAGTGCCTACTTTGAAAACAAAGATGGAAACTATAAAGTTTCAAGTGAAATTGTCCAAAAAATTGCTGCGGAATACTCCGCTTTCAAATATTGGGGCGCGAAAGGATTGGTGCTGATGGCCGATAACAATTACAAATTAAAAGATGCCTACCAAGCCACTTATATTTTGGAAAGCGTGATAAAAAACTTTACCCAGTTTAGTGATGTAGTTGAAGAAGCCACCACAGCGCTGAATAAAATTAAAATGGAACAGGCCAAAACCAATGAATCAATTGAAAATTGATAATTTCAAATTAGGCAATTAGCCGATTGGACAATGAAAAATTTGAAAATTAATTTACAAACGATTAAACATAAATAATTAAACGATTAAACAAAAAAAAGCGATGCATCATAAACTCCTTATAACTTCATTCTTCATTTTAGTGACTAGCGTTTCCTTTTCTCAGATAATAAAGAAAAAAGATACCTTAAAAACTGAGGAAATCACTGTTGAAAAGCCCTATGCGCCAACTATTTCGGATGCGTTTAAGGTTAGGTCGAATCCCAATATCGAAAATGAAACAAAAAACTTGGCAAAAGAAAAAGTGAGCTACAGCATTTTTTCTGTTCCTGTTGCTTCCACTTTTACGCCTTCAAAAGGAAAAGCGCAAAGTATCGCCAGAGGTCCGAAAGAACGTTTTTATGAAAATTATCTCTCCGTAGGATATGGAAATTTCAACACTCCGTATCTTGATGCTTTTATGCACTTTGGGGACAAAAAGAACAACGATTTCGGTATATTTTTAAACCACCTTTCATCAGAAGGCGGCATTAAAGATTTACTGCTGAACGATAATTTTTCCGACTCAAAAATTGACGTTTATTACAAACAATTTGACCGCGATTACAACTTTCAAATTAATGCAGGTTCCCAGTTAAAAAAGCAAAATTATTACGGTTTATCGAATGAGATCACTTATGGCGATGCTTTTATTGCAGCTATGGATGAAGAACAAATCTACAAAACTGTTTACGGAGGTGGCAAAGTGAGCTTTGAAGACTCTTTTTTTCGAGGTGCTTCTGCTGAAATCGTAAATTTTTCAGATGATTATAACAGCAATGAAATTCGCTTGCTGGTAAAACCAACTTTGGAATTTCCTATTTCGAAGGAAAAGATCAATGGAGAATTTTTAGTCGATCTTATTTCCGGTCGATTCAAACAAAGTTATAACGACGGAAACGATGTGAATTACAGTTTTTTAAATCTGGGTTTCAGCCCGAATTTAGAAATTGTCAGAGAAAGTTTTACGCTTAATCTAGGTGCAAAATTGTATTACGTGAACGATTTGGAACATAAAAGTAACGACTATTTTGCCTATCCAAACGTGACAACATCCTTTAAAATGATTGATGAAGTGCTGACAGTTGTTGCTGGGGTAACGGGTGATTTAGAGCAAAATTCCTATAAAAGTTTTGCTGAAAAAAATCCGTTTGTTTCTCCAACCTTAGATATTCAGCAAACCGACAAACAATATAGGGCATATGTCGGCACAAAAGGAAAATTGGCGTCAAATATTGGCTATAACTTTAATGTGAGCCATACTTCTGAAAAAAATAAACCGTTTTTTATCCAAAATCAGACAAAAACTGACGGAACCATCATACTTGTTGAAAAAGGCTATGAAGCAGGAAATTCATTTGGCGTGGTTTATGACAATGTTAAAACTTTAGGGGTTTTCGGAGAAATAACCATTGACGCTTCCAAAGAATTTAATTTTACAGGAACATTAAACTATTCGCACCATACTGTTGAAACGTTGTTAGAGGCCTGGAATACGCCAAAAATGACAGGTACTATTTCGGCCGACTATCAAAATAAAGATTGGTTTGCAGGCGCAAAATTATTTTACAACGGCGAAACCGAAGATTTTGTGATTCCTTATGGTTTTACAGCTGAAAACGGAATTATCGTAACAAATGAATCGTATATGGATTTAAACCTGAATGGCGGTTATAACTTTTCAGACAGGCTTACCGTATTTGCGAAAATCAACAATGCATTAGGCGAAAAATACCACCGATTTTTAAATTATCAGGTGCAAACCTTGCAAATTTTAGGCGGTTTAACCTATAAATTTGATTTGTAGCAGAATCCTAAAAAAATTAAACTTTTTTGTGTAGTTTAGACACTTTAAAAACTACATCGAATGAAACATTCTTTTATTGCAATATTCCTACTTATTGCATTTTCCTCTTATGACAGCCTTAAATCTGTAAAAAATAGTGAACCAACTGTAAACAAAGCCGATTCAATTGTTGTTAGACAACTGTTTAATTCGGCTTTAAACAATGGAAAATCTTACCAATGGCTTGATCATTTATCAAACAATATTGGCGGACGATTATCAGGTTCTCCGCAAGCGCAACAAGCGGTTGAATGGGGCGAAAAATTAATGAAAGACTTAGGTTTCGACAAGGTTTGGCTGCAGCCCGTAATGGTTCCGCATTGGGTGAGAGGTGAAAAAGAAGTTGCCTATTTTACCATTGGCAAAATTAAATATGATGTGGCAATTTGCGCTTTGGGCGGTTCTGTTCCAACCCCTAAAAAAGGCGTTTCGGGTGAAGTTATTGAAGTGAACAGCTTGGCCGAAGCTGAAGCTTTAGGCGAAAAACTGAGAGGAAAAATCGTTTTTTTTAACCGACCGTTTGAAGACACTCCTATTGAAACTTTTAAGTCGTACAGCGGTTGCGTTGACCAACGCGGCGGCGGGGCTAAAGTAACCAGTAAATTTGGTGTTTTAGGTGTCATTGTTCGCTCTATGACACACAGTATTGACAATTTTCCGCATACTGGCGCTATGGGTTACGGCGATATTCCGGATAACGAAAAAGTTCCTGCAGCAGCAATCAGTACCATAGCAGCAAATTTATTGAGCGAAAAATTAAAAGAAAATCCGAACTTGAAATTTTATTTCAAACAAAGCTGCGAAACATTGCCGGACGCTCCTTCATTTAACGTAATAGGCGAAATGACCGGAAGTGAATTTCCAGATACATTTATCACTGTTGGCGGACATTTAGATTCTTGGGATTTGGGTGATGGCGCCCACGATGACGGCGCAGGTATTGTACAATCCATTGAAGTTTTAAGGCTTTTTCAATTAAACGGCATCAAACCAAAACACACCATTCGCGCCGTGTTGTTTATGAATGAAGAAAACGGATTGCGAGGCGGAAGAAAATATGCAGAAGAAGCCAAAAAAAATAACGAAAATCATATTGCAGCTTTGGAATCTGATTCCGGCGGATTTACGCCGAGAGGATTTTCTCTCGACGCCAATGGCAAAAGTTTAGAGCTGATTAAAAGTTGGAAACCATTGCTTGCTCCTTACGGATTACACGATATCAATAAAGGCCACGGCGGTGCAGATATTGGTCCGCTAAAATCGGAAACCATTACTTTAATTAGTTACAAACCAGATTCCCAACGATATTTTGATTATCACCACGCGACAATTGACACTTTTGATAAGATTAATAAACGTGAACTTGAGTTGGGAGCCGCTTCTATGGCATCATTGATTTACTTATTGGATAACTATTTACAATAAAAAAAATGAAATGAGCCTCACAAATTTGTATACACACAGGAATGATTAATGGCGAACAGCAGCTGTTACCGCTAAAAAATAAAATTTAAACAGATGAAAAAAATCATTGTACTCCTCTTATTAATTACAGGAATTTCGTGCACAAAGAAAGAAAAAGCGGACACCATTGTCATCAATGCCAATATTTATACGGTGAATGATGCGTTTGACAAGGCGGAAGCATTTGCCATAAAAGACGGTAAAATTGTTGCGGTGGGAACATCACAGGAAATTCAGGCAAAATATGCCGCAACCTTTATAAATGACGCAAAAGGAAAAATCATTGTTCCCGGATTTATTGACGCACACTGCCATTTTTTTGGATTGGGATTGGATAAACAAAAAGTTGATTTAACAGACACCAAAAGTTTTGAAGAAGTTGTTCAGCGAATTGTCGATTTTCAAAAAGAAAATAATGCAACCTATATCACCGGTCGCGGCTGGGACCAAAACGATTGGGAAGTGAAAGAATTTCCGACCAAAGATAAATTAGATGAATTATTTCCGACAACGCCAATCGCCATTACCAGAATTGACGGCCACGCACTATTGGCAAATCAAGCGGCCATAGATTTAGCGGGAATAACCGTAAAAACACCATTTTCAGGAGGAGAAATCCTACAAAAAAGAGGGAAGTTAACGGGTATTTTCATTGATACACCAATGGAATTAATTGAAGCTGAAATCCCGGCGCCTTCCAAAAAAGATAATATAGAAGCCTTAAAAGATGCCGAAAAGATTTGTTTCGATTTGGGATTAACAACGGTTGATGATGCCGGCCTCTCCATAGAAACCATTGAATTAATCGACAGTTTACAGCAAGCAGGCGCTTTAAAAATAAGAATATACGCAATGGTTTCGGCAAGCGACGAAAACATTGATTATTATGCAAAAAAAGGCATTTTTAAAACCGACCGATTAAATGTGCGATCCTTTAAAGTGTATTCAGACGGTGCTTTAGGCTCTCGAGGCGCTGCAATGAAAAAACCGTATAGCGACCAACACAATCATTTTGGCGCTTTGGTAACTCCTTTAGATAAATTGAAAGAATTTGCCGAAAAAATTGCTGCAACCGATTTTCAAATGAATACGCACGCTATTGGCGACTCGGCAAATTACGTGATGCTAAAAACCTATAAAGAAGTTTTAAAAGGCAAAAAAAACAGCCGATGGAGAATTGAGCACGCGCAAATTGTTGATGTAGCTGATTTTAATTATTTCGAAAATATCTTGCCTTCCGTACAGCCTACACACGCAACTTCTGATATGTATTGGGCGCAAGACCGAGTTGGCGAAGAAAGAATGAAAGGCGCTTATGCCTATAAAGTTTTATTGAATACTTACGGGAAAATTGCTTTAGGAACAGATTTTCCTGTAGAAAAAGTAAGTCCCCTGTTAACTTTTTACGCCTCAGTGGCGCGCAAAGATTTGAACAATTTTCCTGAAAATGGCTTTCAGATGGAAAATGCACTGACAAGAGAAGAAACCTTAAAAGGAATGACCATTTGGGCGGCTTATTCCAATTTTGAAGAAAAAGAAAAAGGAAGCATCGAAGCTGGGAAAATGGCCGATTTTATCGTGCTCAACAAAAATATTATGGAAATTGAAGCCGACAAAATTCCATATATAAAAATTGATGAAACGTATGTTGCTGGCGTGAAAGTGAAGTAAATTTTTTGAGTTGAAAGTTTCAAGTTTAATGTTTCAAGTTTAAAAAATAAAAAAATCGTAAATCGTAAATCCGTCAACCTGAGCGGAGCTGAAGGTCGTAATACCTATTGCGTTAGGGGGTGAAGTGAAAATCCTTTTTTGAGGTTCTTCGCCGAAAAAAAGATTGTAACGAAAAACCCGACCTGCAGGGAAACGTCCAAATTTATAGCGCACTTTAAACTGTTGCGCTATATTTTTTTGCTGATGCAATGAGTTTTTCCGACAAATTATAGAGCCATTTTAATTGCTCAGAAACCAATAATGTTTCCTTTAACTTAGCACCGGTTGCCTGAGAATGTTCCTCGCCCAACGCTATCTCTTGGTCACGTTTTTGTGAAAGATTCTCAAAATAAGCATCATATACCTTTTTAGCGTTTTCAACATTCGTTGAATTTACAGTTTTTATGTCGACACTTTTTCCCAATATTTGTTTTGCCTGTTCAAGATTTGAACAAATATTTTCAACATAAATATTGAATTCTGCGGGTACTTCAGCCGTTTTATTGTTTTTTATAAAAGTTCCCAAAGCGGTTAGGGACGACAAAAAAGTATTGTTAAAAACAACAATTTCGTAAATAGTGGAAAGCTCTACTTGTTTGGATTTCGGATCCTGGCTCATCCGCTGAAATGCCGCATTTAAGTCGCCTATTGCTAAAAAAGCTGCTTTTCTCGACAATTTATAGGTGGTGGAAACTACTCCTTTTTCGCGATAAAAAATGGCCACTTGCTTTAAAAAATTTTGGTTAGAAGCAATCGCTTTGCTAAAATCTTCCTGAATATTTTGAAACTGCCAAGTTGGCCACAAAACATAATTTGAAGCAAATGCCAAAGATGCGCCAATTAAAGTGTCTAAAATTCTAAACTGAATAACCGATAAGATATTCGGTTCAAAAAGAGCGTATACAAAAATAACGTTGATGGTTACAAAAACTGCCGCGTTTCTAAAATTTAATTGGACTAAAGAAAATGCCAAAGGCAAAGAAATTACTGCAATAACAGCATAAACAGTCGTGTTTTGTGTAATTAAAATAACGATGGAAGCAATTGCCGCGCCAATTAAAGTGCCAACAACCCTATGAATGGATCTTGATTTTGTCAATCCAAAACTTGGCCGCATTATGATAATAATGGTCAGTAATATCCAATAAGGATTTTGCATAGAAAATGATTTTCCAATAACAAAACCAACCAAAACCACAATTGCCAATCGCAAAGAATGCTTAAATATGGGAGAATAAAAATTGAAATTTTCAGTCAACTTTTTAAAATCGTAATCTTGTGGAGTAATAAACCTATTGGCTTCTTTAACGCTTAAAATTTCGTCATTTTTTCTATAATTATTCAGCACACGTTCTAAGGCGATTACGTTTTGAACCTGCTTTTCCTGATAATTTTTAAGATTCAGCAACATCAAAGTTCCAACTCTGGCTTTAGGCAAACCCACCAAAATTCGATAATAATCAATATGTCTGTCGATATTTTTTATAATCTCGGGAATTTTAATGTTCTCCTGTAATTTTTCTTCTTTCCTGATTACTTTTGAAATGTGCTCCAAATGGTTCGCTATTTCAAAAACAAGCTGCTGAAATGCTACAATTTTCTCTTTGTGCTTTTTGAACACCGAATCAAACTTTTCATAATCGACCGGATTTGCGATGGCGAGTTCCAATATATCAATCAATTCCGTGAAAATCAATTGTTGTCTTCTGGTTCTGTTCGAAGATCCGGAATTACTTCTGCTTGCCAAAATAATTTCTCTTAATGTTTCGTGAAGTTCATTTATTTCAATCTGAAGCTCAAATAATTTGTGTTGAAGATCAGCCCTGTTATCTGAATTGACCAACAATTCACCTCTAATTCTTAAATATTCAACGGTTTTTTCAATGGTTTTGACAAACAATTGATCGACCTGCATTTTTGGAAACAGCAATAATTTTAAATAAGTAAGCGACAAATACCACAATCCGCCCAAAGCAATCAATGAGGCGTGCAGCAACAAGCTTTCTTCAGAATAATCGTGAATAAAACTTAAAACAATAGCCAATAAACCAACAAAAGAAATCAATGAAGCCCTAAACCCGAAAACGGAGATATAAGAAACAAGAAACACAAAAACGCCCAATAAAGGCAATAACAGCCACAAAATATTGGCGACTGAGCCAAATAACAATGTTAAGCCAAACGACAGAAATGATGCGATTAAAATTCCAAAAAATACGTGTTTGTTGCTTCCGGGTACATCGGTTGGCGAACAAAACAAGACACCAAGCGCAACGCTAAAACCAAAATGGATGTCATCAAAAAAGTATTGACTCAAAAAAACAGGGATCAGCATCGCCACTGCCATAACAATTCCTTTCAGGAAATCTAAACTTTTAAAAAATCTGTTTATTGATTCTAGCATAAAATTGAATTCAATGACAAATTTACATCGTATTTTTTCACTTCATTTACTTTTTGTTTTTATATTGGCATATTTAACAATTATTTTTAGATGTTTAACAACAAGAAATGTTTATCCACAAACATCCATACAAACCGTTTATTCCTGAAGGCGCAACAAAACTCATTGTAGGCACATTGCCTCCGCCCCGATTTTCAATGGGAAATTTGAAAAAAGGCGATGTTGATTTTTGTTATGGCAGTATTGACGGACAATTATGGAAAATTTTAGACGAGATATTTACGCTGAATCTACATTTTGAAGCTTCCGAATTGGCCATTCAACAGCGCAAAAATTTCTTGTTAGAAAACAATTTGGGTATTTGTGACATTGTCGAATCTTGCGAACGCCTAAAAATGGATGCTTCTGATTTGGGAATGGCAACTATTATTTTAAGAGATATGTTATTTTATCTCAAAAAAAATACTGCCGTACACACGCTTTTGTTAACTGGAGGAAGCAGTAAAAACGGACCCGAATATCATTTAAGAAGACAATTAAAAGAAAAAAATATTGCACTCAAATTAATTTCTGCGGAAACACCAAAAATTCACGAATTTGAAATACAAGAGAATAAAACAAACAGAAAAATAAAAGTCATTTCATTAACCGCGCCATCAGGAAGCGCAAATCGTGCGGTTGGAAGCAATCCTGATTACCAACGCCTAAAAAAACAAAACCCCAAATTCAATACGTTTGATTTTAGGGTGTTGCAATACAAAAAGTTTTTCTAATTATTATGCGATCCGTCACAAAAAGGTGCATTTTTGGTTTGTTTGCATATACAGAAGTATTTTGTTTCCGTTTTTTCGGCTGTAAAAACAATCGGGCTCATTCCTGAGCCTTTGTGTAATCCGTTGCAAAATGGCTGACTTTCGGACAAGCCGCAAGCGCACCAAGCGTATCTTTTTCCTTCTTCCAATTCAACTGATATAGGATTGTCTCCGGCTCTTTTAGGATTTTCCATTTTTTTGATTTTTTTTTAGATTTGGTTAAAGATATCAATCTATAATACCACTCACAAATTTATTGATGCTGGCTATGCCGTTTTCTTCCAAATATTTCACAAATGCCGAGCCAATAATGGCGCCTTTCGCATATTTTGTGGCTTGTTTAAAGGTTTCAGCATTAGAAATTCCAAATCCAATAATTTGTGGCGATTTTAAATTCAAATCGGCAATGCGCTTAAAGTAATCATCCTGCGTTTTTCCGAAAGCATTTTGCGAACCGGTAACGCTGGCCGAACTCACCATATAAATAAATCCGTCAGAAATTTTATCGATAAACTGAATGCGTTCCAATGAAGTTTGCGGTGTAATTAAAAATACATTAATCAATCCGTATTTCTCAAAAATGGATTTATAATGGTCGTTGTAAACATCAACCGGCAAATCGGGAATTATCAATCCGTCGATACCAATTTCAGCACATTTTTTACAGAAATTTTCCACGCCATATTGCATCATCGGATTAAAATAACCCATAATAATCAAAGGAATTGACACTGTTTTGCGAATATCTTTTAGCTGATTGAACAAGACTTCTGAAGTCATTCCGTTGTTCAACGCTTTTGTGGAACTCGCTTGAATGGTTGGTCCGTCGGCCAGCGGATCGCTGAAAGGCAAACCGATTTCAATAAAATCGACCCCGCTTTTTTCCAAGTTTTCAATAATGGAAACCGTGTCATTTATCTTCGGAAAACCAGCCGTAAAATAAATGGACAATAATTTTTTATTTTCCTGTAATTTTTGATTGATTCTGTTCATTTTCTACAACTTAAAATATTTTACATACGTATCCAAATCCTTGTCGCCGCGTCCAGATAAATTCAACACCACAACATCGCTTTCTTTAAACTTTTTCATGTTGAAAACTGCCAATGCGTGCGCACTTTCAATCGCCGGAATAATGCCTTCCAGCTCGCACAATTCCAAACCTGCCGTCATCGCTTCGGCATCAGTAATTGAAATAAATTCCGCGCGATTTGATCTGTATAAATGTGCGTGTAAAGGTCCGATTCCCGGATAATCCAATCCTGCGGAAATAGAGTAAGGCTCCGTTATTTGTCCGTCCTCACTTTGCATCAACAATGTTTTACTTCCGTGAATCACGCCTTCTTTTCCCAAAATGCTGGTTGCGGCGCTTTCACCTGAATGAATTCCCAAACCGGCTGCTTCTACAGCGATTAAACTCACGTTTTCTTCATCTAAAAAATGGTAAAAAGCACCTGCGGCATTGCTTCCGCCACCCACACAGGCAATCACATAATCGGGATTTTCCCTGTTCTCATGCACTTTCAATTGCTTTTTTATTTCTTCTGAAATCACCGATTGAAAACGCGCCACCATATCTGGATACGGATGGGGTCCGACTACAGAACCAATGATGTAATGCGTGTTCACCGGATTGTTGATCCAGTCCCGAATCGCTTCATTTGTGGCATCTTTTAGCGTTCTGCTGCCCGACAAAGCCGGCACAACTTTAGCGCCCAACATTTTCATACGAGCCACGTTTGGCGCCTGGCGAGCAATGTCAATTTCGCCCATATACACCACACATTCAATGCCCATCAATGCACAAACCGTGGCGGTTGCAACGCCGTGCTGCCCTGCGCCAGTTTCTGCAATTACCCTGGTTTTCCCCAACTTTTTCGCCACCAATATTTGTCCGATGGTGTTGTTTATCTTATGTGCGCCGGTATGGCACAAATCTTCTCGTTTCAAATAAATTTTTGTCTGATACTTTTCCGACAATCGTTTCGCAAAATATAAGGGCGTTGGGCGTCCTACATATTCCTTCAGCAAATCCTGAAATTCTTCCTGAAAAGAAGGCTCCTGCATAATTTTCAAATAATTATCCTCCAATTCTTTCACATTCGGATACAGCATTTCGGGGATAAAAGCTCCGCCAAATTCCCCGTAATAACCTTTCTTATCTACAAAATAGCTCATACTAATAAACTTTTAAATTCTTTAATTTCTTTTATGATTTTCAACCCGGGTTCCAATTCAAATCCGCTGTTGATGTCGATTCCCAAAAATGCGGGATGCTTCATTTTCTTAATTTCGTATGCGTCATTTTTATTGATGCCACCGCTCAACAAAAAAGGTGTTTTTCCTTTATAATTTTGAAGCAAATCCCAATTAAATTTGACGCCGTTTCCTCCGTAATTATTTCCTTTTGTGTCGAATAAAAAAAGAGAAACACACTTTTCAAAAGATTTTATTGCTGAAAAATCAAAGTTTTCATCTACTGAAAAGGCTTTGATGATTTTTACTTTTCTTACTGACAACTTTTCACAATAATAAGGCGTCTCATCACCGTGCAATTGCACAAAATCCAATTTATACTGATTTATTTTTTCAACAATTTCTTCGATGGTTCCATTCACAAAAACGCCCACTTTTTTTACTGATGCAGGAATCTCAATCTGCGGAAAATCGGCCACAAAGCGTTTCGATTTATCATAAAATATAAATCCGATATAATCCGGTTTCAAAGCCAATAAGCCTGAAATATTTTCTTTGTCCCGCATTCCGCAAACTTTAATCTTCATATTACCTGATTTGAGAAATAAATTCCAGACAAGCCAATCCCGGATTCTCTGTTTTCATAAACGTTTCGCCAATTAAAAACCCTTGAAATCCGTATTCTTTAAGTCCGGTAATGATTCTTGGATCGCTGATGCCGCTTTCCGAAATTTTGATGCAATTCTCCGGAATATTTTTTATCAAGGCAATGGAATGCTCTAAATCAACTTCAAAAGTTTTAAGATTCCGGTTGTTGATGCCAATGATTTTATGGTTCAAGTCAATTTTATCCAATTCTTACTGGTTGTGCACTTCGTACAACACTTCCATACCCAAATCTTCGGCCAGTTTTCCATAATTCTTCAATTCTTCTTTTGTTAAACAAGCTGCAATCAGCAAAATGGCATCAGCGCCAATCGCTTTTGCCTCCACAATTTGAAATCCGTCCACAATAAAATCCTTTCTTAAAATTGGAATGGTTTCATTTACGGCGCGCGCCTGGATTAAATCAACAATGCTTCCGCCGAAAAATTCCGTTTCGGTCAAAATAGATTGTGCGGCAACATTGGCATCCAGATAACCTTGCGTCACTTCACCAACAAGCGCTTTGTCGTTGATTATTCCTTTTGAAGGCGATTTTCTTTTAAACTCGGCAATTATTCCGGTTGAATCTTTAGCGGTCAATGCTTTACTTAAAGAAATTGGCGTGCGGTTAAAATTTGGACTTTTCACCAATTTTTCCAAGGAAACTTCACGCATCAATTTGGCGACTTCCAGCTTTTTATGGGCGATTATTTTATCTAATATGTTCATAATATTATTGATTTACCAATTTATGCAAACTTTCTTTTGCCTTTAATCCGAATAGGGAATCTTTGGCTTCTGCAAAGGCCGTTTCAAACGACTTATTTTTGTCTATAATTTTTAACGCGAATGCGGCATTTGCCAATACTGCATTATTTTGGGCATCGGTTCCTTCACCATTTAAGATGGAACTGAAAATATCAGCGGCTTCTTTCACTGTATTTCCTCCAAAAATATCTGACTGGTTCAATCTTTTCAATCCCAATTCTTCGGGCGTAATCAGTTGTTCATTTTCTTTGGTAAATAATTTGAATCCGCTGGTCAGCGCAATTTCGTCATAGCCATCCAAACTGTATACAATACCGTAATTTGTGGCTGTTTTTTGAAGCAAATAATTGTAAATTCTTGCCACTTCCAAGTTAAAAACGCCAACCATCTGATTTTGTGGCCGACTCGGATTTACCAATGGCCCCAACATATTGAAAAATGTTTTCACGCCCAGTTCTTTTCTCACCGGACCAACAGCTTTCATCGCCGGATGAAACAAAGGTGCATGCAAAAAACAAATATTTGCCTGCTCTAGCTGACGTTTTAAAATGGATTCATCATTGGTGAATTTATAACCTAAAAACTCCAGCATATTTGAAGAGCCACTTACGGAAGAAACGCCGTAATTTCCATGCTTCGCAACCTTATTTCCAGTTCCTGCGACAATAAATGAGGTTAAGGTTGAAATATTGAACGTATTTTTTCCATCACCGCCGGTTCCGCATAAATCGATGGTGTTAAAATCCGACAAATCGACTTTTACCGCCAAATCCAGCAACGCTTCCTGAAATCCGGAAAGTTCTTCCACAGAAATCGGCCGCATCATAAAAACGGTTAAAAAAGATGCCATTTGCGAAGCATTGTAGCTGTTATTCGCTATTTGCACAAGCACTTCACTGGCTTCCGCTTTTGTTAAATATTGCTGTTCAATTAATTTGCTTAATATCGTTTTCATTATGAATTTGCCTCTATAAAATTTCTTACAATTTGTTCTCCAATGGGCGTTAAAATAGATTCAGGATGGTATTGAACCGCACAAATATTGTGTTTTTTATGCTGCAAAGACATCACCGATCCAAATTCATCAACCGCAGTAATTTCCAATTCTTCGGGAAAATCACTTAATGAAGCGATCCAGGAATG
>Ga0209643_1001504_pt1 | contig 21243 bp, 23 predicted proteins | sample AutmiccBRH37_all_FD_187383 | JGI IMG/M metagenome (GOLD analysis project Ga0209643, IMG submission 187383) | Deep subsurface microbial communities from Mt. Terri, Switzerland - Autotrophic microbial communities BRH/37_all (SPAdes) (version 2) | ecosystem: Environmental > Aquatic > Deep... | reverse complement strand
CGTGTAAGTATTTATTAGACATGAAGACGGAGGCGAAAGTTGTTATGAAGAGCCGGATGCCTTAATAGGGCACGTCCGGTTCTGTGAGAAGCGGGTGCAGTGATGCACTCCGTTTACTCGACCTCGGTTCCTCTCTACCTATCCTCAATCCCTATAGAGTGAGCGTTAGTAGATAGGAAAATAAATTTATCATTAACTTCTTTTAATATTTTTTTCTTAGTACTAGTCCAGTAATATCTAATAAGAATATTTCGAAAATCATTATCAAATTCATGAGTAGTCTCTATAATATACATTTTTCTTTGGGGCTATATAAAGAAAAAAGTGGCACAATCTATATGCCTATGAAACAATTTTTTAACTATGCAGGCATACGATGCATTAGCCTAAGGAGTTTAAGTTGTTTGAAGTGATGATGTGTTATTTGCAAGCCAAAGAGCTAATTCTTCCTTTGTCAGTTTGCCAGAAGATAAATTCATCATCATTATGTAAGTCTCATTTTCAGTGGCAATAATTTCATAACCATTTCTTTGCAAAAAGATATCCATGGCAACAAGGGCAATGCTTTTATTACCATCTACAAATACATGGTTATTACATAAATGATATCCATATGCAGCGGCCATTTTAGGTAATGTATCATGTAAGTACTTACCATCAAAAGTAGCCTTGGGTTGTTCGAGAGCAGAATCAAGTAATTTATGGTCTCTTATGCCATGAGAACCACCATAGGTTTGAATTAACTGTTCATGAAAAAGAATTATAATTTGTTTGGATATAAAAATAATATTCTTCATTTTGATAGTGCCTTTAAAGTATTTTTGAATTTACTATTTGTATTTTCAAAACTAGAAGCCCAAATTTCAAATTCGGGGTTATAAGGGGATAGGGTAAAACCATCTTTTGTTTCAATAACATGTAATTCGTTGCCTTCTTTAAGATTATATTTTTCCATAATCTCCTTAGATATTGTAAAACCGTAGCTGTTGCCAATCTTTCTTAATTTAACAGTTTTCATTAATAATCACCTCGAGAAGATTATAACATTTGTATTACATGATAGTCAAGGGAGCTGTATTGATCTTGCTATTTAAAAGCTTTGTCTTGCATTATTTTTATTATGTCTGGTAGAATATAATTAAGAAAGGGGGGCAAGTTAATGAAAACCCATAATTCACGAGCAAGACTGAGAGGGAGGCTAACCTTTTCTAAAACTGAAGAAAAATTAAACCCTATATCAGTTTGTGGGCTTAGAAGAACTCCTTTGCCAAAGCATAGAACCTTTCCACTTGTTCTTACCAGATTGGGCGCTAGACCTATGAATGATATAGATGTCGATGTATATAATGCTAGAAAAGATTTTATATCTGGTAGTAGTAAAAGCTTTAATAATTTAAATGATTTTTTTAAAGATTTAGATGAATAAGCATAATATAACTAAAGTTGAAAGGTCTAGTGGTTTTAAAAGGACCTATAAAAAAAAGTCTACCTTTGTACAAGAAAAGTTTAAAAAGAGGTTTAGTCAATGGGTTTATGATCCATTTGGACATAATTACAAAACTGAACCCCTTAAGTCAGATAATAGTATTTGGAAGTTTAATATTGACAATGATTATAGGGTATTATTTCAATGGAAAAGAAAGTTTACGGAAATTCAACTAATTGGTATATACAATCATAACGAATTATTAAGAAAAGGATATTATTGAAAATAGTCTAGAAATTAACTAGACTATTTATTATGGTGCGCGAATTTTTTTAAAGATTAATTGTCAGAGTAATTCCAGAAAGTTGGGGTAGCTTGGTTTAAGAGAATTGACTAGATAATGCAGAAAGGATGATTCGCTGTTGAGAAAGAGTGTATTGGGAAAAATATTTGTATTGTCAATAATTTTTTTACTCGTACTAGGTTGCACTCCCCAAAAACAAGTCGACCCGGGGCCACCGCCCCCTACTGATAATCAATTTGATCTAATTGTAGTTGGTGGAGAGCCGGAGGGGATTGCGGCGGCGGTATCTGCATCTCGCAATGGTCTTACAGTACTTCTTATTGAAGATGACCATGCTTTAGGGGGCTTGATGACCCTGGGTAAGCTTAACTTTATCGATATGAACCATGGCCGGGATGGTACTCTTTTGACCCAGGGGATATTTAAGGAGTTTCATGATCGGGTGGGTGGTACTGCTTATGATGTAGATGAGGCTATAAATGTTTTTCAGGATATGGTGGACAAGCAGCGCTCCATTGTATTAAAGCTCAATACTGAGTTTGTGGAGCCTATTAAAGATGGTAGTAAGCTTATCGGTGTTAAAGTAAAAGAAGAAGGTCAGGTTAAAGACTACTATGCTAAAAGGCTGGTTGATGCTACGATTGATGCAGATTTAGCTGCTGAGAGTGGTGTACCATATACCTTTGCCGGCGAGGATATCGGGGAAAAGGATCGGCAGATGGGTGTAACCCTGGTTTTTGAGCTTACTAATGTGGACTGGAATCAGGTTGTTAAATATCTGAAGGGTGATGGCAATGACCATACCGGTGCTACCAATAAATCAGCATGGGGCTATACAGAGGAAGGCTACAGCTATGAGCCAAAGGATGAGCTTATGCGTCTCAGAGGCTTTAATGCTGCCAGGCAGGATAATGGTAATGTCTTAATAAATGCCCTTGTTATCTTTGGTGTAGATGCTCTAGATCCGGAGAGTAAAAAGGAGGGTATTGAGCGGGCGAAAAAAGAGCTGGAATATATCATGCCCTATGTACGGGAAAAGTTTGTCGGCTTTGAGCGGGCGGAAGTAGTAGGGACAGCTGAGCAGCTTTATATTAGAGAAAGCAGACATATAATCGGTGAGTATCAGCTGACAATAGATGATGTCTTAGAAAATAAGGATCATTGGGACTCTATTGCTATCGGCAGCTATCCTGTAGATGTCCAGCCTACTGTCAAGCAGCGCTGGGGTACTATTATTGGTAACCCTGATAGATACGGTATTCCTTTTAGAAGTATCGTTCCTTTGGAGATTGAAAATCTATTAGTCGTAGGCCGCAGTGCCTCCTATAAATCCCTTGCAGCAGGGAGTGCTCGAGTTATTCCTATTGGGATGAGTGCAGGGGAAGCTGCCGGTGTAGCCGCAGCGTATTCCATTAATAAGGAAATTTCCTTTAGAGCTATGACTAAGTCGGAAGAGGCTATTAAAACAGTTCGAGATAAGCTTATTGCTCAAGGAGCGTATCTTAAGCCTTTTAATATAAAAGAACCTGCCATGGACCATTGGGCCTATGAAGGTGTCAAGGTAATCAGAGGCTTGGGGCTACTTGATGGCGGCTATAGTAATGACTATCGTCTAGAGGAGCCTATGGGTAAGTGGAGGTTTCAAAATCTGATTAACAAGACCTTAGAAAAAGCTAATAAGGCACCTGAGAAATATATTGAGGTATCGGAAACCCCTAATAATGAAGAAATACTTGTGAATACGGTGAAGGGCTTAGGGCAACCAGTGAAGGACTATGCACAGGCTAAGGAAGTTCTGATTGAAAAGGGAATAATGACTGAGGAGTTAAAGCCCTATTTTGCTGATAAGGATAAAGAGCCTCAAGCTGCGGAAGTGACGATGCTGGTGGCGAATGTGTATGGGTATCTTATGGGGCAGAATTAGGGGTCGGTGCTCGGGGACCGGTGTGGAAAGAGCGGGATCGGGGATCAGGGACCAGGGACCAGTGTGGAAAGAGCGGGATCGGGGACCAGTGTGGAAAGAGCGGGATCAGGGACCAGGGGTCAGGGACCGGGGAGGATATGCTTTTGGGGCAGTTTATTGGGTCTGACAATTGCTCAAGGGTATAGCTATTGCGTCTGACACTGGCATTGAATGGCAGAGTGGTGGGGCGATTCGATCCGTGAACTGACATGCTTTGCATGTTTTTTTCGGTACTTTATCTAGCGTAGCGAAATCTAAATCTAGCGTAGCGGAATCTTAGTCTTATCTCACCTCAACCTTATCTTGATTGGAAAAGGTCCAGGGACTAGATATGTATTAAATAAGATTAAACTGTAAGTTTGCGGGGCGGCATGGAAACCGCCCCCTACTTGTGTATTTGAATTTTCTCACATATAATAAAGGTATAATATGGAAAAATCCTCTATGGTAAGGATGAGGATGGATATGCTTAGATCTGATGAAGGTAATAAAAAAATTGATATTTCGACTCTTGAAGAGAAATTGAAAGAACTAGGACAAGTCTTAAAGGAGTATTCACCTTCTTTAGTGGCTGCTTATTTATTTGGGTCCTGTGCTAATGGGAAAGTAGGACCCCTAAGTGATATTGATATAGCGATACTTATTTCAAATGAAAATGAAGATTGTTATCTAGAAACAAAAGTACTTATGGATTTAATGGCAATTTTAGAAACTGAAAAAGTAGATTTAATAAACTTAGATAATGCACCTCTTCATATTCAATATGGAGTTTTAAAGAGTAAGAAGGTTATTTTTAGTTCGGATGATTTGAAGCGAATTGATTTCGAAACAAGAGTTATTAAGAAATATCTTGACTTTAAACATGTTAGAGAAATGCACGATCAGATATTTTTACAAAGAATAGGGTTAGAGGAATAAATTCTAAAAGAAAATATAGATGATTTCTATGAATTTAAAGAGGGTATTATAAATTATTTAAAAGAACAGAAAATAGAGAATAATTGAGATGGGAATACTTGTGGGTTAGATGGGGTTATTGAGATAAGCTACGGTATAATACTACGGGAAAAGGCGGTGTGATTGATGAACCGTGAAATAAGGTGGAAGCAGCGATTTAGTAATTTTAAAAAGGCAACAATGCAGTTAACAGAATCTATTGAAAAAGGGGAATTAAATAAACTTGAAGTCCAGGGATTAATACAATGTTTTGAATATACTTTTGTATTAGCTTGGAAAACTCTGAAGGATTATTTGGAAGAAGAAGGTTTTAGTGTGAAAAGCCCAAGAGAAACAATACAGATTGCTTTCCAATCAGAGTTTATTACCGATGGACATGCCTGGATAGATGCGCTAGAAAAAAGAAATTTAATGGCACATACTTATGATGAAGCTAGAGCAAACGAAGCAGAGATTTTAATAAGAGAAAAATATTTTCAAATCATTCAAGAGCTTTGTTCTAAGCTGGAGAAATTACTATGAAATTTGGCTTAAGTGAAGTGGACTTGGACTATATATTGATGGTCATAAGAAAGTTTCCTGAAATAGAGAAGGCTGTTATTTTTGGATCAAGAGCCAAAGGGAGTAATAAACCAGGGTCAGATGTGGATATTGCTATTTATGGCGATAATATTACATTTAACACTGTATCAGCCTTACATGCAAGGTTAGAAGAAGAGGGGCCACTACCTTATTTATTTGATGTAGTAGATTTTACCCATTTGGGTCACAAGGAGTTAAAAGAACATATTAATCGCGTTGGGGAAGTGATTTATTCGGCATTGGAGTGACTGGTGGACAAGGACTGGGGGCCAGTGTGGAAAGAGCGGGATCAGGGATCAGGGACCGGGGAGGGCATGCTTTTGGGGCAGTTTATTGCGTCTGACAATTGCTATTAGGTTGAGATGTTGCGTATGACAATGCTCAAAGGTCTAGCTATTGCGTCTGACACGGGCATTGAATGGCAGAGTTTTGGGTCGGAGATCGCCACGCTACGCTCGCGATGACATATTGCTTCAACCTAGTTTTTCTGTAGCACTGTAGAACTGTAGAACTATGGGACTTCAGGAGGTGGTAAAGTTGCTGGCGGTTGATTTGGATGATAAGCTAATAAGATCTATAAGGGAGCTAGGGAAAAAATATAGTGTTAAAAAAATTGTTCTTTTTGGCTCCCGTGCAAGAGGTGATAATCGTTCCACTAGTGATATAGATCTTGCAGTGTATACTCTGCCAAACTTCACTAGTGAAGGAACACTTCTAAGTAAGCTTGATGACTTAAATACCCTTTTAAAAATTGATGTAATATTTATTGCTCCTGACAATGACCACCATTTGATTGAAAAAATTGAAAAAGAAGGTGTAGTACTTTATGAGTGATTATTATCAAAAGTTTCAAAATTATAATAATGCACTTAATAGACTTACAGAAGGGATTTATAAATATGTAGAAAATAATGATCTTTTAAGGGATGGTTTAATTCAGCGCTTTGAATTTACATTTGAGTTAGCCTGGAAAACATTGAAATCTATTTTTGAGGACGAAGGACTTACAGGTCTAAATTCTCCTAAAACCGTATTAAAGGAAGCTTTTGCGGCTCAAATAATAACCGATGAAGAATTATGGTTGAATATCTTAAGTGACCGGAATACAACTGCCCACATTTATAGTGAGCAACTAGCAATAAAGATTTGTAACAATATCAAAGAAAAGTATGTTGATGAATTTAAGAAATTATCCGAGAGGATTGAAATGAGAATTTCAAAATCTTAAACATAGCTTATGGGGCAAATTATGAGGTCAGTTGTTTAGGGAAAAGAGCATCAGGGCCCAGGGCCCAGGGATCGGGGACCGGTGACTGGGGAAAAGAGCGGGATCGGGGATCGGTGACCAGTGTGGAAAGAGCGGGATCAGGGATCAGGGACCGAGGAGGGCATGCTTTTGGGGCAGTTTATTGCGTCTGACAATTGCTATTGGGTTGAGATGTTGCGTCTGACAGTACTTGTGGGTTAGATTATTGCGTCTGACACGGGCGTTGGATGGCAGAGTTTTGGGTGGGAGATCGCCACGCTACGCTCGCGATGACATATATATTGAAATATTGCGGCTGACACAATAACTGCATGTTACTTTTCCGTACTTTATCTAGCGTAGCGAAATCTTAATCTAGCGAAGCGGAGCCTTAGTCTAGCGAAATATAATGGAGCGAAAAAAACTAGCGAAAGCTAGTTTTTTCTATTGACAGGTAAATTTGAAGGATATAGAATACTAATGGTATCCGACTGACTGGTCGGACGAGTATTTTATAATGTAAAGGAGCAGATTGAAGTGCAGTTAACGAGGAAGATTGTCATTCTCTTTTTGATCGCTATTCTTAATATTTTAGTATTGGGGTGTGGAGCTAAACCTGTAGAGGAAGAGGCTAAGGTAAAGCTAATACCTGTTGAGGTGGCTGAGGTAAAAAAACAGGATTTTGTACGGGGTGTAGTTTTGAGCGGGACAATTAAGCCTCAGGCTACCGCAACGGTTGTACCTAAATTAATGTCTGCCGAGAAAATAGTGAACATAAGTGTAGAAGTGGGAGATAAAGTAAGGGCGGGTCAGACAATTGCTGTTTTAGATCAGAGTACTGTAGCTATACAGTTAAATTCTGCAAGAAATACATATGAGGATGCATTAAGGAGTTATGAAAGAAATAAGGTGCTTTTTGAAGCGGGGGCTGTAGCTCAGTCAGTGCTTGAGCAGCTAGAAGTAGGCTTAAATCAGGCTAAAAACGCTCTGGATGGGCAAGAATTGGCCTATAACAATACTATTATAACAACACCAATAAGCGGTATAGTCACTGCTGTGACAGCTGAGGCAGGAAACCTGGCTTCAGCCCAAACACCTATTGCTACAATTGTTAATTTAGATACTGTAGAGATTGACTGCAGCATAAATGAATCCCAGGTTAATAAGATTGTAGTAGGGGATAAGGTCCAGATTCGGATACCTGCTACCGGAGGGAAAATATTTGAAGGTAGAATTAAAAATGTTAGCTCTACAATGGATCAAAGAACAAAAGCTTATCCGTTAACTGTTGTTCTTGAAAATAAGGAAAATGTGGTAAAGGCTGGGATGTATGCGGAAGTAGAGATCATTACTGATGTGCGGCCTGCTGCTTTTGTAGTACCTGCCCAGGCAGTTATTCAAAGGAATGGTTCAACTAAGGTTTTTATAGTACAGGAAAATAACGTTGTTGAAAAAGAAGTGGAAATTGGTTTAACAAACGGTAAGGAGACAGAAATCATAAGGGGTATTATCGCAGGTGACCAGGTAATTACCAAGGGAAATGAAGATGTTGTAAGAGGAGACCCTGTAAAAGTTGTGGGACGGGGTGAAAAATAATGAAACTGTCAAATCTTGCTGTTAGTAGGCCCGTAGGGATTTTAATGGTGGTACTTGTTGTACTGCTTCTGGGTACGGTATCACTGTCTAAATTAGCAATAGACTTATACCCGGAAATTAATTATCCTGGTGCAATAATAATAATGCAATATGAAGGAGTAGGGCCTGAGGAGATAGAAAAACTGGTAACCCGCCCTGTAGAAGGTCAGATCGGAACTATCAATGGCGTTAAAAAGATAAATTCTGAGAGTTCTCCAGGCTCATCGGTAGTGTTTGTAGAGTTTGGGTGGGGCTCGGACATGGATGATAAAACCATAAAAATACGGGAAAAGGTTGATTTCATTAAGCCCTATCTCCCGGGAGAAGTCGGCGAGCCCATGATATTCAAAATGAGTATGGACTTAATGCCCATTATGATGCTGGGTATTGCCGGGGATCAGGATTTAGCGGGATTAAAACAGATTGTAGAAGATAAGATTCAACCCCGTTTAGAAAGAATAGATGGTGTTGCTTCTGTTTATATGGCTGGGGAGAAAACCAGGGAAATACAGGCGGAAATAGATCCGCGGAAATTGGAGGCCTATGGTTTAAGTATCGATGATGTGGCAAATACCATCAGAGGAGAAAATAATAATACTTCCGGAGGTTATGTTGAACAAAGTGCTAAGGATTATTTGGTCAGAGTAAAAGGGGAATTCGAAAGCCTAGAAGATTTGGGGAATATCCTGATTTCTCTTAAAACCGGCGGCACTATAAAGCTCAAAGAACTGGCTGAAATAAAAGATACATATAAGGAACAGAAAATGTATTCCATGCTGAACGGTGTTCCCAGTATTGCCTTGAATGTGCAAAAACAGAGTGATGCCAATACGGTAAAAGTGTCAGATGCAGTCATTAAGGAATTAGAAGAAATCAAAAAGCAGCTGCCGGGTAATATAACCATTAAGACAGCCTTTGACCAGGCGGAATTTATTCGCGCTGCAATAAACAGGGTGGTTAATAACGGTTATATAGGAGCGATGCTGGCGGTTTTAGTGCTGTTTTTATTCCTGCGCAGTATAAGAAGTACTTTGATAATTGGTACTGCCATTCCAATATCAATAATTGCAACCTTTATTTTAATATACTTCAGTGGCTTAACCCTAAATATGCTTTCTCTGGGGGGATTGGCCTTGGGTATAGGAATGATGGTGGACAGTGCTATCGTTATCTTGGAAAATATTTACCGCCATCGCCAGGAAGGATATGGACGTATTGAAGCAGCTAAATTAGGTGCTTCAGAAGTAGGAACGGCTGTTATGGCGTCAACCTTAACTACCGTTGCCGTATTTTTACCCATAGTTTATGTAGAGGGCCTAGCTTCACAGCTTTTTAGGCCGCTGGCATTAACTGTGTCTTTTTCCCTAATTGCGTCATTAACAATTGCTCTGAGCTTTATCCCCATGCTTTCATCAAAGCTTCTCATAGTGGAAAATAATGGAAATGATCATGGGAAGCCGAAAAATTTTTTTCAGCGTTTAAGTAAAAAGTGGGCTGATACTTTAGATAAATTGGATATAAAATACCAGGGATTGCTGCAGTGGGCATTACGGCGGAGAAAAACAGTTATATCTATTACCTTGGTTTTGTTTATTGCTAGTGCTGCTTTAATTCCCATGGTAGGGATGGAATTTATACCTAAACAGGACAATGGCTATTTTACAGTAGATATTCAACTGCCTAACAGCAGTTTACTTGAGGACACTTCAGAGATTGTAAACAAGGTTGAAAAAGTAGTTACCGGCATGCCTGAGGTTGACTCCATATTTCTCAATGTAGGTAATCAGGGGGGAATGCTGACCGGCGGTTTTGGGGAGGGCAGCAACCTAGCTAATATTGTGGGTCGGTTAGTGCCTAAAACTGAACGGGATAGAGGTATCGATGAAGTTTTGGACGATATTCGTTCCAATATTACGGATATTGCCGGGGCTAAAATTACAGTTAAAGCAGATGAAGGCGGTATGGGAGCTCAAACTCCTATCTCCATCATAATAAAAGGTGATGACCTAGATGAACTTAAAGATATTGCTCACCAATTTGCTGAAACAATTAGAGAAATTCCGGGAACACGGGAGGTAACTACAAGTCTTGAAAATGGTAACCCTGAGATAGCAGTAAAGGTTGACAGAGAAAAAGCCGCCTTCTACGGAATATCTTCTTATCAGGTTTCTCAAGCGGTAAGGTCAGGCTTACAGGGAGCCTTGGGATCAAAATACAGAACCAGCGGAGAAGAAATAGACATAAGAGTGCAAATACCGGAAATAGATAGAAAAAATGTTCTGAGTCTAAATAGGCTTATGATTCCTGCGATGCTTGGACATAACGTACCATTAGAGGAAGTTGCCAATATTGAATACACTGTAGGACCGACAAAGATAACCCGGGACAATCAATCAAGGCAGGTAACTGTCACGGGAGATATCTTTGGCAGAGACTTAAAGAGTGTAAATGATGATATAGTGAAAGCCGTTTCAACTATAGCTATGCCCATGGGGTACGAATATGAAATGGGCGGTGCCAATAAAGAGATGATGGAATCCTTTCAGAGTTTGGGTTTAGCTTTAATTCTGGCTATAATCATAGTCTATATGATCCTGGCAGCCCAGTTTGAGGCTCTCCTCTACCCCTTTATTATTATGTTTAGCGTACCGCCGACATTAATTGGTATTGTGGGAGGATTGATAATCACCGGCAGGACCTTCAGCGTACCGACATTTATCGGTGTAATTATGCTGGCGGGTATTGTCGTAAATAATGCAATTGTATTGGTTGATTATATTAATACGTTGAGAAAACGGGGAATGGAGAAGACAGAAGCAATCCTAAAAGCTGGACCGACAAGGTTAAGGCCAATATTAATGACTACATTGACCACCGTACTGGCTTTAATGCCCCAGGCCTTAGGAATAGGGGATGGTGCTGAAATGATGGCACCTATGGCCACGGCTGTTGTAGCAGGATTGTCCTTTTCGACCTTAGTAACACTTGTTTTAATCCCTGTTATGTACTATATCCTTGATGACTGGGGACAAAGAATTTCCGGTCGATTTACCAAGGCTATAACGGGAGAAACTGTTTCCGAGAGGGTGTAGGTGATGGCAGAAAAACCAAAAAAACAGCTGATACTAGAAGCTGCCTTTGAAGTGTTTGCCCAGAAAGGCTTTCATAGCACCAAGGTGGATGAGATCGCCGAAAGGGCTGGGATAGGTAAAGGTACTATATATGAATACTTTAAAAGTAAGGCTGATGTTTTCCATGAGATGTATATCTGGTATGTAGATAAATATTTTGCTGAGCTTGAAGAGGGCTTATTAGATGAAAGCGAACCTACCCTTAAGCTAAAGAGAATAGTTAAAAACCATATCATTTTCCTTAATAATGTCAAAAACCTGGCAGGAAAGCTTTTAAATGAATCCAGCACCCATATGGATATGGGTGCGGAATTTAAAAAGACCATGGTTAACAGCTATAAAGAAAAAATGGACCGGATCAAGGTAATTATCGAAGAAGGTATCCAAAAAGGGGTTTTCCGTGAGATTGACGTTACATTGTGTACTATGTTTTTCTTCGGCATCCTAGGCGGCATATCCCATGCAATGTTCCTTCTGGATATGGATATAAATCCAGATGATGTTGCAGAGAAGGTAATTGATATATTATTGAATGGAATTAAGAAATAAAAACTGCGCTCAGGCGCAGTTTTTAAATTGAGAAGTGAGAAAAGAAGAATGTAGAATGTAGAATTTAGAATTAAAAGAGCTCTCTGCACTCGCAATTATGATGGGTTGCACGCATAACTATAAATGAGAACTTTCCTGTCATCCTGAGCGATAGCGAAGGATCTAGCGTAGCGGAGAGGTTTTAGATCCTTCGGTCGTTCCTCCCTCAGGATGACATAGTAACAATCAGTGGCATTAATAGTCAATTGCGGTGAGAATGTTATTTCAGGCTGGGAGTGAAACAAAAAAGGTTTCCCCGGTCACTGGTCCCCAGTCCCCGGGCCCTGGGCCCCGATCACTGACCACCGACCATGATTCTCACCCGTTAGCAGTTTCCAATTGTGGCAATAATATTAATAATAAGGAAATACTATACATCTTGTGAGGTCTGCTATTGCTTGGTACAATATATATCAGGGGCTATACAGCATGTGGCTACATATGCATGACAAGCTTCCTGGATGCATCTACACCTGGGTCTAGCTTAAGGGATGTATCCGATGATTGACGTCGGCAAAGCTTAGCATGCATGGGATGCGTCAGGAAATGTTCACTTTCATGTGATGCATCATGCAGTTATACATGCATCGGATGCATCACGCAGTTATACATGCATCGGATGCATCACAAAAGCCTGACCTGGAACCTGATGCATCCACAAAATCTACCTGTAAACGCAGTGTCACAACAAATATTCTGGAGGTCTTAGCATTGAGCATTTTTACTAAAAAGAACGTCGTAACAATTTCATATGTCCTTATCGGACTAGCCCTAGTTTTATCCCTATTTTTAGCCTTTCAGCGGGTGAATATTGAAAAGGAATATGACCAGGTAGAGATTATGCTTAATTTGACAGAGGTTCAATCCCTGGCTAATGGCAGCAATTTGAGCTTTAGAGAAGTGTTAGGTCAGTTGAGGGAACACGGGGTTACCGGTGTTCTGGTGAAAGAACTCAGTCTGGGGGATTTAGCCCGAGCCGGTAAAATACAATTTTTCCAGGGTGAAGAAATTAAGCGGGCTACATACTATGACAAGGTTTCCCAGGATGCTAGTCTGACAGATGCTAATATTCTAGTAGCTATTTTGGATAAAAAATTTGTGGGGCAAATTACTGAGCATCTTACTAAAAAGATAAGCGGTGCACAAATTGTAAATGGTGAGGTTACAGTTGCGGTTATTCCTGTTAATTTGCCTAATTCCGATAGAGAAAAGGAAATAATTTATGAAGAGCTAAAGGCTATCGGCGTTGGCTTTGAAACAAATACTTTAGATGAGATATCTAGTGAGAGTCTAAATATTATTCCACAAATCAGAGATTGGGCAAAACCCAGCCAAGAATCTCTGGAGTTTATTGCTCAGGAGATTAAAAAAATACCCAATCTTAGCTTTATTCTTTTCAATGATAAGCAGGTACCTGGATATCCCGATAAATTAAGTGTTTTATTGGAAGAGTTGAGAAATAAAGAGGGGCAAGTATATGCGCCTATTGGTATTGTAGAATTTTTTAATCAAAAGGGAATTAATCAGTTTGCCACGTTTATGAATAAAGAAACTATTAGGGTACACTCTATTGCAGCTAATGATATGATAAATTACAACCCTAAAAGTGCTGTGGAGCGATTTGAACTGGCAGTAAGCGAACGAAATATCAGGTCTTTATTTGTCCGGCTTTTTAATATGGATCAGCCTAAAGAAGCTCTAGAAATGAATTTAACTTACTTAGGTGATTTAAAACATACCTTAGAGGCAAAAGGCTTTTATTTAGGCCAAGCAAAGCAGTTTAATTCACCTGCTTATTCTCGGATAATTATTGGTCTGATTGGACTGGGTGTCATTGCCGGTGGAGCTTTGATTCTTCTGAGAAAGGATTGGCTCAAGCTAGCTATAGCTCTTGGAGTATTTGGAGCACTAGTATGGGCAGTATTACTTCTTAGAGATCCTGTTTTTGCAAGGAAACTAATGGCACTTGCTAGTGTAATAGTATATCCTACCCTAGCTTTTTTGGCTGTTACATCGGAAAAGTCAAAAAGCATAAAAGGTAGCATAATAGCCTTCTTAAAAATGTCCGGTATAAGCTTAGTTGGTGCAGCACTAATGGTTGGACTGCTGGCAGATAAGCTTTTCATGCTGAAGCTTGACCAGTTTGTGGGTGTAAAAGCAGCCCATGTCCTGCCTTTGGTTATTGTGCCGTTATTAATATTCATCTTAAACGAGAAGCCGCTAAAGACAATAAAAGAGCTCTTAGATCAGGTTATCACCTACAGGTACGCACTTTTAGCCACTCTAGCCTTAGCTGCATTGGCTGTCTATGTAATTAGAACAGGAAATGAAGGAACAGCCTTGGTATCAGGGATAGAGGAACGATTCCGTGCAGGTCTTAAAGACCTCATTGGAGTTCGCCCCAGGACTAAAGAATTCTTGATCGGTCATCCCTTTACATTACTGATATTATATTTTGGTTTATCAAGGAAAAACTGGTTTTTAGTACTCCCCGCTACAATCGGGCAGGTGTCCTTAGTTAATACCTATGCACATATCCATACACCCGTAGTGATTTCCCTTATCCGCTCTGTCCATGGTTTGTGGATCGGCATTGCCTTGGGTGTGGGGTTGATTGTTGCAGTGAAATTATTGGAGAGATACTTTAGGGATAATCGTGTCTAAGTCTGCAGGTTAGCGGAACTTGTCATTGCGAGGGCGTTAGCCCGTGGCAATCTATGTTTTAATCTTGGGTCTGAGCTTAAGGAAAGCATTCCCGTCATCCTGAGCGATAGCGAGGGATCTTACCTAGTGTAGAACTAGATCCTTCGGTCGTACCTTCCTCAGGATGACATAGCAACAATCAGTAGCTTTCACATCAATTTTCATGGGTTGCCTGCACCACGATAAACGAATACATTTTCAAGGCAGTTGTATATGGAGGAAATAGCATGAAAAAGATACTTCTCAGTGGTTACTATGGCTTCAATAATGCAGGGGATGAGGCTGTTCTATATTCTATAATTAGTTCATTAAAAAAACATAATGTTAACTTAGGGATTACTGTTTTATCAAATAACCCTGAACAAACTGCCAAGCTTTATGGTGTGCAGGCTATAAATCGTTGGAAGCTAACGAATATTTTAAAAGCAATCAAAAATAGCGACTTGCTCATAAGTGGTGGTGGCAGCTTACTACAGGATGTGACCAGCAAAAATGGCATCCTGTATTATCTTGGGGTTATTTTCTTCGCCAAGCTTCTAAGAAAGCCGGTTCTAGTTTATTCTCAGGGCATTGGTCCCATAAATATGAAAAGGAATAGAAGAATAACAGCTTTTATCTTAAACCGAGTAAATGGCATAACTGTCCGTGATGAAGGCTCCAAAAAGGATCTAGAAGAAATGGGAGTAAAAAAGGATATCGTTGTATCCGCTGATCCTGTACTCGGCTTTTCCTCTGAGGAAATAAAAATTGAAAAAGGTCGGGAACTTTTAGAGCGAGTTGGCGTCAATATTAATGATGGGAAAATTTTGGGCATCTCTGTTAGACCCTGGAAAACAGCCGGAACTAATTTTACTGCGATAGCAGAGGCTTGTGACCGCTTAGTGACCCAGGGCTGGCAGATAGTATTTATACCTATGCACTTTCCGGAGGATATTCAAGCATCAAGAGATGTAGTAAACCAGATGAAAGAGAAAGCCTTCCTTTTAAAGGAGAACTGTTCACCTTCTGAGGCATTTAGTATCTATAAGGCAGTAGATGTGGTGATGGGGATGCGTCTCCATGCCTTGATTATGGCGGCAGTAATTGAAAAGCCACTTATTGCAATTTCCTATGATCCAAAAGTTAATAGATTTATGGACTTATTGGACATTTATCAGGTTATGGATATAAACGATCTAAAGTGCCAGGAAATCCTTGACTTGGTACAAAATACCTGGCAAAATAAAGAAGGCTTTGTGCTTAACCTACAAGATAAAATGGCACCATTACGGAAAAAAGCAATGCTTTCAGCGGAAAAAGCTTTTCGCATCTTGGGTGAAAGTTAAATAGTTGGTGTGTGGCTAATTAGAGACCCAAGATGGCCGTGCCATGGCTAAAAAAGGAAACGAAATAAAGTTTCCTTCAGAGGAGAAGTACGAACTTGCATCTCAATTAAAATCAGCTTTAGTTTCAGTTCCGGCGAACATAGCTGAGGGCTGTAGGAGACAGCACACAAAGGAATTAGCCTACCTCCTGAGTGTAGCCTTAGGTTCCCTTAGTGAGGTAAGATATTATTTTCTACTATGCAAGGATATTGGATATCTCTCAGAAGAAGCATACAACGAACTGCAACAAGAGTGTATTGATATAGATAAAATGCTAGATAGTTTAATATTAAAAATCAAGAACCAGCTAAATGAATCAATTTAATTATACGGTGGCACGATCGCACGGTAGCACGTCAAGGATGCTAGACATTCATGATGTGACACGAACCAAAAAGGAGGCCCCAAAATGGAATTAAGCATTAATGAGATAAAGGAGATTCTCCCCCATAGATACCCTTTCCTCTTAGTGGATAAAATTATCGAAATCGAGCCGGGGAAAAGAGTAGTGGGACTTAAAAATGTCACTGCCAACGAAGAGTATTTTAATGGTCACTTTCCAGGCTATCCTGTTATGCCGGGGGTATTGATTGTAGAAGCCTTAGCTCAAACCGGTGCAGTGGGTGTTTTATCCTTAGATGAATATAAAGGGAAGTTGCTTTTATTTGTAGGCATTGATAATCTCAGAATCAGAAAGCAAGTAGTTCCCGGTGATCAGTTAAGATTAGAAGTCGTAGTAACAAAACTTAGAGGTAGAATAGGCAAATGCGAAGCGAAAGCTTATGTAGGAGAGGATTTAGCCGTAGAGGGTGAGCTAATGTTCGCTATCGAAAATGTTAATAAATAGTTATTGAACACTACATATAAGCGATGTAAAATAGATACGAGTAGCTTGGACTTAAACTTCAGTCAGTTATTTTAAAGGGAGGGAAAGTCAATGAGTGAAGAGTTGTTAACTCAAATATTAAATGAATTAAAAACTATGAATCACAAAATTGGTAATTTGGAAAAAGGGAGACTTGGTGGGTTAGAGGAATTTCGAGCAGAAGTCAATCAGAAATTTGATGAGGTTAACGATGACATTGACTTTTTGAAATTTCAAGTTAGAAACAATGATAAGGAATTATTCCTTATTAAAAGGAAACTTCCTTAGACTAAACAATATCCCTGATTATACGGTTTTTAACCTAGCGTAGCGAAACCTTAACCTTAACCTTAACCTTAACCTCAACCTAGCGAAGCGAATTTGGAGGCCAATATGCAGTATATCTTATATATAATGGGGAGCTTTTTCATAACTCTTGGATTAGTTCCATTAATTAAAAAATTAGCTTATAAAGTGGGAGCGGTGGACAATCCCTGTCAGCGAAAGGTTCACTTCAAGCCTATGCCTAGGCTTGGTGGTTTGGCGATCTATTTAGGTTTTATTGCTATGGTTTTATTGACTCAACCACTTACCCAGCAAATTATGGGCTTAGTATTAGGGAGCACAATTATTGCCATGATTGGAGTAGTTGATGATATTAAGGATATCTCCCCAAAGCTGAAATTAATAGGACAAATCATTGCTGCCTGTGTATTAGTAGCTTTCAATATAGATGTTGATTACATCACCCATCCATTTGCTAATGGAGTAGTATCTTTAGGGTATCTTAGTATACCTGTTACGATTTTGTGGGTAGTTGGTATTACAAATGCTGTAAACCTGATAGATGGTTTGGATGGCCTAGCTGCAGGGCTTTCAGCTATTGCAGCTATAACATTAGCTATTGTAGGCTATAGCCAAGGACATATTTTAATGGTGGTTCTTTCATTAATGCTGGCAGCATCTACCCTAGGTTTTTTAAGATACAATTTTTACCCGGCTCAAATTTTTATGGGTGACAGCGGTTCTATGTTTTTAGGCTTTAATTTAAGTGCCTTGGCCATAATGGGTTTTGCTAAAAGTATCACTGTAATCTCAGTTTTTGTACCTATTTTGATTCTAGGCATACCAATTTTTGATACATTATTTGCTATTATCCGCAGATATTTTAATGGCCAACCAATTTTCAAAGCGGATAAAGAGCATTTACACCATTGCTTATTAAATAAAGGTTTTACCCATAAGCAAACAGTACTCGTCATCTATGTTATAAATATACTGCTGGCAGGGACAGGAGTATTGCTAACACATATAACAACTGCTCAGAGTGTACTTATTTTAGCAGTTATCTCAACGATGGTACTGTGGAGTGCACAAAAAATCGGTGTTATTGGCAAACCACTTTCCAAACGAATTTCACAACAAACAGTAGGGAAGTGACTGTAAAGGCAGAGGCTACAGTGCTACAGTGCTACAGTTCTACAGTGCTACGGAAAAACTAAAATATAAGATTGCTTCATGCTTAAGCAATGACGTGTATTATTGATACCGCTGTCATTGCGAACGAATGTGAAGCAATCTTTTTTTGTGGGCTAACCTTATAGATTCTACAAAAAATCCCTCCATTTATAAGATAATGGAAGGATTTTTTGTAGAAAAATAGAATAATTATAGAAACAACATATAAAAACCGTAACATTTGTCACCATGAATTAAAATTCGATGGCACGGCGACACGCTGTCACGATGAATTTAAAAAGGATGTGACTAAAATGAGAGCGAAGATAATTGTTCCTGTTTTATTTCTAGCTATAATAATAGGAGTATTTATTGGACAATCAGTATTTGCAGGTGGTGTAGTACCTGGTTCCCAAGCTGATCCTTTAGTTACCAAAGCATTTGTGGAAAGTGCATTAAATTCTCAGCTTACTCAGTTGCAGCAGCAGGTAGCTCAATTACAATCAGAAGCTAATAGTTTGCGCCAGCAGGTAGCTTTTCTAGAAAGCAAAATAGGTGAAAAGGCTCCTGTACAGCCACCTATCACAAATAACAATCAGCAACAACCAGGAACTCAAATAGTCTCTCAACCTAAGCCTGAAGTAAATCAGCAGCCGAGTACTGTAACTCCTCAGCCCAAGCAGAAAATAGCCTATGTTAAGCAAAGCAATGCTTCTGATGTTGTAAATACCCGTTCAGGTGCTGGAACCAATTTTAGTATTGTCGCTAAAGTGAGTAAAGGTTCTAAGATGATTATCTTAGATGAGAAAGATAATTGGTACAGGGTCAAATTAGAAGATGGGAACTTAGCCTGGGTCGCCAATTGGGTTGTGGATGTGAGGGAAGAGTAAAGTCTAAGGCTAAGGCTAAGGCTAAGGCTAAGGTTGAGGTTGAGGTTGAGGTTGAGGTTAAGATAAAGATAAGAGATAAAGATAAAGATTGATTAATAAAGGAGTAAATACGTGTATAAAAGTTTTGAAGAAATGCCGGTATGGATGGAGGCATTTAGTTTAGCTGATGAAATATATGACTATACAGAGAAATTTCCAAAGAACGAGTTATTTTCTTTAACAGAACAACTTTTTATTATTTTGCTAGAGGCTCTGCATATGAGATAAAGAGTCATCTTTTATTTGCTTAAAAACGAGGCTATTTAACAGATAATGAATTTATTGCTTTAGAAATAAAAATTAATAATATAATACATAGTCTTAACAATATAATAAAAGCCTTAAAAATGAAGAAAACTTAGCCTTAACCTTAGCCTTAACCTCCACCTTAAATAGGTGGTTTTTTTGGTTTCATCTTTACTTTTCATAGAAGATATTATATAGTTTAGTAAGGAGGAGTAAGGAGGAGTAAGGAAACAATGACTAAGAAGGAGGGTAAATGTATATAATGTTAGAAACAGTAAAAAACAAGGAGTCCTATAATATGGAAACTAGGTTGGGAAAAATATCTTCCAAGCGTCAGTTAACGATCCCGAAAGATTTTTATGATAGATTAAAGCTTGGTGAAAATGTTGAACTTGTTTTAGAAAAAGATTATATAAAAATAATGAAGTTAAAAAGGATTGAAGAAAATTTCGATGACTATTCAGATTTGATCCTAAAGGACTTAATAAAAGAAGGTTATACAGACGAAGAATTACTAAAAGAGTTTAGGTTAAGAAAAAAGTTATTTCCTATTGCAGTACAAAATATGCTACAAGATGTTAGAGAACAAGTTAAAACAGATACTAGAACATCAGAGCAGTTAAATAAAGAACTGTTTGAAGAGGATTAGGATGCTAGATTATAAAGTATCACCAAAAGCGGAGAAGTTTTTCAAAAAAATTAAAGATAATATGTTAAAAAAAGAATTTAAAAATGCAATAGATGAAATAAGGAAGAGTCCTAATATTGGAAAGCATAAAAAACAGGATTTGCGAGGGGTACTAGGATTTGATATTTATTATAATGGAGTTAATTATGAAATAGCTTATGAAGTGATTGATCTCGATGGACAAATTATTATAATCATACTTGCAGGCACAAGGGAAAATTTTTATGATGATCTTAAAGATTATTTAGATGATTGTAGAAAGTATTTTAAGCTGACTGGAAAATAGGTTTGTTTCTAATAATGCTTGTCGATGTGATAGATAAAGGCTAAACATGTTGGCATCCAATGCATGTAAAGCTCTGGAGATGCATCTGCTATTGGGATTCATTCCATGATGCATCCGAAGAAATGACTCTAAATTGATACATCCTTTAAGGTAGACCCTGGTGCAGATGCATCGTTCGGGATGGACATGCATGGGATGCATCCCAGTAGATTGACATACATTTAGAGGCTGACTCAATAAATTAGCATTTAAGCAAAAAAAGATGTTGCACAGTTGAAATAATTGTGGTATATTATCAAAGTGCCTTAAAAGAGGCGCATAAATGGAGCGAGGTTAGCAAATAATAACCGTTGCTCCAAAAAAATCTCCCGGTGACTTTCCAGAAACTGGTTGTTGACCGAGGAAGCTAAAACATGATACAATTACTTTTGTCGCCGCGAGAGAGTGGCGGTGAGCGAGAAAAAGTTCTTTGAAAATTAAACAGTTGTAAAACATGCGTTTGGCTCAAAAGTCAAGACGACTTAAAGGTCAAAAATTAATTAAGTAAATGAGCTAATCAAGCTTACAATAAATATTATTGGAGAGTTTGATCCTGGCTCAGGACGAACGCTGGCGGCATGCCTAACACATGCAAGTCGAACGAAACGGAGGTCGGTCATCAGAGGTCAGAAGTCAGATTGAGCTAACATTAATAGCTTCTAAAATATCTAATTCTGACATCCGATTTCTGACGACTGACTTCCGTTTAGTGGCGGACGGGTGAGTAACGCGTGGGTAACCTGCCCATAAGACTGGGATAACACCGGGAAACCGGTGCTAATACCGGATACGTTCTTTAAACCGCATGGTTTGAAGAAGAAAGGTGGCCTCTG
>Ga0209643_1001503_pt1 | contig 21245 bp, 19 predicted proteins | sample AutmiccBRH37_all_FD_187383 | JGI IMG/M metagenome (GOLD analysis project Ga0209643, IMG submission 187383) | Deep subsurface microbial communities from Mt. Terri, Switzerland - Autotrophic microbial communities BRH/37_all (SPAdes) (version 2) | ecosystem: Environmental > Aquatic > Deep... | reverse complement strand
ATTTGATTGTTGTGCCAACTTTAGAAACGCCTTATTTGCCAATTCAGGACACCAGAGCCGAATTTGTGCATTACACGGCTACTTGGGTTGAATGGTCTTTAAGCTTAACAGGCATCGCTGCTTTTTGTTTATTTTTTACGCTTATCCTAAAATTTGTTCCGGCTATTCCTATGTCAGGAATTATTGATCTTGAAAAAGGCAAACAATCGAAAAGAGAAAAAAATAATCCAATAGTAACTGAGTTTTAAAAAATCGAATTATGAAAATTAACTTATTAAAATACATAAAAATTACCTCATTTTTGGTTGCATTGCTACTCAACATTCATAGCAATGCCCAAGAAAGTGACGCAAGTAATTACAATATGTCTTTCGAATTTAAAACAGTAAAACAACACGATAATTCACGTTTGCTTGAAGCTAGTTTTACCGGTAAAAACAAAGAAGACAGGAAAGATGTTATTCCTATGTTTGATGCAGAAATTAAATTTTTCAATGTATTAAATGAAGATGAGGTATTATTGGGAGCAGCAAAAACATCGCAAGCAGGAATTGCACAAATCACACTGCCAGAAAATCAAAAATATTTGACAGATGAAGATGGAAATATCAATTTGGTTGCACGTTTTGAAGGAAATGTAAATGTTGAAGAATCATCAGCAGAAATAGTCGTCAAAAACATTTACCTAGAGCTTAATTTAGAAGAAATAGACAGCGTAAAAACTGTTTTGGTATCAGCATTCACCATAGATGAATTAGGCGATAAAATTCCTCTTGAAGAAGAAATTGATATCGTTTTATATGTTCAAGGAATGCTTTCAAAAATGAAAATCGCTGAAGGATCTATAAGTGAAGGCGCCTATGAATTTGAATTTCCAACAGACTTACCTGGTGATGTCAAAGGAGACGTAACAGTCTTTTCAATAATTGAGGGCCACGAGGAATATGGAACCGTAATTCAAAAGAAAAATGCCAAATGGGGTGTTTTTCAACAACAAATAAAAAAAACAAAAAACACTTTATGGTCCAGCGCCGCACCAATTTGGATGTATGTTGTATTAACCATTTTGCTGGTAGGTGTTTGGGCCAACTACATTTATACCATCATAAATTTATTTAAAATCAGAAAAGAAGGTAAGGATTTAGAATTAGAGACAGAATCTTAAAAGGTCATTTTACCGCCTAAAGTGTAAGCAACTATTTTAAAATTAATAATTAATATAAATTCAAAAAAAGATGAAAACAGTTAAATTTTTAATGATTATCGGAATAATTAGCATTGGACTTTTATCCTTTACTAAATTAACGCAAGAGGAGTGGAAAGTTCCCGCAAAATACCAAACTATGAAAAACACTGTTGAAGCAAGCAAAGCAAATATTGCTTTAGGAAAAACGCTATATGCAAAACATTGCAAATCTTGCCACGGAACTACAGGTTTGGGCGATGGAACAAAAGCAAAAGAAGTAGATGGTGATTTAGGTGACTTTTCATCTAAAAAATTCCAGTCACAAACTGATGGTGCAATTTTCTACAAAAGTTATATTGGAAGAAAAGATATGCCAAACTATGAAAAGAAAATTACAGATAAAGATGATGTTTGGGCAATGGTTCACTATATAAGAACATTGGCTAAATAATTTTAAATGAATCTGTTCAATTAAACAAATTTGATTTATTGAATATAAAAAGGTTTAGTTTTCGCTAAACCTTTTTTTGTATTCTATTTAAACCTTTACAAATTAAATAATATAAGGTTTTAACAATCCTTAAAGTCGTCAAATCATCGGCCCAAAATAGATGAATGATGTAAGTATTTATATAAATTATGTAACAAATGTCACGAGTTTTTCAACTAATTTTGAGTGGTTATATTAAATCAATACAAATTAATTAATAAAACGAAACAATATGAAAAAATTATTTATTATCGCAATTATAGGAACTTCCTTAATATTTCAAAATTGCAATACAAAAGAAAAACAAGAGAAAACAGACACGCTGAATGATTCCATTGTTACAGAAACTGTAATCATTGATACAATTACCGGAACAGAGGTTATTGAAGAAGAATTAACCGAAGAACCTTTAAAAACTTCCACCGATAAATCTACAACGGTTACTAAAGTAACTGTAAAAGAACCATCAAAAGTTGTTACTCAAACAACAACTAAAACCAAAGTTGGCGAAAACACTACAACAGAAGTAGAGACAAAAGTAGTAGTTGCAGACCAACCAACTAAAGTTGTTGTAGTAGCCGAAACACCCGTAAAAGTAACGGTTAAAGAACCAGCAGTGGCAGTAAACACTTCTAACTGGGTAGTTCCTGCAAAATACCAAACAATGAAAAACCCTACAGATCCAAAAGTTGATTTGGCCATTGGAAAATCATTATACGGCAAACATTGTAAATCTTGTCACGGAAGTGAAGGTTATGGAGATGGTGTAAAAGCCAAAGAAATGAAAGGGGATTTAGGCGATTTTTCATCTAAAAAATTCCAGTCACAAACAGATGGCGCATTGTATTACAAAACCACTTTTGGCAGGGACGATATGCCTGCGTTTAATAAAAAATTGCCTTCAGATGAAGACAGATGGTTAATTGTTAATTATATGAGAACTTTATAAAAAGAAGTTTAAAAATATAGCATAAAAAAACCGAACAAATTGTTCGGTTTTTTTATGCTATATGGTCATTGAGAATATCCGAATTTCCGGCTGATTTTCAACCAGTCTTAAATCGAATGCCATACAAATATTTCGCACAAACATCCTTCCCTCCTCTTTTACGGTTATTTTATTTTCAGTAACTTCAATTAAACCATCACCTATAATTTCACCCAAGCGCGCAATTATTTCTTTTTTAACTTGAGACGTTAAGCCAATGTTCCACTCCGTTGCCAAATTACACATCAAATTTAAAATGTGTTTTCTTATAACTAAATCGGTATCCGTTAACAAATGACCTCTAAAAACAGGTAACTCACCTTTATTTACGCGGTCTGTATAATCATCAATTTCCTTTTCGTTTTGCGCAAATGCATACCAGGAATCGCTGATGGAGGACATTCCCAAACCTATCATCAGTTCCGTTTTGCCCGCCGTATAACCCATAAAATTACGGTGCAGTTTTTTAGCTTCCATCGCTTTATGCAGCGAATCACTTGGCAAAGCAAAATGATCCATTCCTATTTCAACATAACCATTGTCAAAAAACAATTGTTTTCCCAATTCATACAAATGCCTTTTTTCATCATCTTTTGGCAAATCACTGTCATCAAAACCTCTTTGTCCAACACCTTTTATCCAAGGCACGTGGGCATAACTGTAATAGGCAATTCGATCCGGTTTTAAAGCAATAGTGTTTTTAATGGTATTTCTGATGCTTTCTTCGTTTTGAAAAGGCAAACCAAAAATTAAATCGTGGCTAATGGATTCATAGCCAATTTTTCTTGACAAATCATGCACTTTTTTAACCTGCTCAAAGCTTTGAACTCTGTGAATCGCTTTTTGAACAATAGGATCATAATCTTGTATTCCAAAGCTGTTTCTTCGAGAACCTAAATCGTACAATGTTTGTAACTGGTCTTCTGAAGTATGATTTGGATGGCCTTCGTAACTGAAGTCGAAAATCTCAAATTTATCGGCTCTTTTAAAAATTCCGTTGATTAATTTTCTTAAATTTTCAGAAGAAAAGAAAGTCGGCGTGCCGCCTCCCAAATGGATTTCCCTAATTTTTGGTCGTTTCCCCAACAAATTGCAGTACAAATCCCATTCTTTTAAAACGGTTTCAATATAAGGTTGTTCAACTTCATCATGACGTTTGGTGATTTTTTTGTGGCAAGCACAAAATGTACACAAACTTTCACAAAATGGAAGATGAATGTATACACTTATTCCTTCGCTGTCATTGCTTTCATTAAAAGATTTTACCACTGTTTTTTTCCAGTCTTCCATCGCAATTCCCGCTTTGTCCCAAAAAGGCACTGTTGGGTAGCTGGTGTATCTTGGACCGGGAATATTGTATTTTTGAATTAAAGTTGAATTCATTTTTTTAGTTTTTAGTATTCAGATTTTAGCAGTAAGTTGTGAAACTATTTTTAAAATCTAGCTTTTATATTCTTTTACTGCATCAATAAACGCTTTTGCATTTTCTAGAGGCACATTCGGTAAAATTCCATGACCCAGATTAACGATGTATTTATCTTTTCCAAAATCGTTGATCATTTTGGTCACAATTCTTTTGATTTCCGCAGGAGGCGACAATAAACGTGCCGGATCCATATTGCCTTGCAGCGTGATATTTCCTCCCGTAAATTTTCTTGCCATTTGTGGTGTAATTGTCCAATCAACACCCAATGCCGAAGCATTTGATTTCGACATTTCTTCCAACGCAAACCAGCAACCTTTTCCAAAGGCAATTACTGGCGCATCATCTTTTAATGCTTCAATAATTTGGTTGATGTATTTCCAGGAAAATTCCTGATAATCAACCGGAGATAACATTCCTCCCCAAGAATCAAAAATTTGCACAGCATCAACACCCGCTTTTACTTTTTCTTTCAAATAAGCAATGGTGGTATCTGTAATTTTTTGCAATAAAGTATGCGCTGCAATAGGTTGCGTAAAACAAAACTCTTTGGCAATATCATAGGTTTTAGAACCTTGACCTTGCACGCAATAACATAAAATTGTCCAGGGAGAACCCGCAAAACCAATCAATGGAACTTCGTTATTTAGCATTTGCTTGGTCATTTTTATGGCATCCATTACGTATTTTAATTCAACCGTCACGTCTGGCACAATCACATTATCAACATCTCTTTGGGTACGAATCGGTTTTGGCAACCAAGGACCTGTTCCTTCTTTCATTTCCACTTCAATATTCATCGCCTGCGGAATCACTAAAATATCCGAAAATAAAATTGTGGCATCCATTCCAAATCTGCGATAAGGCTGTACCGTAATTTCTGAAGCCAATTCAGGAGTTCTGCAACGGGTAAAGAAATCGTATTTATCACGAATTTCTCTAAATTCAGGCAAAAATCGCCCTGCCTGACGCATCATCCAAACTGGCGGACGTTCAACTATTTCTCCCTTTAAAGCTCTTAAATATAAATCGTTTTTGTACATTTTTTTGTATTTTGGTATTTTAGTATCATTAAATGTTGGATTATAAACCTGATACTATTAACATTAATGGATTATTAATTCCCCCTTCGGGGGCTAGGGGGCCTTATTAGCCACCGCTTTCATGGCGATATCTATCGCTTTTCTTACTTTATAAATATCTCTTTTACTCATTGCGGTTCCTAAAAACCAAGCTTCAAATTGAGATGGAGGCAAAAACACGCCATGCTCCATCATTTTCCAAAAGAATATTTTAAATTTATTGGTATCGCTGGTGAGCGCTGTTTTAAAATCAACCACCGGTGTTTTCGTGAAAAATGGAGAAATCATCGATCCAAATCGGTTTACCTGCAAATCGATTCCATTTTCTTTAGCGGCATTTAACAAAGATCGCTCTAAAAAAGAAGCCGTTTTTTCAAAAGCTGCATACGGATTTTGTTTTTTTAATTCCGTTAAAGTTGCAATTCCGCAAGCCATCGCAATCGGATTGCCCGATAAAGTGCCTGCCTGATACACATCTCCCAAAGGCGACACCATTTCCATAATTTCATTTCTGGCGCCATAAGCACCAACCGGGAAACCACCTCCAACAACTTTACCCAAACAAGTGATATCGGCTTCAACACCCAACAATTCTTGGGCTCCTCCAAATTTGGAACGAAATCCGGTCATAACTTCATCCATAATTAAAAGAACACCACTTGCTTTGGTTAATTCTCTTAACTCTTCCATAAATTCTTGGGTCGGATTTACAACACCCATATTGCCGGCAATTGGTTCAATGATTATAGCGGCAATATCTTCGTGCTTCGCTAAATGTTGCTCAACGCTGTCAATATTGTTGTATTCCGCAATTAATGTATTTGCAACGGCTTCCGGCGGTACACCTTTACTTCCCGGAATGCTTAACGTTACCAAACCTGAACCGGCGGCAACCAGCATATCATCCGCATGTCCGTGATAACAGCCTGCAAATTTGATTATTTTATTTTTTCCTGTGAAAGCTCTGGCCAAACGAATGGCGCTAAAAACTGCCTCCGTTCCGGAACTCACAAAGCGAACTTTATCCATTCCAGGGAATGCATCACAAACAATTTTGGCCAATTTAATTTCGCCCACTGTTGAAGCGCCAAAAGTAGTTCCTTTTTTTAAGGCTTTTTTTACCGCTGATTCAACCTTACTGTTTCTGTGTCCCAATATCATTGGCCCGTAAGACAATACCAAATCGATGTATTCGTTTCCGTCAACGTCAATAATTTTGCTGCCTTTCGCCCTGTCGATAAATATAGGAACGCCACCAACAGATTTAAAAGCCCGAACGGGAGAGTTTACCGCTCCCACCAAGTTCTTTTTACCTTTTGTATATAATTCTACTGATTTTTCTAGTTTCATTTTATAAGTAGTTAGCTGTAATTAACGTTTCAATAATAATTTGGCGACGTCTTTTGCAAAATAGGTGATGATAATATCGGCTCCTGCCCTTTTCATGGACAATAAACTTTCCATCATAACCCGATCTCCATCAATCCAACCTTTTTCAGCAGCTGCTTTAATCATCGCATATTCACCGCTCACATTATAGCAGGCGACCGGACGGTCGAAATTATTTTTTACATCTCTTATAATATCCAAATAAGCCAAAGCCGGTTTTACCATCAGTATATCGGCACCTTCCTGGTCGTCAAAAGTGGCTTCACGCAATGCTTCATCTCTGTTTGACGAATCCATTTGGTAAGTTCTTCGGTCTCCAAAAGTTGGCGCAGAATCTGCAGCATCTCTAAACGGACCATAATAGGCTGATGCGTATTTTACCGCGTAAGACATAATAGGAAGATCATAAAAACCTGTATTGTCCAACGCTTCTCTGATGGTTGCAATCATTCCGTCCATCATTCCGGATGGCGCCACCATATCCGCACCTGCTTTTGCGTGAGAGATCACTTGTTTGGCAATATTTGGCAACGTAGCATCATTGTCGACATCGTTATTGTGAATTACGCCACAATGACCGTGACTGGTGTATTCGCAAAAACAAACATCTGTAATGACATATAAATTTGGATAATTTTTTTTGATGAAACGGATGGCATTTTGCATAATTCCGTTATCGTTCCAGGTTTCAGAACCAATTTCATCCTTTTTTGAAGGAATTCCGAAAAGCAATACTGCCGGAATATCCAGTGCAACCACCTCATCCAGTTCTTTTGAAATCCGGTCTAATGACCATCTTTTGATACCAGGCATGGAAACAATTTCAGTTTCAATATTTGTCCCTTCTTCAATAAACAAAGGATAAATTAAATCGTCAACGGTAAGTCGGTTTTCCCTTACCAAACGACGAATATTTTCAGTTTTACGTAGGCGTCTTGTTCTATTCATAATCAAAATATTGATTTACAGATTCTATTACATTTTCTACCGTAGGTTCATCGGCCACAAATACATTTTCAAAATCGTCGATGGCTTCAGCAGCAGTTGTGTTTCCGATACAAAAAGCAACGCTTTGGGTGTCGGTATTTTTTGATAAATAACTTTTTACGGATGACGGACTAAAAAATAAAATGCCATCATAAGTGTTTTTTATTTTAACAGGTTTGAAATTGGTAGTGTACACTTCAATTTCATTCACCTTAATATTATTCTCGGTTAAAATTTCTGGCAGTTCATTGCGTCTTAAATTTCCGCAGAAAAAATAAACCTCATCAATGTCTTTATTCAGCAATATTTCGTCTGCTAATTCTTCTGCTGAATGCGCTATTACAGTTACTTTAACGTTTTTCTCCTCTAAAAATTGCGCCGTTTTGTCGCCAACGCAATACACGTTTTCAAATTTCAATTCATCCGAAGAAAACTGGTTGAAAACACCAATTATGGCATTTTTACTTGTGAAAACCGCATTTTTGATTGGATTCTGAAGTTTAATTGAAGTGTTGAAAGAGATCTCAATCAATTCAATTTCATCTACCATAAAGTTTTTTAGAAGTTCCTTTTGCGTTTGGGAAAGTTTTTTGGTGGACAGGATTTTTTTTTTGGTATTCATCTATTTCTTCATTTCAGCTTTTATGCTTTCCATTAATTTTTTTCCGCCTTTATTCAGCACTTCTTCAGCACAAATTTTGCCCAAATTATTCCATTCACTCAATGGCACTGATTTTTCAACTTCAACCTTTTCCGAACCGTCAATGGCAATTAAAATTCCTTTAAAACTGATGTTGTCACCAGCTATTTTAGCATTTCCGCCAATTGGGGCAGTACATCCGCCTTCCAGGGTTTTCATAAATTGACGTTCAACTGCAACAGCAATTTCAGTTTCTTTATGGTTTATTTTGGCGCAAATTTCAAGGGTTTCGTGATCAGCTTTTAAAGCGGTGATCATAATGGCGCCTTGTGCTGGTGCAGGAATCATCCAATCCAGCATCATATGATTTTCAGGCAGCAATTCAATGCGTTCCAATCCGGCTGCGGCAAAAATAGCGCCGTTCCAATTGTTGTCAATCAATTTTTGCAAACGCGTATTTACGTTTCCCCTTAAATCGGTAATGGTATGTTTTGGATATTTATGCAACCATTGCGCGGTTCGTCTTAAACTTCCCGTAGCTATTGTAGCGTTTTCCTGATTTTTTAAAAATTCGGTATTGCTTTTAAGCACCAAAACATCGCTGATATTGGCTCTTTCCAGCACGGCAGCCTGTGAAATTTTTTCGTGCAAATCGGTTGGGACATCTTTTAAAGAATGCACCGCGATATCAATTTCTCCGCGAAGCATTGCATTATCCAGCGTTTTTGTAAACAACCCAAAACCGCCAATTTGATGTAATGGCTTGTCTAAAACCTCATCACCGGTTGATGTTATTTCAATAATTTGGGCTTGGTATCCTAAATTTTCAAGTTGTGTTTTAACTAAATTTGCTTGCCATAAGGCCAGTTGACTTGCTCTTGTTCCTATTTTAATCATTCTCATTTAAGATCATTTCTTTAATATTAAACATTTTACTGATAACGCTAATGCTTAAATCAACCGAAGTGTCTTCATCTTTTAAATGTTTAACAAATTGTGTGGTAATCTTTTGAATCATCCTATTTGTTATATACTCTGCATGTTCAACATTAAAACCTTCCAGCTTTCTGGAGTGAAAATCAATTTCATCATGTTGTATGATTCGAAGGGATTCTTTTAAAGCATTAACGGCCGGCACATATTTGCGTTGTTCAATCCAGTCGTTAAATTCACCTTTATATTTTTGAATGATGGCTTCGGCTGCAGGAATTTCATTTTTACGTGTTTCAATGGTCAGATCCGTAATTTTTGATAGTTCATCAACATTTACCAAAGAAACACCGTCAATATTTTTAACAGTAATATCAACATTTTCAGGCATTGACAAATCTAAAATCAATATTTCTTTGCCAGATTTTAAATGTACCGGGCTTATTGTGTGAACATCTGCACCCGTTGAAACGATTAAAATATCGGTATCTTCAATTTCTTTAGTTAAATCGGCATAATTTTTTACGGTAATTTCAGGATGTTCCGCTTTAAATTCCAAAGCCCTGTCGTGGGTTCTGTTAATAAGCGTCACATTTTTGTTTGAAGTGTACCCCAACACATTTTTGCAGGTATTTTTTCCTATATCACCCAATCCGTAAATAAGAATTTTCTTCTCATTATAATCAGGAATATTTTGCATAATATAATGAATGGCAGCATAAGCAACAGATGTTGTGCCTGAACTTAATTGCGTGTTATTTTTAACATCTTTACTCGCCTGTAAAACCAAATTCATCAAACGCTCCAAATAGGCATTGGTGGTGCCTGCAATTTTGGCTTGTTTAAATGATTCCTTTAATTGTCCGACAATTTCGTAATCGCCTAAAATTTGGCTGTCCAAACCAGTTCCTGTTTTAAACAAATGTCTTACGGCATCTTTATTTTTATAAACATAAGAAACCTTGATAAAATCTTCAACACTGCCATTTGAATATTTGATGATTAAACTGATCAATTCAAAAGGATGTTTCGCAAAGCCGGTTATCTCAGTCCTATTGCAGGTAGACAAAACAAAAATCCCATCGATCCCTTTTTCTTTTGCCTCCTCTAATAATAATTTTTGATTATCTTTAGTGATACTGAAAGTGCCTCGCACTTTTACATCCGCTTTTTTATAACTTAACCCTACACAGTATAATTTTGTAGGTATGTTTTCTTGACTCATAAAAATAGTGTTATCAATAAGTGTCGTCAAAAGTACGAAGATATAATTCTACAAAACATCGATAAAAGTACTATTATTATCGACATAAGTTACCGCACCTAATTTATAATACTTCTAAATAAGCTAGTATTGAATAAAAGTATGATATATGTCAGCAAAATAAGGCTTCAAAAACTATGACTTTTATCATATTTTTATTGTACGGATGTTTTTTTGTATGGTTTTTTATTCCTATTTTTGCCTTGGTTTTAAAGTTAATTCATAAAAATATCTTATGAAATCCAATTTAGAAAATTACAAAAATATCGACAAAAGTACCCATTTTATTTTTAATGAAACGGACACTTTTAAAGTTTTTAATTTAAATAACTTGTCGGATAACGATGAGTTTTATAAACTTTCTTTAACCAAAAATTACATTCAAATTTATTTTTGCTGCAATAATGAATGTAAAGTTGCTTTCAAATTTGAGCATTGCGTGATGCCTTTGGCTGAAGGCAATTCGAGTATGGTTTATTTTAAGGATGAAAAAATGGACCTGCTTTTTAAGTTGCCTCCAAATTCTGAGTTGCTGGCCATTTTAATTTCCATTGAACATTTTCATTCCTTATTTTCCATTAATGGAACCGTTTTATTTAACTATGGCAGTTTAAAGGGAGAAAATCCAATAATTGAACCAAAAGAAACAAATTCTTCCATAAAATTAATTTTGAACCAATTAAGAACCCGACAAACAAATGATTTGCTTAGGCCAATTTACATTAAGGGTAAAGTTTACGAATTACTGAGTTATTATTTCAGCCAATCTTCTGAAAATGAAACTGAAAATTGCCCTTATATTTCCAATGAAGAAACCGCCAGCAAAATAAAACAGGCAAAACAGCTGATTATTACCAATATGAACAACCCGCCTTCACTCACCGATTTGGCAAAGGAAGTCGGCTTAAATATCAAAAAATTAAAAACTGGCTTTAAGGAAATTTACGGCGTTCCCGTTTTTACATATTTATTGAATTATAAAATGGATTTGGCTAGAACATTGCTGCAGGAACAACAAATGAATGTGAACGAAATAGCCTCTCATTTAGGTTACAGCGCTTCCAGCCATTTTATTGCCGCTTTTAAAAATAAATTCGACATTACACCAAAACAATTTTCAAAATCATAATGAAACCAAATCAATGAAAGGAGCTTTATTAGTAAATTTAGGATCGCCAAACAGCACTTCAACAAAAGATGTACGAAATTATTTGGATGAATTTTTAATGGATGAACGGGTCATTGATGTTCCGTATTTGTTTCGCGCATTTTTGGTGAAAGGCATTATTTTAAATACCCGACCAAAAAAATCGGCAGCAGCCTATAAAAAAATATGGTGGGATGAAGGCTCTCCTTTAATTGTGCTTTCTCAAAGATTACACAAAAAAGTGCAAGAAAACACCAATATTCCTGTTGAATTGGCGATGCGTTACGGAAATCCGTCTATGAAAAGCGGCATTCAAAAATTAGCAGAGCAAGGCGTAGATGAAATTTTACTGATTCCGCTTTATCCGCAATTCGCGATGGCAACTACAGAAACCATTGAAGTCTTGGCAAAAAAAATTGTGAAAAAACAGTTCCCGAATATTAAATTAACGATGGTTCCCGCATTTTACAACCAACCAGATTATGTTGAAGTGTTGAGCGAAAGCATTCAAACTTCTCTTGAAGCATTAAAACCAGAGCATCTTCTTTTTTCTTATCACGGCGTTCCGGAAAGACACATTAAAAAATCGGATGTTACCAAATCTCATTGCACAATTGACGGAAGTTGCTGCGAAACGCCATCTGCAGCCCACGAGTTTTGCTATCGTCATCAATGCTATGAAACCACCAAAAATGTTGCAGCAAAATTAAATTTGGCAGAAGGCAGTTACAGCACCTCCTTTCAATCCCGTTTGGGAAGTGATCCTTGGCTACAGCCTTATACCGATAAAACCATTGACAACTTCGCCATCAATGGTCTGAAAAAATTAGCGGTGGTGACGCCCGCATTTGTTTCTGATTGCTTGGAAACACTTGAAGAAATTGGGTTGGAAGCCAAACATTCATTTAAGGAAAATGGTGGTGGGGAATTTAATATGATTCCTTGCTTAAACGATGATGAAAAATGGGTACAAACATTGTCGGGCTGGATTGAAGATTGGGCGAAATAGTTATAAAAATTTTAGCCCAGCACCGGCTGGCAGGAATTAGGTATTGATAAGTTTACATCACCCACGAATTACAAATCCGCGCCATTGAGATTTAAATATGTTTTTATCAAAGTCGCTTCTTAACGACCGTTAAATAAATAGTTCAAAAAACAGTTAAAATTTCATACAAAAATTATGAAATATTCAATAATTTATTAATTTTTTATATTAAACATATATTAAATATCGATTAAGTCAATATTATTCAAATATTCGATACATTTATTGAATATATAATAGTTTGTTTATCAATAAGTTATAAACTTTCTATTGATTTTTATCATACAAAATACGAAAACGTTTTCATAAATTTGTGGCATTATAATTACAATTTTAACAAAGAAATTTATGAAAAAACTTCTATTGGGTAATGAAGCGTTGGCACAAGGCGCCATTGATGCTGGATTGTCAGGTGTTTACGCCTATCCGGGAACGCCTTCTACCGAAATAACCGAATATATTCAAAAATCAAAAATAGCACAAGAATTAAATATTCATTCCTCTTGGTCTGTCAACGAAAAAACCGCGATGGAAGCCGCTCTCGGCATGTCATACGCCGGAAAAAAATCGATGGTGGTGATGAAACACGTGGGTTTAAACGTGGCAGCAGATGTGTTTATGAATATGTCAGTTTCCGGTATTAACGGTGGATTGGTGGTTGTTGTGGCCGATGACCCTTCGATGCATTCCTCCCAAAACGAACAAGATTCCCGCTATTATGGCAAATTTGCCATGATTCCTATGTTGGAGCCTTCCAACCAACAAGAATGCTACGACATCACAAAATATGCGTTTGAGTTGTCTGAAAAATTGGGAATACCCGTTTTAATTAGATTGGTAACCCGATTGTCTCATTCAAGAGCCGGTGTTGTTACCGGTGAAATGATTGCACAAAACACCATTCATTTGCCAAAAATTTCAACGCAATTTCAGTTGATTCCAATGCATGCGCGTGGCCGATACAAACATTTGGTTGATATTCAGCCAGATATGCTTGAAATATCAGAAAATAGCGAGTTTAATATATTTCATCAAGGCACCAACAAAACCAAGGGAATTATCGCTTCCGGAATCGCCTATAATTATTTGATGGAAAATTTTGAGGATGGCAATTGCCCTTATCCGGTTTTAAAAATTTCGCAATATCCGTTGCCAAAAGAACCCATAAAACATTTGTTTGACACTTGCGAAAAAATATTGGTATTGGAAGACGGCTATCCTTTTATTGAAGAAGGTATTTCCGACTTTTTAGGTGAAAACAGAAAAGTAATCGGACGATTGAGCGGCGATATTCCGCGTGTTGGAGAACTAAATCCCGATAATATTGCAAATTCGTTGGGATTTGACATCGTAATTAATGACAAGTTGCCAAAAGTGGTGATGGGCCGGCCGCCGCAATTGTGCGTAGGCTGCGGTCACAACGATTTATTTAACGCCATCAATGCCTTAAAAATGGAAACAGAAAACCAACAGGTATTCGGCGATATTGGCTGTTCTGCTTTAGGCGTTTTGTCGCCTTACGAAAGTATCAATACCTTAATTGAAATGGGATCTTCCATTACGATGGCAAAAGGCGCATCCGATGCGGGAATTCATCCGGCAATTGCCGTTATTGGCGATTCCACTTTTACACATTCGGGCATGACCGGTTTGTTGGATGCCATCATTGAAAAAACACCAATCACCGTTATTATTTCCGACAATTCGGCCATTGCAATGACCGGAGCTCAAGATTCAGCGGCTTCAGGCAGGTTAATTTCAATTTGTAAAGGCTTGGGAATTGAAGATGATCATTTAAAAATTATCACGCCGTTGCATAAAAATTTACAGGAAAATATCGATATCATTCGTGAAGAAATAAATTACCAAGGCGTTTCCGTTGTTATTTCCCAGCGTCCTTGCGTTCAGCTTCCGAAGGAGAAAAAAGACAAATTAAAAGAATATACAAACGTGTCAATAAATTAAATTATGCACTCAAAAATAAACATCATTTTAGCCGGCGTCGGCGGACAAGGAATTTTAACCATTGCGGCCATTTTAGATACAGCTGCTTTGGATAACAATTTACACATCAAACAATCGGAAGTTCACGGAATGAGCCAACGAGGCGGTGCCGTGCAGTCGCACGTGCGGATTTCAGACCAACCCATTTATTCCGATTTAATTCCACAGGGGAAAGCTGATATGATTATTTCTGTGGAACCTATGGAATTGTTGCGCTATTTGCCATTTCTGAAAAAAGACGGCTATTTGATCACCGATTCAAATCCGTTTGAAAATATCAGTAATTACCCTGAATTGGATGCCGTTTACGACGAAATAAAATCGCATAAAAACCATATTTTAATCGATGCGATGAAAATTGCAAAAGAGTTGGGAAATTCAAAAGCCACCAATATTGTGTTGTTGGGTGCCGCTTCATCCTTAATACCTTTAAGCGATGAAAGTTTCCAAAAAGCAATTGCCACATTATTTGAAAGAAAAGGCGAACGCATTGTTGCAAAAAACCTGGAAGCTTACCTAAAAGGCAAAGAAATTGCCGCTGAAATCGTTTCATAAACCCTAATTTTCTGATGCTGAACAAAGAATTACTAAATCCCAAAAGCATTGTTGTTATTGGTGCTTCAAACAATATTCACACCCCTGGCGGAAGCGTTTTAAAAAATTTAATCGCCCACAATTTTAAAGGTGAATTGTTTGCCGTTAACCCGAAAGAAACGGAAGTTCAAGGACTAAAATGCTACCAAAATGTTGTTGAAATTCCGCAAGTAGATTTGGCGATTATTGCCATCGCGGCAAAATTTACGTTGGAAACAGTCCAAATTTTAACGCAGCAAAAAAATACCAAAGGATTTATTATTTTTTCGGCTGGCTTCGGAGAAAAAGATGCTGAAGGCAAAAAACTGGAGGAACAAATTGTTCAAGAAATAAACGCCGTTGGCGGAACACTTTTGGGTCCGAACAATATAGGATTGATCAATACAAATTATGCAGGTGTTTTTACCACGCCAATTCCAAAATTAAACCCAAAAGGAGTCGATTTTATATCTGGGTCGGGCGCAACCGCCGTATTTATTATGGAAGCTGCCATGGCAACCGGATTGACGTTTTCAAGCGTTTATTCTGTTGGAAATTCCGCGCAAATTGGCGTTGAAGAAGTCTTGGAACATTTGGATGAAACTTTTGAAAACGGAAAAAGTTCGGAAGTGAAATTATTATATATTGAAAGCATTGAGAATCCGCAAAAACTATTAAAACATGCTGCTTCATTAATTGCAAAAGGTTGTAAAATTGCCGCCATAAAAGCAGGAAGTTCCTCAGCAGGAAGCAGGGCGGCGAGTTCGCACACGGGCGCATTGGCCAATTCAGATGTTGCGGTAGATGCTTTGTTCAAAAAAGCCGGAATTGTTCGTTGCTACGGTAGAAATGAATTGATAACCGTGGCCGGAATTTTTATGCAAAAGGAATTAAAAGGCAAAAATATCGCGATAATTACACACGCCGGCGGACCTGCAGTGATGCTTACCGATGCTTTATCCAAAAACGGACTGAACGTTCCGGAAATTAAAGGAAAAGCCAGCGAAGCATTGCTTAATAAATTATTTTTAGGTTCTTCCGTTTCAAATCCGATCGATTTTTTAGCGACTGGAAATGCGGAACAACTGGAAACCATTATTGATTATTGTGAAAACAAATTTTCAGAAATTGATGCGATGGTGGTTATTTTCGGAAGTCCGGGTTTGTTTGAAGTCTATGACATTTACGACGTGCTGGACAAAAAAATGCGCGATTGCAAAAAACCTATTTTTCCGGTATTGCCTTCCGTAGTAAACGTAAAAAAGGAAATCGATTATTTTATTGCAAAAGGAAACATCAATTTTCCTGACGAAGTTTTGTTTGGAAACGCTTTGGCCAAAATATATAAAACTGAAAAACCAATTTCTGCAGAAAAAATAAAAATAAATCTTGATTTAGAAACAATCAGATCCATTATAAATACTGCTAAAAATGGTTATTTAACACCTCAGCAGGTAAAAGAATTGTTATTGGCGGCAAAAATTCCTTTGGTAAACGAGGCGGTTTGCACCACAAAAAGCGGTTGTTTGAGTGAGGCACTAAAACTTGGTTTTCCTGTGGTGATGAAAGTGGTTGGCCCGATTCACAAATCGGATGTGGGCGGTATTTTTTTAAATATCAATTCTGTAAAAAAATTAACAGAATCTTTCAATAAAATTATGAAAATTGAAGGCGCGAAAGCGGTATTGATTCAGCCAATGAAAAAAGGAATGGAATTGTTTATCGGTGCTAAAAAAGAAGGAAATTTCGGACATCTGGTTTTGTGCGGTTTGGGCGGCATTTACATTGAAGTTTTAAAAGATATCAATGTGGCACTGGCGCCGGTTTCAAAAATGGAAGCATCAGCAATGATTCAAAATTTAAAATCGTACAAAATAATTCAGGGAATCAGAAATCAGGAAGGTGTGAATGAAGATTTGTTTGCGGAAATTGTGGTGAAAGTTTCTGATTTATTAATGGCCGCACCGGAAATTGTGGAGCTCGATTTAAATCCGCTTTTTGGAAATTCAAAAGAAATTTTCGCGGTTGATGCAAGAATTTATATAGAGAAAGACAACTAAATCATTAAATTAAAAAGATTTATCAAACGGAATTCGGTTCACAATACTTCTTCCCAGCGTAACCTCATCGGCATATTGGAGCTCATCGCCCACTGCAATTCCACGCGCTATGGTTGAAGTTTTGATAGACAAATTTTCCAATTGCCTGTAAATATAAAAGTTTGTGGTATCGCCCTCGATAGTGGAACTTAATGCAAAAATAACCTCTATTATAGTTCCCGATTTTACTTTTTCAATCAAGCTGTCAATGGTTAAATTATGCGGACCAATGCCTTCGATAGGAGAAATTTTTCCGCCCAAAACGTGGTACAATCCTCTAAATTGCGAGGTGTTTTCAATGGCCATTACATCGCGCACATCTTCAACCACGCAAATAATTTCAGAATTTCGGGAGGAATTTGAACAAATTTCACAAATATCCTTGTCGGAAATATTGTGGCATTTTTCACAAAATTTAATCTCGTCAACCAATTTATTAAGTGCAGTCGCCAATTGATGCGTTTGAGACGCCGGTTGCTTTAACAAATGCAACATCAATCGCAAAGCCGTTCTTTTGCCTATTCCGGGCAATTGAGCAACTTCATTTACGGCATTTTCCAAAATTTTTGAAGAAAAATTCATAGTGCAAATATACAATTAGGAAAGATATTCCCAATAATTTTGCTTTCTTTGTTAATTCTAAAATCAAAATAAGTCAATGAAGCCAATTTATATCCTTTCCCTGATTGCCATTTATTTTTGTATGCTGCTTATCATTGCCTATTTTACTGGGAAAACCGACAATAATGACACTTTTTTTAAAGCGAACAAAAAATCACCCTGGTACATTGTCGCTTTTGGAATGGTGGGCGCTTCCCTTTCCGGCGTAACTTTTATTTCAATTCCAGGCTGGGTACAAAGTTCCCAGTTTAGCTATTTGCAAATCGTTTTTGGCTATATGTTTGGTTATTTGGTCATCGCTTATGTGCTGATTCCCATCTATTATAATATGCAGGTTACTTCAATTTACGAGTTTTTAAAACATCGATTTGGGCCAACTTCACACAAAACAGGCGCTTTTTTCTTTTTTGTTTCTAGGGTTTTAGGCTCAGCTTTCAGGTTATTTTTAGTGGCTTCAGTGTTACAATATTACATTTTCGATGCTTGGAATGTTCCTTTTGAAATCACCGTTATATTCTCTATTTTCCTGATTTGGATTTATACTTTTAAAGGCGGAATAAAAACCATTGTTTGGACTGATACGCTTCAAACCTCTTTTATGCTTTTTGCGCTTTTTGCTACCATTTATATCATTATCAACAAATTAAATTGGTCGGTTTCAGATGTTTTTTCGTCGGAAGAATTTAAACAATACAGCCAAATTATATTTACCGATGATTTTAGTGATAAAAAACACTTTTTAAAATCATTTTTTGGCGGAATGTTTATTGCCATTGGGATGACCGGATTGGATCAGGATATGATGCAAAAAAACCTGACTTGCAAAAATACCAAAGAGGCGCAATGGAACGTCATTTCACTTGGATTGGTGCTTATTGTCGTCAATTTTATATTTTTAATTTTGGGCGCTTTGTTGTTTATTTATGCCGAAAAATTTGGCATTGCAACGCCGGTTGTTGACGGCTCGGTTAAAACCGACTTGTTATTTCCTGAAATCGCGCTTCAAGGCGATTTGGGTATTTACATTGGCATCTTTTTTATTTTAGGATTGATTGCTGCTGCATATTCAAGTGCCGACAGTGCCTTAACAGCTTTAACCACCTCATTTTGTGTCGATTTCCTTGACATTGAAAACCGAGAAAAATCAAAACAAACCGCAATTCGAAAAAAGACACATATTGCAGTTTCAATCGTATTAATTTTGGTCATCATCCTATTTCGATATGTCTTAAAAGAAAACGTGATCAGCAGTGTGTTGCAAGTCGCTTCCTATACATACGGACCGCTTTTGGGATTGTTTGCTTTTGGAATTTTCACAAAAATCCCCGTAAAAGATTCTTTAGTGTGGGCTGTTGCAATTCTTTCGGTGATTATTACCTATTATTTAAACGATTATTCAACCCAACTATTAAATGGATATGTGTTTGGCTATGAACTCTTAATTGTAAACGGATTCATCACTTTTATTGGACTTTTAATCATAAAAGCACCAAAAAAAGAAATCAATGAAAAGTCATAAAAGATTTTTAATTTTGCAATATGGAGAAAGATTTAAGCAATTATAGGAAAAATTACCAAAAAAGCGAACTTTCTGAAGAGGGAATTTCTGAAAATCCTATGGAATTATTTCAAAAATGGTTTTTTGAAGTAGAGGAATTTGGAGGAGATTCTGAAATAAATGCGGTAACAATTTCTACCATTGGCTTAGATGGATTTCCAAAAGCCCGGGTTGTTTTATTAAAAAAATATACTTGGGAAGGATTTATTTTTTTCACCAATTACCTTAGCGAAAAAGGAAAAGCCATTGCCCTAAATCCAAATGTTTGTTTGTCTTTTTTTTGGCAAGGTATTGAACGACAAGTTATTATTAAAGGTGTTGCAGAAAAACTTTCGGAAAATTTGTCCGATGGTTATTATGAGTCCAGACCCGATGGAAGCAAATTGGGCGCGTGGGCTTCCGACCAAAGTGAAGTGGTTCCCTCTCGCCGTTATTTAGATGAACGGTTGGCAACCTTTGAAAAACAATTCGAAAATAAAGAAATTATTCGGCCAAAACATTGGGGCGGAATTTTAGTAAAACCGATAAGCATTGAATTTTGGCAAGGACGCCCAAATCGTATGCACGACAGAATCAGATATACATTACAAGAAGATTTTAATTGGAAAATTGAGCGATTGGCTCCTTAAACAGTAACTTTGAAACTCAAAAAAAAATGAAAACACTTTATATTGTTAGGCACGCAAAATCTTCTTGGGAATATGAAGGCATAAAAGACATCGACCGACCGTTGAAAGAACGCGGAATTAATGACGCCTATTTAATTTCAAATGTACTGCAAAAAAAAATTGCGACGCCAGATGTATTTATCGCGAGTTGTGCAAACAGGGCTTTGCATACGGCAATGATTTTTACCTATACTTTTAATTTTCCGCTGGCAAATTTGAGGATCAGCAAATCATTGTTCAATTTCAGCGACGGTTATTTGATAAAAACCGTAAAAGCTTTGGACGACGGATTTGATTCGGCCATCATATTTAGCCACGATCATGGCATCAGCGATTTTGTGAATAAATTTGGAAGTATACACGTTGATAATGTGCCAACTTGCGGCGTTGTTGGCATTAAATTCGATACCAATCATTGGAAAGACATTAAATTGGGAAAAACTTTTTTAACTGAATTTCCTAAAAATTATAAATAACCCTATTTTGAAAATTGAAAAACTTGCCGGGATTGACATTGGTTCCAACGCCATAAGATTGTTGTTGGTAAACGTGATCACCGAGCAAAATAAAAACCAAGAAGCAAGTTTTAAAAAATCGGCATTGGTTCGAGTTCCCATTCGTTTGGGTGCCGACACTTTTTTGAAAGGAAAAATTTCAGAAGAAAATAAAATAAGAATGATGAAAGCTATGGAAGCTTTCAAATTATTGATGGAAGTTCACGGCGTTCAAAAATACAAAGCCTGCGCCACATCAGCCATGCGGGAGGCCAGTAATGGACATGATGTTGCCAAAGAAATTTTTGAAAAAACTTCCGTAAAAATTGACATTATTGATGGCATACAGGAAGCCAAAATAATTTTTGGCACAGATTTAAGCACGGTTATTACCGCTAAAAATTCTTATTTATATGTTGATGTTGGCGGTGGAAGCACAGAAATAACCCTTTTCTCAAAAGGAAAAATTGTCAACTCAAAATCCTTTAAAATTGGAACTGTACGTTTGTTGGACGACAGTAAGGAATTTAAAAATATTTGGAAAAACATTGAGCTTTGGGTCAAAGAAAATACGAAAAGCTTAAAAAGAATTTCTGTCATTGGTTCTGGAGGTAACATCAATAAAATTTTTAAAATCTCAGGAAGAGCAATGGG
>Ga0209643_1001501_pt1 | contig 21306 bp, 22 predicted proteins | sample AutmiccBRH37_all_FD_187383 | JGI IMG/M metagenome (GOLD analysis project Ga0209643, IMG submission 187383) | Deep subsurface microbial communities from Mt. Terri, Switzerland - Autotrophic microbial communities BRH/37_all (SPAdes) (version 2) | ecosystem: Environmental > Aquatic > Deep... | reverse complement strand
CTAAGATTCTTAAAAAAACATTAGCTGTCATAGGCGGATTATCCTGGAGGGCAAAAAGTCCTAATTCTCTTCTCTTAGGCATTTATGAGAATAACAATCTCATTTATATCGGAAATGCCAGTCTTGGTCTTACCCAAAATGATTTTCATTTGCTTAAGGATTATTCATCCACCAATGCTCAGCCCCAAAGCCCTTTTGCAAATTTATCCAAAGCCAAAGACACTACTTGGTTACAACCAATATTAACTTGTTGGGTAAGCTATTTGGAATGGACAGATGGCAAGAGCCTCCGTCACCCTAAGATCTTAGGATTTAGTAAAGAGCAAGCACAAAATGCGGATGGAAAGGAATTCAGTATCTGATGTCTTTAACAATAGAAGGAAAAGAAGTCAGAATTTCGAATGCGGAAAAAGTTCTTTGGCCTGAACAGGGAATTCGGAAGATTGACTACATAGGCAAACTGCTCGAGTTAGCTCCCTATCTCCTCCCTCATGCCAAGAACCGTTTATTAACTTCAATTCGCTATCCCGATGGTGTACAAGGCAAATCTTTTTATCAAAAAAACTTGCCTCAATCTGCTCCTTCCTGGATTCCAACGTCTACTTGGCATGAAAACAACTACATTATCCTCAATGATACAGCTGTGCTCGCGTGGTTAGGAAACCAGGCAGTCCTTGAATTTCATACCACTTTTAACTTATATACGAAAGAATCTTATCCCGTAAATCTTGTCTTCGATTTGGACCCTTCCGAGGGTCAAACATTTGAGGATACCGTAGAAGTAGCACTCCTCATCCATCATGAGTTACAAAACCTCAACATATCAAGTTATGTCAAGACTTCGGGTGCTAGTGGTCTCCAAATATATCTGCCTGTAGGTGGAAGATATGACTATGAAACAGCTAGGAAGATAAACGAATTCTTCGCTGTTTTTTTCAGTCAGAAATACCCTGGGAAGATTACTATCGAGCGCAGTGTACCTAAAAGAGGGAAAAAACTTTACTTTGATTATTTACAGATGTGGCAAGGAAAAACCATTATCAGTCCCTACTCTCCAAGAGCGACTCAGAGTGCAACAGTAGCTACCCCACTAGATTGGTATGAGCTGGAACAAGGAATCAAGCCCGAAGATTTCACCATTCTGAACATTAGTGAAAGATTAAAAACAAAGAATGATCTATTTCAACCTCTTTTAAAAGAGAATACCGGACAAGACCTTGGATTTCTTATCGAACTAATTGATAAGAGTAAAGTGCATCTTTAAAAACAATTAAATCATTGGTCTCTTCATTTTTATACACCTTTTCTACATATTTATCCCCTTTTAGGAACAAACTTTGATTAGAAAATACTTGGAGGTATTGCAATGACTGAAACAATATTAGAAAAAACTGAAGGACGCGTGAGTTATCATGACTCCGTAGAAGAAATGCTCCTAAGAATCAGGGAAGACGGCATGTCTAATGTATTCGATCGATGGATAGAACAGGAAAAAATCAGATGTAAATTCTGCCTTCAAGGGTTAAGTTGTCAACTCTGTACCCAAGGACCATGTAGGATAAGCGAGAAAAGTGGTCAAGATAAAGGTGTTTGTGGCATTGGCCCTGATGCCATGGCTATGCGTAATGTTCTTTTGCGTAATATTATGGGAGCGGGCACCTATAGTCATCATGCCTATGAGGCTTTTCGAACTCTTAAAGCTACAGGTCAAGGGAAAACTCCTTTTAAAATTACTGATGTAGATAAGCTAAAATGGATGTGTGGAATGGTAGGAATCGATACCAATCAGGATAACAATCAGATGGCTGTTCAACTTGCTGATTTCTTGGAAAAAGAGATGAGCAAAGACCCTGAAGAACCAAGCGTGATGGTAGATGTCTTTGCCCCTAAGAAAAGAAAGCAGGTCTGGAAAGACCTGAATATTTATCCAACTGGGGTTGTCCACGAAGAGCAAAACTGTGTGGCCAGCTGCTTAACAAATGTAGATGGAGATTATGTCTCTTTAGCTAAAAAAGCACTTCGCCTCGGACTTTCTACTATCTATACTGCGCAAATCGGTCTGGAGATGGCTCAAGATATCCTCTTCGGTACACCTTATCCACATGAAGTAAATGTTGATTTAGGCATCATGGATCCCGATTATGTCAATATTGTATTTAATGGTCATCAACCATGGGCTGGTGTAGCTACTATTCTTAAGGCACGAACACCGGAGGTTCAGCAAAAAGCCAAAGCGGCCGGTGCTAAAGGTTTAAGAGTGGTTGGTTCTATCGAAACCGGCCAAGAACTTCTCCAGCGTTTCGATGTTGACGATGTTTTCACCGGTTTGATGGGGAACTGGCTAACCATTGAGCCCCTTCTGGCAACAGGAACAGTCGATGTCTTAGCCATGGAAGAAAACTGTTCACCACCAGCTATCGATATGTATGCGGAACAATATCAAATTACCCTTGTGGCCGTAAGCACCATTATCAACCTGCCTGGCCTTAATCATCTCATACCTTACAACCCAGGAGAAGTTGACGCTATGGCTGATAGGCTTATTGAGTTAGGTATTGAAAACTTTGGGAAGAGAAAAGGCAAGATCACTCCAAAAGTACCTGTTAAAATTCAAAAAGCCATAGCCGGTTTCTCCACTGAAGCTGTCTTGAAAGCACTTGGAAACAAACTAGATCCCCTCGTTGAAGTTATCGCAGCAGGCAAGATTAAAGGCGTTGTAGCTCTCGTCAATTGCGCCAGCCTTAGAAACGGGCCTCAAGACTGGAACACAGTTACTATCACCAAAGAATTAATCAAACGAAATATCCTTGTGGTGAGTGGAGGTTGTGGTAATCATGCTCTAGAGGTAGCGGGTCTTTGTAGTTTAGAGGCTTCCGATTATGCTGGAGAAGGATTAAAAGAAGTATGTAAAGCACTAGGTATCCCACCTGTTCTTAGCTTTGGCACATGTACTGATACAGGCCGCATCTCCATGCTGGTTACAGCCTTAGCCGATCACTTGGATGTCGATATTCCCCAGCTCCCTATCGCCGTAACTGCTCCAGAGTGGATGGAACAAAAAGCAACTATTGATGCAGTATTCGCCTTAGCCTACGGTGCATACACCCATCTCTCTCCTACTCCTTTTGTAACAGGAGCTCCAAAGCTGGTTAAACTTTTGACCGAAGATATCGAAGGCTTAACCGGTGCCAAGTTAGCCTTAGGAGATGACCCGGTACAAGCAGCAATAGATATTGAGACACACATCATTTCCAAAAGGAAGGGTTTAGGACTGCAATAGGATTCAGCATTTAACAAACCTTTAACATAAAGGTTCATCAATTAAGATTTATTGATATCTAATTATCAACGAAGGTATCCCCAAAAAAATGTTTTAAGATTTGGGATACCTTCGTTCTTTAATTATTTACTTTAAAATTCAGAACCCGCATCGCATTGAGTATCGCGATCACCGCTACCCCCACATCAGCAAAAACTGCTCCCAGATGGTTGCAATTCCGAAAGCACCCAGGATTTTTGAAGGTTCGTCAGTCATTAGAAGAACCACAGGAACAACCACAGGGACAGGTACATGGGTTGACCTTAAGTAAGTTAACCTCTGCCGGAAAGATCTTCAACTTCCAATTTGACGAATGCGGCAAGCTGAAATCCAGATTGAACGCCAACCAAACCCAAGACACCCTAAGCTATGACCATGCAGGGAAAGTAATTACCTTTAATAAATATTGATATCCTTTAGGGAGATAATAAGAAATCTAGATATTTAGGAGGTTTGATTGATGAAGCCCTCTTTTAAAACTTTGGTGTCTTGTCTATTATTCTGCATGTCAATGTCTTTATTCCCTAATTCCGTCTTCTCCGCAATCACTAAATCAGAGACGCCAACTGAAGCTTCCTTTGGCCAGAATGTTACGAATCTAGTGTTCACTTGGAGTACCGATGCTCATAGAAAGGGTAATTACAAAAGTGCAGTCATGGGATATAGCTTAGTGAGTTTCAGCCCCTACCTCAAAGAAAAAGAGCAAATGTTCATAGAAGCGCATAAGGTATTAGCGGATAATGGCATCAGCATTGAAACCGTAAAGCCTTACTATGAAGAAAGTCCAGCCATCATTAACAAGAAGCACGAGGAATACATGAAAGCGAATTATGCCATTGAACAAATGCCTGCATATGATCCGCTTGGTGATTATCAACTGATGGGGTTACGGAAGGAATATAAAGAAAGTGGTGAGGCCAGATTTGATTCTAAAGGTCTACCGCTTATTAAATACGATGACGGCTTCTTCTACAACCCCGTTACAATCTCACAATATTCTTTAACCATGTATGGACGATTAATGAATAAGTTCAATATTGAAGTCTCTACACAAGCCATGCTCAACGGTGCAGATAAACTTCTGGAGTTACAGAATGAGCAAGGGGCATTTCCCTATAATTTTCGATACCACCACTACATACAGAATAGCGAGTTACAGCCAGGCTGGGTATCCTCAATGGCACAAGGACAGGCCATTAGCGCACTGCTTAGGGTGTATAGCTACACAGGTGATCCCAAATACCTAAAAGCTGCGGATAAATCCTTCGAGTTCATGCTGACATCGGTGGAGGAAGGCGGCGCTTTAGATTCAACCCAAGATCTTTTCTCAAAACTCGGTTTAGAAAATGAAGGAAAAATATTTCTTCAGGAATATGTGACTACACCCAAAAATTATACATTAAACGGTTACATGTTTACGATGCTGGGCGTCTACGATTTAAGCCAATCACCAAGCCAGTACGCCGAAACTGCCGGGAAATGCTTTACTGAATGTAATGAGACACTGATAGAAATTTTAAGGTTTTATGATATGGGCAAGATTACAACCTATGACTTGGGACATCTTATGAAAGAGATAGATCCTATTATCAATCCTCCATATCACACAATCCATATCCATCTGCTTCAAACCTTATATTCCATAACAAATGAACCGCTTTACCGGTATTACGCCCTGATGTGGGAAAATTACGTGACTTATCACTCATCTTAAAATTCAATATACGCATAGCATTGCGTATAGCGCGATAAGGGCTACCCCTACATCGGCAAATACCGCGTAAACCTCATCAAACCCTAGCTCCTGAGCTATCTTCTGACTGACCCTGTTGTTGTCACCAGCATAACCAATTTGTTAATCCCTAACCCCCTTAATCCTTGCACGGTAATCAGTATATCTTGCTTGACTCGATCTGAGATAGTTATATTACCTACATAAAACTCCCATCTTTAGCGAGATATATAACCGTGCCTATATCCTGGACAAGATCATAGGGTATATTCTCTCTCCATAAATCTTGCGTTCCCTGCCATGATCAATCTCCCCCTGATTATAGCTTTCACGCCATATCCAGCTATCTCTTCATATTGGGAGATACTACTCTTATCTATCTCTTTCCATAGCTTTTTCAGATAGAAATTGCTAAGGTTTTAGGATTGCAATAGAAATTGCATTTAAGATTAAAGGAGGTATCCAAAGCCTAAAGATATTCTTAAGACTTTGGATATCTTCTATCTTTAGCCTTTAATCTTTACGTCAACCTTAAAACTCAGAACCCGCATAGCATTGAGTATTGCAATCACTGCTACACCAACGTCTGCAAAGACTGCTTCCCAGATGGTAGCAATTCCAATAGCCCCCATTATCAGGACTATAGCTTTAACTCCCAGAGCAAAGAATATATTCTGCCATACGATTGAACGAGTCTTCCTGGCAATCTGAACAGCACTGAGGATTTTTGAGGGTTCATCTGTCATCAGCACAATATCCGCAGCCTCAATAGCTGCATCGGAACCCAGTCCTCCCATAGCCATTCCGATATCAGCCCTTGCTAGTACAGGCGCATCATTAATTCCATCACCAACAAACATCAACTTTTCTTTACGAGGCAACTCATTTTCCAGTCTTTCTAGAATTTCAACCTTCTGATCTGGAAGTAACTCAGCATATACTTCATCAAATCCGAGGTCTCTGCCTATCCTCTCACTTACTTTCTTGCTATCTCCTGTCAGCATGATCAGCTTCTTAATCCCTAATTGTTTTAACCCTTGAAGCGTAGTCAAACTATCTTGCTTGACCTTGTCAGAAATTGCAAGATTGCCGATATATTCACCATCCAGAGCAATATATACTACCGTCCCTATATCTTGATTAGAATCATAAGCGATATTCTCCCGTTCCATTAATCTGGCATTACCTACAATTACTTCTTTAGCTTGAATAATCGCTTTCACTCCATATCCGGGGATCTCTTCGTACCGGTCAATTCTACTCTTATCTATCTCTTGACCAAAACTCCTTAAAATGGACGTAGCGATGGGATGGCTGGAATAACTCTCCGCCAGAGCCGCATATTCAAGAAGTCTCTCAGAAGCTAGGTCAGCGATAGGATTAACTGAAGTTACCTCAAACACTCCTTCAGTAAGGGTTCCTGTTTTATCGAAAACAGCCGTTTTAACACTATTAAGAGCTTCAAGATAATTACTTCCTTTTATCAAAATCCCGCTCCGTGATGCTCCCCCTATGCCCCCGAAGAAACTGAGGGGAATAGAAAGAACTAAAGCACAGGGACAGGAAACAACTAAGAATACCAAAGCTCTATAGAACCACTCGGTAAACAATGCTCCTGGAATAATCAATGGTGGTACCACAGCTAGAAGAGCAGCTCCAATCACAACCGCCGGAGTATAGTACCGAGCAAATTTAGTAATGAAATTCTCGGTGGGTGCTTTATTACCAGCTGCGTTTTCTACTAAATCAAGAATCCGAGCAATCGTAGATTCTCCGTATTCTTTCGTCACTTTTACAGTTAATAATCCGCTTTGATTGATGAAACCTGCCAAGACTGTCGACCCTGCTTCAACCCCACGGGGAACAAATTCACCTGTAAGTGCTGAAGTATCTAAGAATGATTCACCATCGACAACAACACCATCCAAAGGTATTTTCTCTCCAGGCTTAATGATTATAATCTGTCCAACAGCTATTACTTCAGGAGATACTTTTCTTTCGAGCACCCCTTCTTTCAGATTCGCATAATCCGGACGGATATTCATTAATTCACCGATTGAACGGCGGGAACGGTTAACTGCACTCTCTTGGAAAAATTCACCTATCTGATAAAAGAGCATTACTGCCACTGCTTCAGGGTACTCTCCAATCCCAAAAGCCCCCACAGTCGCTATGAACATCAAAAAGTTTTCATCAAATAACTGACCTTTAGCAGTATTTCGGAGTGCTTTATGGACAACGTCTCCTCCAATCAACAAGTAACTCATTAAGAAAATAATGACCTTAGGAATGATTTGAAGGTCGAAGAGGAGAGCCGCTCCGAAGAGAATCACTCCCAGAATAATTCTAATTATTTTATTTTTGTTAACCTCATCTAAAAAACTATAATTCTGCTTAGTTTTTCTTTCATCAAGACTAGCCCCTATTTCCTTGTTGACATCTATGCTTTCAACTATCTCCACATGTGGCTCATGTTTATTGACAATTTCTATTATCTTCAGCTTGATTCGCTCAGTATCCGTTGAACTATTAACTTCATACACTAGCTTTTGAGTTAATAGATTCAAAGAAACAGAAATGATATCTGGCAAAAGCTCTATCTCACCGGAAATTTTCCCTGCACAATGAGCACAGTCTAGTCCTTGTACAATAAGCTCTTTCTTTACAATTGCCATCTCTTTTTTCTCCTCATTCTAATGTATTTAAAACTTATCTCTCTCTTTAACTTTTCCAAAAAATAAACTACATAGCAAAAATCTTAGCTAGCAATTATTTCATTTTTCATTAATATGAATCATTCCTTGATCAAGAATACCCTTGATATGTTCATCATCCAAAGAATAAAAAACTATTTTACCCTCCTTTCTGTTCTTAACCATTCCAACTTGCTTGAGAACTCGTAACTGATGAGAAATAGCAGACTGAGTCATATTTAATAAAACCGCTAAATCACAAACGCACATTTCTGATTCTGATAGAGCCCATAAAATCTTAATCCTTGTCGTATCGCCAAAAACCTTAAAGAAATCGGCCAAATCATACAGGTTCTCATCTTCAGGCATCACCTTTTTGACTCTCTCAACGATTTCCTCATGAATAACATGACAATCACACTGTGTTGAAATCATTTCCCAATCCCCCAGTAATTTATTCTATATGAATAGTTGAATAAGTATTCATACGTTTATAATATACTTCTAGTTCTTACCCGTCAATACCTATCAAACATTTTTCTCAAAATACAAATGTATTAAATATGGTTTGCTAATAAATGGTAATACCCTATAATGGTAATGAACATGTTGTGATAGAATAAGGAGTGATCAAAGTTGAAAGGTATAATCACTAGATTAGAAGGTGACGTTGCAGTCGTAGAATTAGAAGGCAAAATCATGAAAAATATCTATCTTTCAGTTCTTCCCCATGCTGTTCAAGATGGGGATGCAATAGAATTCGTTCACGGTAAATGGCGGCATAATCACGATGAAACTCAAAGACTTAAAGCACAGGCAGCGAAAAAAATAGATGAGCTATCCGAATAAGCAGAATTCTATTATTAAATAGATACACGAATTGAAATCTATGAAGGAGGGTTTCCTTTGCCATGGTGTCCTAAATGTAAAACAGAATATAGAGATGGTTTCTACAACTGCAGTGATTGTGGATCTGATTTAGTCGACGAAATTGATATCCAAACACCTACTGAAGATATTACTGCAGGTCCCCCTCAAGACATCGATTGGGAATACCTAGATATTTTCATCGATGAACAGGAAGCCAACATGATTGAATCCTTCTTAAATTCAGATAACATTCATACCTGGAAGAAGTATCCTGGTTTTAGTGATATCTCAAAAATAGTGGGAGGTATGACTAGACTCGGGATTGCTATCTATGTCCCAAAAGCCCGCTTAGACGATGCAAGGCTAATTGTTGAAGATATTCTCGGTGCCAAAGACGAACAACTAAACCAAGCTGAGGAGTATTCTGAGAATCTATCCACCACAGAACCTGATATTAGTCTTAGTTCTTCTTTTATCAAAATATTATTTATTGGAACTTTGATAGCCTTTATCTACAAATTCTTTCTCTCTCCCTGAATAATCAAGACTTATTCGCCGCAAATATGGTAACAACTATAATTGAGGTGATTTAGTTGAATAGTTTTTTGGGATTATTGACAATTATCATTTTTATACTCATTATCCACCTAGGCCTTGACTCTTATTTAAAAATTAAGAATAAGCACAAGGAAGACTTAAAGAGTACGATTGATGTTCTAAAAGTAATCACCAAGCATGAATGTTATGAGAAATTCTCCGGGGATTCCACTGAGTTTGAAAAGTGGATAGCCGAATTCCTGACACTCAAAGGTTATCGGAATGTCTTGGTAAGCCCCAAGGAGAGTGACGATGGAAAAGACATTATTGTTCAGAATAAAAATGGTGAGACTGTCTATGTAAGTTGTAAGCTGAGTGACCCGCAAAACTGGGAAAACAACGTCAGTAAATCTGAAATCCAAAAACTTGTTGGTTCAATGGTTGGTGATAGCATTAAAGCCGGATTAGTTATCACCACAGCTGCTTTAAATTCAGAGGCTAAGGAATATATTATGAAGCTCAATGGTCTTGGGTATAGAATGCAGATTATTGAAGGGGATGTCCTAGTTAAAGAATTATATAACCTACGGAAAAAACACCTCATCCCCCTCTACAACAGCGTTCAAGGTTAACCATGAATATAGTTTCTTTAAGAAAGACCTAACATAGAAAAAGGGAAGAGTATTACCTCTTCCCTTTTATACTATTTGGTATTAAAAAACGATACCTAAGGCAATTAACAATAAGATTATAACTGCAATGATTCCAATCCCACATGCACATTTTCCATCGAAACCTGTGCCAGCGTAGCCATCTACTACTGCCATCATGACACCTCCCATTTTCTATTTTTCATATCATAGTTAAATTAGAAAATTATACCTAAAGCAATCAGAATAAGAATAGCGATAGCAATAATGCCTGCACCTACACCACCATAAGCAGTTCCATAACCATAAGCATGCATATTTCACACCTCCAAGGAAATTATTTCCATTTATACTATGCATCTTAGCTTGATTTTGTTTACAGTCCTACTCCCTAAATAAAAAAATCCTTTTGAATTCTTTTTATACTACACGTATTATTAATTAAAGGCAGAAGTCTTAACCAAAGATATAAATAGTTTAGGTGTTAATTCCTCTTTCTAATAGATTATGATAAGATGAATACATACAAAATCAATACTAGGGTGGTGATTGAGATAAACAATTATAGTACCTTCGGTTTTGGCTATGACAGTGATACTCAATATGATGTAGCTCAGATATGCCTAAATGGACATCTTGTAAATGAAGCTACCAAAAAGTCTCCCCAATTTTCCAGTAAGTATTGTGGAAAATGCGGTCAACCTACGATTGACAAGTGTCCGCTATGTAAGTCCCCTATTGCCAGCCGCTATCAGCGGTCGCGAACACCAAGCATGAGTTCGTCTCCGGAATCACCTGTGCCTTTCTATTGTCATGATTGCGGCAAACCATATCCTTGGACTCAAACAATTATAGATACGACTATCGAGCTTATCTCAGGAGAAGACGAGCTTACACCTGAAGACAAAAAAATTATCACCGAAAATTTACCCGATATAATTAGTCAAACTCCACGTACCCCTTTAGCAGCATCCAGAGTTAGAAAAACATTGGAAGGAATGTCTGGAGCTGGTAAGGAAGTTTTTAAACAGTTACTATCAGATAATGTTACTGAATCTGCTAAGCTTTTAATCTGGCCTTAAGAAGTGTTAATCCACATAAAATTTATTATCAAAATAACGGCCGTTGCGGCCGTTATTTTGATATACCATAATCTCTATCTAAGCTAGAAAGTGTTACCAATGAATCCGCCAATAACGGCAGCAGTTAGTAATGAACCTATTTGAATCATCAAGTTATCCCATTTTTTTCCTGGTTTTGCTTCCATATTTCTAATTCTCAGCTCGTGATCTTCAAGCTCGCTATCATGTCTTTCTATTAAAGTCGTAAGGCGTACGATAGCCTCTTTAATATCCATAATTTCCTCTGTCTGTTTTTCAAAAGCATTTTTATTGTAATCCAAGTAGGTTTCTACTGCTCTATGCCTCTCATCACATACTTCCTGGGATACCCATTTTGCTTCCATACATACCTCCATTAATGCCTGTCTGCAATGACTATTATAAGATATAAAAAAACCACCGTTTAGGTGAATTTTTAAAGGAGTTTTTTATGAAGAAAGTAACAGCTGCCTTGTTATTTTATAACAACAAACTCTTGATATCTCGTAGGAATAAAGAAGATATTTTATCTGGAAAATGGGAGTTTCCTGGCGGCAAGGTTGACCCAGGAGAAACTCCGGAAGAATGTCTAGCCCGAGAGATGAGAGAAGAATTCAATATCGAGGTGTCTGTCGGTGAATTCTTCACCTCCAGTATCTATAAATACTCCCATGGAGAATTTGAACTCCTAGCCTATTTTGTGACCTGGTTGGCTGGAGAACTTTCCCCCAGTGTTCACGACGTAATAGCTTGGGTAGATATTAAAGACTTACTTCAATACGATTTCTTACCGGCGGATATCCCTATTGCAGAGAAGTTGATCTCTGAACCAAGTCTTCAATCATACTTCGAATGATAACGCTTTAAGAAATTCTTCTTGAAAATTCTTCTGGTTAGATAATTCAATATGCTCAGTACAGCGGGCTAACTCCTGGGCCCGTTTTCTTTCTGGTACAGAGAGTAAGGCCATCTTGGCTCCCTCCCCGGCAGCATTGCCAATGGTCATGATCCTATCCGGCGGTAATGCCGGCAATAATCCAATCCTTACAGCACTCTCCTTTTGAACATAATTACCAAAAGCACCTGCCAACATCACCCTGTCTATATCTTGAAGGCTAACCCCTAATTCTTGCAGCAAAATGTTTACTCCGGCCCTAATAGCTCCTTTGGCCAGTTGCAATTCCCGAACGTCTTTCTGGGTAAGAACGATATCCTCACCGTTAGCTGAATCTTTACTCCAAGCAAGTACGAACTCACCGGAACTATCGTTTCTACGGCAGCGTTTCTGCACTAGTGGAGGTAGTTTCGCTACCTGATTGTCAGATTTAATAATTCGTCCGGAAGTATCGACCACTCCGACCTGTAACATTTCCGCTATTGCATCGATCAGACCCGAACCACAAATACCACGAGCCCGGCCTCCGCCAATTATGCTCAGTTCTACATCTGTGGTGATGCGAACATTCTCAATAGCCCCTTCCGCCGCTCGCATTCCATGCTTAATTTCAGCTCCTTCAAACGCTGGGCCAGCCGCTGTTGAACAGGTAAGAATCTTACCCTTACCGGCCAGAATGATTTCCCCATTTGTACCAATATCTATCAATAGATTAATTCCAGCCAAGCGATCTACTCTAGCGGCCACCATTACCCCAACCGTATCAGAACCTACATAACCTGCGACATTTGGTAATACCACCACTTTTGCTGTAGGCAGGATATCTAGTTCTAGTTCCCTAGCCTCGACTTCTACTTCCTTACGGTAAACTGGAACAAACGGGGCCGGCGCCAAGTATGTAGGATCTATTCCTAAGAACAAATGACTCATAGTTGTGTTCCCAACGACAACTGCTTGATATATTTCTCGCTGCTCTATCCCGTTTTCCCTGCATAATCTTCCAATAATCTCATTCAGACAATCAATAACCTGCTTCTGTAATTGACCTAATCTATCTGGACCACTGGCAGCATGGGTAATGCGGCCGATTACATCCGCACCAAAAGACTGTTGAGGATTTGTCGCTGACCCACTGGCAATCACTCTTCCTTCGTTTAAGTCCACCAGATATACCACAACGGTTGTAGTTCCGATATCAATCCCTAAACCAAAGCTGCGTTCTAAAGTGTCCCCAGCTTCCACCGCCAGCAAGCGGTTTCCATCCAAAACTGCCGTTACCAGGAAATTTTCCTTCCGTAAAATATGTGGCAGAGTCATGGCTACCGAACGGCTAAATCCTATTTCTTTTTCAGGCAAAGCCGATACCAGACGCTCCCAATCGGAAATTTGGTCATCAATCCTTGGTTGAGCTAACTCGATTTGGTATTTACGGACACAAGGAGCGACAATAACCGGCATATTATGTTGAAACATAATCTTACGGCTATGTGCATCTAGCTGCTCATCTACTGTGACAACTAAATCGTCCTCGACAGTATGCTGACAGGCAAGTACCAAGCCCTCTGTGCTTTCACCCGGCAGAGGGATTTTCACTGTACATTTAAGACAGGTTCCTTTACCCCCGCAAGAGCTCTGCAGTTGCACCCCAGCACGAGTTGCCGCCTCTAAGATCGTGCTCCCCACCGGTACCTCTACTGCTTTTTGCGACGGTAAAAAAACAACTCTACTCATCGATCCTCCTCCTTGTGAACACTATAGCCAATGTGTACCGGTACCCCAGGCGGCACCTTCAAGAAATCCTCGTCCCATTCTCCTCGTAACGCTTTCGCTATCAAAGTTAAGTTGCCGGATATCACTTCTTGTTGCAAGTTGGCAGCGGTCGCCAGTTCAGCAGTTTGAGCCATTAATTGTTCTACACTATACGTCCCCGTATCAATAAAGTTTAAAGTGGTGTAATGCTCCAACATAGCTCCAAAAATTCTTTGGGTACGTACCGAACCATACTTCTCTTGGCAATGAAGGTATTCTTGAAAGATATTATATTCGTATCGCAGCCAGCCATCAGTCAAATAATATGACGGTCTTTGCCTACTCACTTCTAAGCGTACCTCATTACCTCCTAACAGCATAGATATACAATCATCAACCTTAGGTATAACCAACTGAGCATTAGTAGAAAGTAGCCCTTCAACGCTGTTGCCACAATAACCAAAAATAAGTACTATATTATCCACATCAGTCAACTTATCGATTTCCTCTTGCAACCTGTCCCTAAGTCGGGAGGGATAATTATGCAGGCCCGATTCTATCCATATCAGAGGACAAATGTCCGATAAAACTTTCCCCACAGAATTAATCTCATCCTCGATGGTCCTACAAGCGATACCAACCGTGCGCATAAACTATTCCCCCTCTGCCTGCTCCCCTACACCTTAAATTGGAATTACTCTTCCAAAAACTCTTGACGATAAGCCTTCAAGTATCTGCGCGAAAATGGGTCCTGATTCAAGAGCAAATTAGTAGCAATTACGGTGCTGGTTAGCTTACGATCTGTCGAATCCATAATTGCAGCATCCATGCCGTGGCTCATACAAATGGTTAAAAAATAACGATTAACAAGTTTACGCTTCGGAAGTGAATGGGAAACATTACTAAGACCTGACACTGTTTTTACGTTATATATCTTTTTAATATCGGCAAGGCATTCGAAAAAAATAGCCGCATTATCGCTACTCACCGCAAGCGGAAGTACCAACGGATCAACATAAACTTCGTCTAAACTAATGTTTTCCTTAACCAGAACATCAATGAGTTGCCCAGCAATCTTGATCCTCTCCTCTGCGGTTTTAGGAATACCTTGGTCATCCATTGTCAAAGCAATCAACTCACAGCCATATTCCTTAGCAAGCGGAATCATACCTTTTAGCCTGCTTGTTTCCATACTGATTGAATTCAGCATAGCCTTTCCCCTATGATTTTTCAATCCTCTTTTTATAGTGGCTGGATCGACACTGTCAATACAGAGCGGAACATCAACAACTTCCTGCACGATCTTAACCATCCATTCCATGTCTTCTTGCTCGTTGTTCCCTTGGGCAGTATTTACGTCCAGAAAAGTTGCTCCACCCTCAACCTGTAAGCGAGCTAGGTCTTGAATAAATGTTTCATTCCTGTCTTGGATGGCTGTCCGAACGGAAGGAATTGTGCTATTCAGTTTCTCTCCGATAATCAGCATATAGGGGACCTCCTTTATGGTCATTCAGCAACGCTGGGGCCAGAAACCGGCCCCAGCGCTTAATTATAATATTCTTCTAGATTTAAAACTGTGGTCTTAAGCACAGACTATTTTGTAGTAAATATCTTTTCTGCAATCTTGACAGCTTCACTGGCGTTGGTGGCAAAGTAATCCGCACCTACATAATTTCTCACAGTCTCGTCAACATAGTTCCCACCGATTACAACCGTTACTTTGTTCCCAATTTCCCTCACGGCCTCAATCGTATTCTTCATACCATCCTGACATCCTGTAAGTAATACGCTCATGCCCACCATTGGAGCGTTACTTTCTTTTATAGCTTGAACAAATTTTTCTGCCGGTACGTCCACTCCGAGATCAATTACGTTATATCCGGCACCTTTCAACAGCATAACAACGATATTTTTTCCTAAGTCGTGCACATCTCCTCGGACGGTTCCGATCACAATATTGCCACGGTATTCCTGATTCTCACCGGCTAAGTGCGGTTCTAATTCAGCCATCGCATCTTTCATGACCTGACCGCACAATACAAGCTCACTTAGAAAATATTCTCCGGTCTCGAAACGACTGCCCACCTCTGTCATTCCTTCTTGCAAACTGCGTACTATCTCCAGTGGACTCGTTCCGGCTTGTAACCGTTCTTTAATCAAATTTAAAACTCGATCATCTTCCAACTCAGCCATCGCACTCGCTAATTGGTCCGATAACTTTGCCATTACACACCATCCTCTCGTTGCATTCTCCTATAACCTTACGCCAACTTTTTAATTCTCAGCGGTGTACCCAGGACCACAGGTATATATAGGCAAAAGCGTCCAGTTGTTCCCATTCTTTTTTTAAGATGTCTGGATTACCCGCAATGGGCCCTGCAGCTTCCGCTACTTTTTGTTCCCACGGAACACATACTCCCGGCGGCAAGTTATTGGGATTTTGATTTTTCTGGGTTTCCGTCATTCTTTTTACCTCCCCTGTAATAATCGAAATCCACGTACTAATAAACTCCGTATTGTCTGGTAGCCTCAATCAGAGCTTCCACATTTTCTGCTTTCAAATCTGTTTGGGCAACCCCCGCCAGATCCATAATAAATCCACCATCTCTGGCATACTGGTCAAGGAGTCTCTTGACGTATTCCTTAACCTCTTCCGGCTTACCATAAGCCATCAAAGTATTAGGAACGTTGCCGCTCAGACAGAACTTTCCTCCCATAATTTCTTTTGCCTTGGCCATATCCGTTTGATCAACGTGGAAGACAATACTCTTCTCCGGTAATTCAGCAATGCTCTCTAGATATGGTGTCCAATTGCCCTCGGCGTAAAAGAGAGTGCGTTTACCTTGTGCCCATAAAGCTTCTATAACTGCTTTAAGGGAAGGCCAGTAGAAATTATCCCATTGTTTACGGTTCAAGAAGGGGTAGCTCCCTCTATGCAACGGCATAAATGTAGGTAATGTAGTATCACCGCCTGCAGTCGCCAAAGCAAAGAAAATATTGTGTCCGATCAATACATCTAGGGCAGCTAATACCTTATCAGGCCGTTTGTGTAAATCCATCATAATTCCATGTAGACCACGTAATGTATCCCCTAAGGTGTCAAAAGGTGCTTTACCAAACCCACCAATGCCTAATGGTACCCCGAATTCTTTAGCCCACATAGCCCCAGCTTGTTGGTTTGCTCCATTAAACATCACCGTAGCTGCAGCCCCTTTGATTAATGCGATATTAGCTCGGTAAGATCCTGGCTCGGCAAACTCAGAGTGCAGGCGCGGTAAGTATACATTAAGAATCCACTTTGTGGGATCGGCAATAAATTTATCATAATCCTCTGCCAACATGTATTCTTCTTCTACGTATTGAAACTGACGGTTTTCCTCAAGTTCCCACCCAGAGAACTTATAGTATTTCGCTCCCACTGCATCATGAGGTGTAGCCCACCAAACACTGGGTGGACAAAATAAAACATCCATCTCAAAGTCAGTTAAAACTTTGCTTGCTGCCGCAAAATTTTTATTCATGTCATAATAGATTTCCTGTAGAGTGAACCCGGCATGTTTGGCCATAAATTCACTTAGTTGCAGTCGAATAGGAACTCTGTCCGGTTTTCCTACATTCATGGCAGTAACATAGCGATTGAGATTTTCCTGATAGATTTTTTCTTTGTCGCTCATGTGGTCCCTCCTCTTTGTACGATGTTCTTTCTGCTTAGTAATTCTTAGTAATACACTTAAATTAGTAATTCACCCCCAAATCCTAAACCTCAGTTATATATTTCAATGCATAAAAAATAGTTAAAATTTGTTATGTTGTATATACAAATTTTAACTATTTTTCTATAGTCTAGTCAATGTTTACTTTTCTGTTTTTTCTGACAATAATCCCCTAAAAATTCTTAATCGTCCTGACTGCGAAGCATTGGCAGTAAAATCTTCAGGGCTTCGGCAACATTATCCGCATAGAAATCTGCACCACTAAATTCTTTAACTAGCGGATTTGCCTGGTAGCCCCCTACAATAATTTTAACCTTTTCCCTCAGCCCTGATTCCTCTAATAACTCGACCACTTTCTTAACTGATCCTACACAGAACGAGAGCAAGACACTGATACCAAGGATGGATGTTCCCGTTTCATTAACAGCTTGCACAAATTTCTCCGGGGGAACGTCTATCCCCAAATCATATACCTTAAAACCGTAAGATCGGAGTAAGTAAATCATAATATCTTTTCCTAGATCATGGATATCTCCTTCAATTGTCCCAATCACAATTGAGCATCTATGGTTACATTGGCTTGCAGGAATATACGGTTCTACAATCTTCATAATACCTGAAAAGATTTGCTTGGACATTACAAGATCGGACAAGAAATACTCGCCATCGCTATATTTTTTCCCAACTTCCTCTACCCCTTGGCGGCAACATTCCACGATTTCCATGGCTGAACTACCTAACTTTATCTTCTCTCCTACTAGAGAAAGTACTTTATCTTCATCAAGTTCAGCCATCGCCTGACGCAATTGATCATCCAAAACAAACAACTCCCGGCTAAATTATTCCTTCTTGTACCATCCGTCGTAACTCGTTAATTTATATCGATCCCCTCTGTAAACCGATCTGCCCCAACCTATCGGCTTCCGATCAGGGGCATAAATTGTTTGCTCAATCACGATAACAGGGGTATTAGGTGGGACTCCGAGGATTACCGCCTCTTCTTCTGTGGTTATACTTACTTGCAAGACTTTCTTCGCTCCTATCGGCACATAATCACTATGGGCAGCAATGATTTCTGGCAAAGAAGGATCTTTTAACTCTTTTTCTAGAATGGGTTTACTTTTGGTATAGAAAACATACTTATTCTCGCAAGCAATACGTTCGTCTTCAGCAGACAATACCGTTTTAAAATACAGAAACTTTGCATTACTATCAACTATCTCAAATTTTTCTTGAAGAAGTTTATTCGCTCTAATGATATCAGCTTGAACAAGGGTAATTTTTTGTTGAAGGCCTCTTTGTTCAATCTCCTCATTAAAATTGTTCAATTCGAACACGATATTATCTAATTTAGGCCGGGCAACAAATGTACCTCTGCCTTGCTGTGTTGAAATCATCCCAGCAGATACAAGTTCGGCTATCGCCCTGCGTACAGTCATCCTGCTAATTTCAAACCGTGCAGCAATCTCCATCTCAGTTGGCAAGACTTCACCAGGCTGAAATTCGCCACGCCGGATTTGTCCTTCAAGAAGTTTTGCTAATTGATAGTAGATTGGAATTACTGAACTCTTGTCAATCCACGCTTCGTCACCCATCTAATTTAAACTCCCGTTCCTGGCTATCATTAATTACAACCTCATTCTGTCATTCTTAGATTAATTTAAGATTATGAGACTGTCAACACTTTATGCTTAGATATCAATTCATCTTGTCCAACACCCTATACTGCAAGGATTCAGCCAGATGCTCTACCTGAATATCAGGACAATTATCCATATCAGCTGCAGTTCTGGCTACTCGGAGAATACGGTCGTGCGCTCTGGCACTGAAGTGCTGTTTATCAAAAACCCTTTGGAGAAGAGATTCTCCTTGTCTATCTAAGCGACATATCTCCTTTGTTTCCCGGCCTGTCATCTCAGCATTAGTCTTAATCTCTTTAAACCTTTCCCACTGTTTTTCCCTAGCTTTAACAACCCGTTGAAGGACTACTTCCGAAGTTTCTGTATTATCACCATGTTTCAACTCCTGATAATTAAGACGAGGAACTTCAATCTGGAGGTCAAAGCGATCGAGTAAAGGGCCGGAGACCCTACCTCGGTAATTATTTATTTGAATAGGACTACAAGAACATAGCCGTCCCTTATCTCCAAGATAACCGCAAGGACATGGATTCATCGATCCTATAACACTGACTCGGGCAGGAAAATCTACTCTTCCCCGAGCTCTAATTAAGGTAAACGTTCTATCTTCCAGAGGTTGCCGCAAGGACTCCAATACTTCTCGGGAAAACTCAGGCAGTTCATCAAGAAATAATACTCCATGATTGGCTAGAACCAATTCTCCAGGAATAATTTTTTGACCTCCCCCGATAATCCCTGCCACTGTAGCGGTATGGTGAGGGCTCCTAAACGGTCTGGTTGTTATCAATCTGCCTTCTCCTTGCAGCAACCCAGCAGAACTATACATCTGGGTGACTTCCAAACTCTCTTCAGAAGTAAGAGGAGGTAGGATACCGGCAAATGCTCTAGCCAGGAGAGTCTTGCCGGAACCTGGTGGACCCATCATTAGTAAGTTATGTTACATTGTCATTTTCTAAAATATATGGATATTTCTCCATTTGAATATATTTGTATTACTGCCTCTTCACTAACATTGGTCATCACAACCTCGTTCTCGTTAATATCTTTAAGATATTTATCGGTTAAAGATTTAATCTGATCATTCATTTTAAACTTAAAACCTATTTCTGGTATATTAACCTCTTGGTACATCCTATGGATATCTTTTGCTTTTCTAATTTCATAGGAAATTATTTCTTGTTTTATTTCCTCAATTTCATACTCTTTTTTTGCTCCTATATTCTCTATCTTATTGATGATATTCTCTATTTCAATTATCTCATTTTTATGCTCATCATCATTTATACTTAGTGTTCTTATTTCATGCTTTAAATCTTCTATCTGTATATCGAAGCGTTCTTTTGCTGATAGATAATATTGTTCATCAATAGAATTTTGAAAGAAAAACATATCATTAAGTTTATTAAGCTTCTCAATTAATACATCTAGTTCTCTTGTTTTACAGCTTATTACCTCTTCATTATCTTGGTCTAATTTCTCAAATATCTTTTTTCTTACTTTCTCACAATAAGCTATGAGAATTTTTTTACTACTATAAACATAGTTATAATATTCAATTGCGATAAGTGTTATAGCATTTTCAAGATAATCTAACTTCACATTTATACTGTTGCATGCAATAGTTCCATTTTTTTTCTTATTACCACAATTATAAAATATGTTCTCCTTATCCATATTTCTAGTAAAATTACTTCCACAATTATGACATTTAATTAACTCGGCATACTCTGATGTTCCTTTATATATTCCCTTTTGGTTCTTAACGCTTATTTTGTTTTCTCTGATGCTTTGGCACTGGTCAAATAATTGACTAGTAATTATAGCCGGAATCTTAACATTCTTCTCCATTATCCATTCGCTTTTATCTCTTTTTTTTGGGTAATGCTTCCCGATAATGACCATACCCGTATCATATTTTTGCCTGACTGAATACCCCGCATATTTTTCATTATCAAGAATTTTGCTTATTGTACTTTTTTGAAAGTCTTTATGTTTTCTGGTCTTTATATCATTTTCTTTTAGATAATTAATAATCCTTCTAATCCCTAATCCCTCACTATATAATTTAAAGATTTTCTGAATTACTTCGGCTTCATGGGTGACTATTTCAAGTCTATTTTCAGCTTGAATATATGTATATCCATAAATATTGCTATTTGTCATGATAATCCCTTTTCTTGCACCTTCCTGATGTCCCCAATGTACTTTACTACTTTTATCCTTGCTGTCTTGCTCATCAAATACTTGCATAAGTTTTAGCAGAAAATCTTGAGATAAATCTTTAGTATTAATATTCTGTTCAATGAAATTTATATATACATTTTTTTGGCGTAATTGATCTATTATTTCTGATGATAATGTATTTCTTGCAAATCTGCTAGTATTCTTAATCCATATTTCATTAAATA
>Ga0209643_1001499_pt1 | contig 21343 bp, 20 predicted proteins | sample AutmiccBRH37_all_FD_187383 | JGI IMG/M metagenome (GOLD analysis project Ga0209643, IMG submission 187383) | Deep subsurface microbial communities from Mt. Terri, Switzerland - Autotrophic microbial communities BRH/37_all (SPAdes) (version 2) | ecosystem: Environmental > Aquatic > Deep... | reverse complement strand
CCTCTCCCTCCGGGAGAGGGGAAAATCAGGCCGCCGGAAGCGCCTTCAGGTCGGCTTCGATCGCCGCGATCTTCTCGTCGGTGATCGCGCCCTGCGAATAGGGGGCGACCTGACGCAGGCTCATGCCTTTGAACTGGCCATATGCGGGATGCTTGTCCATGCCGGGCAGGTGCTTCTCCAGCACCGCCTTGGTCGCCGGATCGGCCACCAAGGCCTCTATCGGGCTCTCGATGGTCGGATGCGCAGCGTGGTGTTCATCATGGGCGTGATCTTCGGCAGGCGCAGGCGCGGTCTGGGCCGAGGCGGCGCCGACCAGAAGCAGGGAGGCCGCAGCAGCGGCGAACAGGGTCTTGGGCATGGGATTCTCCATTGAGGCGACCGATGTTGAGCGCGATTTCGCGACAGCCTCAAGACACCCCCTTTCTCGCCGCCGACGACGGCGCTAGGACGAAGCCATGACCGACACCGCTACGAACTCGAAACTGATCCAGGGCCGGACCGGCGCCTGGGAAATCGTCATGGGGCTGGAGATCCACGCCCAGGTGGCGTCGAAGGCCAAACTGTTCTCCGGCGCCGCCGTCGGCTTCGGCGCGGGGCCGAACGAGCAGGTGTCGCTGGTGGACGCGGGCTTCCCCGGCATGCTGCCGACCCTGAACAAACACTGCGTCGAACAGGCGGTGAAGACCGGCCTGGGGCTGCAGGCCCAGATCAACCGGCGCAGCCAGTTCGATCGCAAGAACTATTTCTATCCCGACCTGCCGACCGGCTATCAGATCAGCCAGCTCTATTATCCGATCGTCGGGGAGGGCGTGGTCGAGGTGGAGGCCGAGGACGGCAGCTTCTTCAACGTCGGCATCGAGCGGCTGCACCTGGAGCAGGATGCGGGCAAGCTGATCCACGACCTGTCGCCGACGGAATCCTATGTCGACCTGAACCGCGCGGGAACGGCCCTGATGGAGATCGTCTCGCGTCCCGATCTGCGTAGTCCGGAAGAGGCGGTCGCCTACGTCAAGAAGATCCGCACCATCCTGGTCTATCTGGGCACCTGCGACGGCGACATGGAGAAGGGCAATCTGCGGGCGGACGTGAACGTCTCGGTCTGCCGCGCCGGAAACTACGACAAGTTCAAGGAGACCGGCGACTTCGGCTATCTGGGCACCCGCTGCGAGATCAAGAACGTCAACAGCTTCCGCTTCATTTCTCAGGCGATTCAGTATGAGGCGCGCCGCCAGATCGAGATTCTGGAGGACGGCGGTTCGATCACCCAGGAGACGCGGCTGTTCGATCCGACCAAGGGCGAGACCCGCTCGATGCGGTCCAAGGAAGAGGCGCAGGATTATCGCTACTTCCCCGATCCGGACCTGCTGCCTCTGGACCTGGAAGAAGCCTGGATCGCCGAGATCAAGGCCTCTCTGCCCGAGTTGCCGGACGACAAGCGCAAGCGGCTGATGGCCGAATACGGTCTGTCGCAATACGACGCGGTGGTGCTGATCTCCGAACAGGCCAAGGCCGATTATTTCGAGGCCGCCGCGAAAGGGCGCGACGCCAAACTGGTGTCCAACTGGGTCACGAACGAGGTCTCGGCGCGCCTGGCGGCGGACGGCAAGGACTTCAGCGAGAACCCGCTGCCGGCGGCCCATGTCGCGCAACTGGTTGAACTGATCGAGACCAATGTCATCTCGTCCAAGATCGCCAAGGAAGTCTTCGACCACGTCTGGAACGGCGAGGGCAGCCCGGCCGAGGTGGTCGAGAAACATGGCCTGAAACAGGTCACCGACACCGGCGCCATCGAAAAGGCGGTCGACGACATCATCGCCGCCAACCCCGACAAGGCGGCGGCGGTGGCTGAGAAGCCCCAGGCGCTCGGCTGGTTCGTCGGCCAGGTCATGAAGGCCACCGGCGGCAAGGCCAATCCGGCGGCGGTCAACGACATCCTGAAGACCAAGCTGGGGCTTTAGGTGAAAGAAAGGGCCCGGAGAGCGATCTCCGGGCCCTTTCCTCATGGCTACCAGTTCCAGGCGTCGCGGATGACGTCGATGATATAGCCGTCGTGTTCGTCGATCAGATAGATGGTGTTGTCGACCAGCACCCAGCGGGTTCCTTCCGGCGGATAGCCGAGGCCATAGGTCCGCCAGTCGTCCAACCGATAGCGCCAGAAGGTATCGGGCAGATACTGGCCGACGGACCAATAGCGGCCCCAATACGAGCGAGGGACGCTGTAGTAGCCCCAGCCCGGCGCGAAGTAGAAGCCGATACGGACGCCGCTGTAACCCCGGAACCGTCTGTCGTTGCGCCACCAGTCGGACCTGTGATTGCGATAGAAGTCGCGCCGCCACTGTTCGCTGTTGAAACGTCGACGGAAGTCGTTGTGGCGGTCGCGGTTCCGATTCCTGTTCCAATCGGAGTTTGAGCGGTGGGACTCTCCGTACCGCGTCTGGTCGTTGTTGCGGCGATCGGAGCGGTTCCGGTCGTTTTCGGAACGGCCGGGCCGAGCGCTGTCGTCACGGGGGCGATCCGAACGCCTGTCATCGGTACGGGGCCGATCCTGCTGATTCCAGCCGCCGTCCTGGCGTTCGGCGCGATCTCGCCGGTCGGAACGGTCCGAACGGTCTTGGCGGTTTGAGCGGCCTTCCGAACGTTCTGAACGTTCTGAGCGCGCCGGACGGTCTGGACGCGCCTCGTCTGATCTGGATCGTTCCTGCCTCTGTCCGTTGGATCGATCAGGCGGCGACGAGGTTTCCGGGCGGGATTGCAGCGGCCGGTTCGGCGTCGGACGCTCGCCGCGCGAGGTCTGGGGGCGTTGCGGACGGTCGGCGTCGCGGTGTTCGCGATCGGGCCGACGGTCCTGGGCGAGTGCCGAGAGCGGCGCGGAGAGCGGGCCGGCCACGGCGGCGATGGCGGTGAAAGCCATCAAGAGGCGTTTCATGGTCTTCTGTTCCTGGACGCCGGTTCTCCGCCGGCTCGGGTGTTTTCTCAGTCTCGAGGATGAGCCCTGGCGAACAGGGCTTCAGATGGCAGTTCTCCGGTAGGACCCCGCGAACGCACGTCGCGGGGCCTTCTGGGTCAAGGGCGGGCGTTTCAATAGACGTTGGACAGGACGCTTGCGATCAGACCCGTGGCGACGGCGATGAGCACGATGTCGCTACCGGCGTGGACGTATCGATAGCCGCGCGGGGCCGGACGCAGGCCGTAGAAATAGGGGTCGCTCACGTAATAGCTGCGATACTGGGCCGGCAGATAGCCGCCCGTCCGCCAGCGATAGCTCGAGTAGCGCGGCGCGACCCGGTAGTAGCCATAGTTCGGCGCATACCAGTAGCCGGACCGCGGCCCGTTGTAGCCCCGGAAGTCCGACCGCCCGCGCCACCAGTCCCGATTGTTGCGGTCCCAGCGGTCATTACGGTAATCGCGTCGGTCGTCGCGGCGGTCATCACGATAGTCGCGTCGGTCATCCCGACGAGCCTCGCGCCAGTCGCGACGGTCGTCACGGCGTTCCGAGTTATAGTCCCTCCGGTCGTCACGGCGGTCCTGGCGGTATTCCCGGCGGTCGCGGCTCTGGGCCTCGGCCAGCATGGGGATGGCCGTGGTGGACAGGGCGAGGGCGACGACGGCGGCCTTGGTGAGGCGGTTCATCAGCGTGCTCCATTCTGGGCCGCCGACGGAAACGACGAACTGGCCCGTTAATGACGTTGAAGGTCGTCCTCCCCGTCTGAACGCCTCCTGAACGACCGTGTCAGGATTGAAATGGGCGTTGCGGTCGCGCGGACGGGGCCCCAGATGTAAGGCTGTCCCGCTCAGGAAGCCTTCTCCATGACCGCACCGATCCAGCTCTGGTACTGGCCGACGCCGAACGGGTGGAAGGTCTCCATCGCCCTGGAGGAGATGGGCCTGGCCTATGAGGTCAAACCGGTGAACATCGGCACAGGCGAACAGTTCGAGCCGGCTTTCCAGGCCATCAGCCCGAACGGCCGGATGCCCGCCATCGTCGATCCGGACGGGCCGGACGGGCAGCCCATCTCGATCTTCGAATCCGGGGCGATCCTGCAATATCTGGGCGACAAGTCGGGCCGCTTCTATCCCAGCGACAGGCGGGCGCGGGTCGAGGTCGATCAGTGGCTGTTCTGGCAGGTGGGAGGACTGGGTCCGATGGCGGGCCAGACCCATCATTTCCGCCAGTATGCGCCCGCCATGATCCGCGACCAGCGCCAGATCGCCTATGGCGTCCAGCGCTACACCAACGAAACTCACCGGCTGTATGGGGTGATGGATCGCCGCCTGAAGGATCGCGACTATCTGGCCGGCGATTATTCCATTGCGGACATGGCCGCGTGGCCCTGGATCCTGCCGGCGCTGCAGGGTCAGAACCTCGCCGATTTCCCCCATCTGGCGGCCTGGGTCGAACGGGTCGGCGCGCGCCCGGCGGTCAAGGCGGGCCGCGTCTTGCTGGAGGAAAGGCGAGGAAACGCGGGCGGTTCGGGCAAGGACGCCGAGGCGGCGCGCAGGCTGTTGTTCGGTCAGCGCGCGCTCAAGGCGTAAACAAGAGATTTCCGAGAGATTTCAGAATGCTGAATCAACGCCGGAGTATTCATTTCTGCTTTACTGAAAACTTTTGTGACGCGCTTCGCCGTTAACTTTAACTTCAAACCGGCGGTATTTGATGCGGTATCAGAGACGGGGCCAGAACGGCGTCCGTTCAGGAGATACGGTGATGAACGCGCAAGAAATGGCGCACGACCCGCAGGCCGCCTCGGACGCCGAGACCCTGCCGCTGCCGACGGCCGACATGTCGGGCGATGACCTGTTCAAGCTGGGCATGATGTATTCGGCCGGCTCGGGCGGTTGCCCGATGGACCGCGTCTCGGCCCATATGATCTTCAACCTGGCCGCCATGAAGGGCTCGATCGAGGCGCGCGTCTATCGCCGCGAGATGAGCCAGGAGATGGAACGGGAAGAAATCGCCGAGGCTCAGAAGGCCGCCCGTCGCTACATCGACATGGGCGTGGTCCGTCTGGCCGCCTGATTTCAGAAGGTCGCGTAGCCGTTGCCGTTCGATCCGTTGATCGAATAGCTGAAGCCGATGGGCAGGGCGGCGCGCACCTGGGTGAAGAAGGCGGCGAGTTCCCCCAGGGTTGAGCGCGGCACGAAGATGATGTCGCCCCGACGCAAGGCCACGACCTCGCCGCGTCGCGGGCGAAGATCGACCACCCGCAGCATGCGCGACCCGCCGGGACCGCGCCGGATCAAGGCCACCCGATCCGGCTTGCTGGATGGCAGCAGACCGCCCGCCTGAACGATCGCCTGATGGGCGTCGAGGTCGCCGGTCATCTCGATCACGCCCGGCGTGCGCACCTCGCCGTCGACCCAGACCCGGATGGGGCCGGCCTGGCGCAGCGTCACCTCGACCACCGGCCGCACCAGTTGCGAGGCGTAGGCCGCGGAAACCTCTTGCTCCAGCTCCGGCAGACTGCGATCCGCCGCCATGACCTGACCGATCAGGGGCAGGGCGATGCGACCGTCGGGACCGACCTTCAGAGTGCGCGTCAGTTCCGTGGCCGTGGGCGTCGCCACCTCGATCTCGTCGCCCGGATACAGCAGATAATCCGGCTCCTCGTCCGTCCAGTCGGCGAAAGGGATGGTCGGGAAGTCGCCGCGATCGGCCGTCTCGACCCTTTGCACCCCGGCCGAGGGGCGCGGCATCCGGGCGGCGTTGCCGCCGCCGCACGCTGCCAGGGCGGCGGAGGCCGATCCGAGGGCCAGCAGGAACAGTCGGCGATCTGGGGTCATGGAATCGGTCTGTCCGACGAAAAGGGCGTTGAGGGCCAGCCTCGCCCCTTATGGGTAACTGCTGGTTAACGCCGGTGGGCCAAGGGTGGATTCCAGCAAGAGTTTCAGGATTCGCCCCGCCCATGCGTTCGACGGCCTATGTCACGACCCGACCGCGTTACGGCGTGCTGGATGTCGTCGGGCTGCTATTCCGCGAACTGGTGCTGATGATCGTTGTGTTTCTGATCATCTTCGCGCTGGGAGCGGCGGCGGCCTTCACCCTGAAGAAGACCTATACGGCCCAGGGCGCGGTCTTCGCCGGGGTGGGACAGGAATATGTCTATCAGCCGCGTGTCGGCACGGCCGAGCGGGGGCAGGCGCCCCAGGGGGACGAGGTCGCCAATTCGGAAGCCGCGATCCTGAGCTCGGGCCAGGTGCGCCAGCGGGTGGTGGACGCGCTGGGGCCGGCTGCCATTCTGGGCAAACAGCCGAGCGGTTCGAAAGAGAGAGCCGAGGCGGCGGCGCGCAAGCTGATCGGCGGCAGTCTGGGCGTCGGGACGGCGCCGGGCAGCGCGGTCATTCGCCTGAGCTACGAGGCGGACGATCCCGAGCGGGCGGCGCGGATACTGAACACCGTGATCGAGCAGTATCTGGCCTATCGCCGCGAGGTCTTTCAGGACAAGACCCCGGCCATCGCCACCCAGAGGCTGGCTTTCGAAGGGGATCTGCAGGAGGCCGACCGCGCCTATGAGCAGTTCCTGACCACCAACGACATCGGCGATTTCGCCGCCGCCAAGGCGACCCTGGCGGCGACCTATCAGACGGTCTTCACCGACAGGATGTCGACGCAGAGCCAGCTGAACCAGACCAGCCAGAGACTGAACACCCTGGTGGCGCAACAGGCCGGCACGCCCGCCGAGGTGGCCCTGCAGCAAGATCTGAACATTTCCGCCCAGGACCAGATCCTGCAACTCCGCACCGAGCGCGAGCAGTTGCTGTCGCGCTATCAGGCCGACGCCCAGCCGGTGAAGGACATAGAGGCGCGGATCGCGCGGCTGCAGTCCTATGTCTCGACCGGCACCGCCGTCGGGGCGAAGGAGGTCCGCACCGGGCCCAACCCCGTTTGGACCGAGCTGGAGACCACCCGGATCAACACCCAGGCGGACCGCGATTCTCTGGCTGCGCGGCTGTCGGCGCTGGATCGTCAGTTGACGGACATTCGGACGCGGCAGGCCCGATTGACGGCTCTTGAGTCCGAGAACGCGACCCTGGCCGGCAACCGCGAGGTCCTGACCGCCAACATCCGCGAGTTCCAGCAGCGCGAGAGCCAGAGCCGTGCGGACAACGCCCTGGTGGCGGCCGGCGCCGACAATGTCACCGTCATCGAACGCGCCCAGCCGCCGTCAACCGGCAAGAGCCTGAAGGCGCCGGCCCTGGCCGCCGTCTTCCTGTTCGCGGCCTTCACCGCCCTGTGCATCGGCCTGCTGCGAATTTTCACGCGGCGCGGCTTCTCGACGCCGGACTCGGTGCGCCGCACTTTGGACATGCCGGTTCTGGCCGTGGCCCCGGCGAAGGCGCACTAGGTCCATGCGCGTGATAGGCTGGGTCGTGGTGGAGCGCGCGTAGCGATTCGATGGTCGATCTGACGTCCGAAATGGCCGGCCTCTGGGCGGCGCTGGGACCGGCGCCGGCCTATCGCGCCCGCGTGGTCCAGTTCGCCTCCGCCGCGACCGGCGAAGGCGTTTCGACCGTCGCGCGGGAGTTTTCGCGTCTGGCCGCCGTGCGCGCCCGCAAGCCTGTCTGGCTGGTCGACGGCGACCTGGCCCAGCAAGGGCAACTGGAGGCCATAGCGGCCGAACCCGACCGTTTCGGTCAGTTGGGCAAGCCGGCCCAGGCCTCGCCCGACGGCTCCAGCTTCTTCGCCGTCACGCCCGCGCCGACCGGCAAGGACGGCAAGCCGATCCTGCCCGCGCGTCTGCTGACGGCCCGACCCTGCCTGGGCGGGCGTCTATGGACCACGCGGTTCCACATGGAGGCCCTGCGCTCCGGCCATCGGGTCGAGGCGGTGGGCGAGCCCCGCTATTGGGACGCCCTGCGGCCGCACGCGGACACCATCGTCATCGACAGCCCGGCGGCCGACCGCAACGACATGGCCATCATCCTGGCGCCCTTCGTGGATGTAACGGTTCTGGTCGTGGCGGCGGGCAGCACGGCCGCGCATGAGCCGGTGATCCTGCGCGATGAGATCGAGGCCGTCGGCGGACGAATAGCCGGGGTGGTGATGAACCGTTCGACCTATCGTCCGCCCAGTTTTCTAGGTCGATTGGCGGGTTAAGCCTGCTTGCGGAGCATCGCCGCGCCATAGAGTTTCGGCTCGAACCCCTTGGTCCAGAACAGCTTGCCCAGGCCCCGCGCCATGCGGTCCAGGGTTTCCGCACGGGCGGGGCGGTGCAGGACGGTCAAACCCAACGAGACCAGGCCCCAGACCCCGGCTTGTGCGGCGCCGATCAACATCCAGCGCACGACCCCGAGCCAGTCGCGACGGTCGGCGGCCATTTGGCTGGGGCTCTGGCCATAGGCGAAGGCGCGCAGCAGGGCGTAGCCCAGGGTGGCGCGGTGCGGCGGCGCGAACTCGTCGACCCAGGCCTGGGCGGCCCAGCCGAAACGCCCGCCGCGCGCCCGCAGGGCCGTGAACAGGCGGTCGTCCTCGCCGCCCGTCTCATTCATGGCGGTGTCGAACGGGGCCGGGCCGGGCAGGGCGGTCGCGCGCACCATCAGACTGTTGCCGCAGCCGTGGATCTCGTCGGTCAGACCGGTCTTGGCCGGTCCGTCGCGGCCGAAGAAGCGTTCGAGATAGGCGGTGGTCCAGCCCGTACCGTCGGGCACGCGGCCCCGGATCGGCCCGAACACGACGTCAGCTCCGGTCTGAACCTGGGCTTGCAGCAAGGCCGCCAGCCAGCCCGGCGACGCCGCCTCGTCGTCGTCGAGGAAGGCGATCAACGGGGCGGCCGTCGCGGCGAGGCCGATGTTGCGCGCCGTGGCCACGCCGGGGACGGGGGCGGGGGCGTAGATCAGGGAAACCGGGGCCTCTGCGCGAAGCCGTTCGACCAGTGCGGCGGCCGATCCGTCCGGATCGTTATCGGCGACGACCACGGCGGCGACCCGGTCCAGCGACCCGACCTGGGCGAAGACCGACCGTAAAGCCCGCTCCAGCATGACCGGGCGGCGCAGGGTCGGGATGACGACGGCCACGTCCCGCATCAGATCGCGTCCGCATAGACTGCCGCCCGATACATTCGCAGGGCGAAGGCGCGAACTCGCGTCGGCAACAGCGGCGACAGGGCGGCGTCCTTCATCAGGCGGCGGGCCATCGGCAGGGCGGGCAGGCGTTTCAGGGCGCGGGCGGCCTTGTAGCTGGGATAGGTCTGGACGATCTGGGGGTGAAGGGCGACGACGCGGGCGAAGTTGGCGGAGCCCTGGTCGAACTTGCGCGCCAGGTCCGCCACCGTGTCCAGGCCCATGTGGGTGGCTGGATTGTCGATATGGACCACGGCGAAACGGCGCGACACCCGCATGGCCCATTCGACATCCTCCCAACCCCAGCCAGTGAAGCCGGGGTCGAAGGATTCGAAGCCGAAGACGTCGCGCCGGACCAGAAGGTTGGAGGTATAGACGTATTTCTCGGGCGTCCTGGCGCGCTGGGCGGCGCGCACGCATTCGCTGGCGCCGGACAGGGCGCGGTGAACGGCGAAGCGGCGGTCGCGCGGCGCCTGTTTCAGCGAGAAGCCGCCGAAGGCCACGGCCGGATTGTCGCGCCCAGCCAGATCGACCCAGACCTGCAGGAAGCGGGCGTCGTCCGGCTTCATGTCGCTGTCGAGGAACAGCCAGGCCTGACCGCGCGCGGCGATGGTCAGGCGGTTGCGGCCCCGCGCTCGGCCTTCGTTGTCGGACAGGGTGACGAGCCGGGCCGGCAGGGCCAGGGCGTCGATGGCGGTCTTCAGCCGGGCGGTCAGGGCGGCGTCGCCCGTGCCGTCGTCCAGCAGGACCAGTTCCACTCGGCCCGCCAGCGCGGCGGCCTCGGTATCCAGTCGACGCAACAGGGGTTCTGGGTCGTCGCGCAGGAAGGGGATGAGGACGGAGACGATGGGCCGGGCATCGGCCCAGCCGATATTGTCGTGAATGTCCGCGCGCGAGGAACTCATGCCGGGGCGCTCCGTCGAGCGTGGATCAGGCGGCGCAACAGGTCGCGCACCCCGGCTGCGTTAAGGGTTACGGCCAGCGCCGCATAGACCATCCCTCCGACGCTTGCATCCAGCGCCAGCTCGATTAGCCCGCCCAGCGGCGGCAGGGTCGACACCACCCCGGCCATGCCGGCTGCGGCGACCCCGCAGCGGATCAGCGCCTCCCAAGGGATGGGCAGGGCGATGGCGCGACGGCTGATCACCAAACAGGCGATCAGGCCGATCAGGAAGCTGAGAGCCGTCGATATGGCGGCGCCCTGCACGCCCAGCTGCGGGATCAGGAGCAGGTTCAGCAAGATGTTGCAGACCGCCGGAATGGCCATGGTGACCAGGAGTAGCCCTGTCCTGCGGGCCAGGGTGAAGCCCAGCCCGAAATAATAGGCGATCAGGCCGGACATCAGGGCCGAGGCCGCGATCCAGGGCGTCACCATGACCGCGGCGGCGCGCAGATCAAGGCCGATCATCAGTTCAGCCAGGGGGCGAGCGACCAGAGACAGTCCGACCGCTGCCGGCAGGCCGACGAGGATGAGAATCTCGCCCTGCTCCAGCGCCGTTCTTCTCAAAGCCTCGCGCCCGCCGCGCTCCAGCGCCATCACCATGGCCGGCGCTCCGGCCGCGCCTAGCCAGATGAACAGGATGTCCAGGGTTCGGTTCGCCAGAGTGTAGGCCGCGTGATAGGCGCCGACAGCCCCCGTATCCATGAAGGCCGCCAGCAGGAAGCGATCGGTCGAGGCCAGGACCAGGGCCAGGGTCAGCGAGGCCGCGATCGGATAACCATAGGCGGCATAGGCCTTCAACCTCTGGCGATCCACGGCGCCGCCGGTCGACCGTCGCAGTTCGCCGGGAAGGATGAAGGGCAGGACGAACAGCGGGGCGAGCATGAGGCCCAGCATCGGCGAGGCCGCGCCGCCGCCGGCCAGGGCGAATCCGGCGCCGACGCCGAAACCCAGCAGGGCCACGGCCATGTCCACCCAGGCGGCTTTGGACACCTCGCCGGCGGCGCGATAACGCTCCTGCGCCAGCTTGGCCAGATTGCGGATCGGCGCTCCGGCCAGGCCGAAGCCGACCGCCAGCTTCAGGGCTGGGGTCAGGGGCAGAAGCCAGACCGCGACGGCGGCGACGGGGACGAAGACTGCGATGAGGGCGAAGGAGGTGCGATAGAGGCTGGCGAAATGGGTCGCCAGACCTTCAGGAGTCCGCTCGGCCGCCCAGAAGCGCGCCATCGACGCCTCCAGCCAGCTGAAGGTCGCCGTGTGGGCCAGGGTAGTCACGGAGAAGGCCAGGGCGTAGCGGCCGAAATCCTCGGGGCTGAGCAGGCGGGTGAAGACGACGATGGTCAGAAAGCCGACCACGCCCTGGACGATCTGGGCCGGCAGATAGCCCCAGACGCCCCGCCAGAACATGTGTTTCTCGCTCACCTGACCGCCGCCCGGTCGCCCAGCAGGACGGGGACCGTGATCAGGATGATCCATAGATCCAGCCAGAAGGACTGGCGCTGGATATAGTCGATATCCAGCGCGACGCGGCGGCGTACCTCCGCCTCTGTCGCGACGGGGCCGCGCGAGCCCTTGATGGCGGCCCAGCCGGTCATGCCCGGTTTGATCCGGTGGCGATGGGCGTATTCGGCGACCAGAAGGGCGGATTCCGTCTCGCCGGTCTTCATGCCGATGGCGTGGGGGCGAGGGCCGACCAGGGACATCTCGCCGGTCAGAACGTTGAAGATCTGGGGCAGCTCGTCCAGGCTGGTGGCGCGGATGAAGCGGCCGACACGGGTGACGCGGTCGTCGTTGGCGGTGATCTGGCGGCTGGCGGTGGCGTCGGCGGCGGCGTGGCGCATCGAGCGGAATTTCCACACCACCACGGCCTCCTGATTGAACCCGTGGCGGCGCTGGCGGAAGAAGATCGGGCCGGGGCTGTCCAGTCGGATGGCCACGGCGATGACGGCCATGACCGGGGCGGCGAGGACCAGGGCCAGACCGCCGATGACCAGATCCTGCATCCGTTTGGCGAAGGCGCGCCGGTCCGCCGCTCCGCCGTCGCCGATCGTCGCCAGGGGCGCCTCGGCCAGACGGGCCATGGCCGCTTCGCGACCAGCTTCTGCCCCGACCAGGACGGTCAAGGGATTGGGCAGGGTCTCCAGCCGACGCGTCAGTTCGCGAACGCGCGGTCCGGCCTCGGCGTCGATGGCCAGGACGACCCGATCGACATAGGGCAGTATCCGGTGGTTCGGCAGGGCGTCGGCCGGACCCAGAACCGGCACCCCGGCCAGGTGGTCGGGCGTGCGCGACAGACGGTCATCGAATACGCCCAGCACATTCAGATCGCGCCGTTCCAGCGCCCGCTCGATCAGGGCCTCGGCGCTGCGGCCGGCGCCGACGATCACGATATTGGGCGACAGGATGCCCTGTCGCCGCCAGCGTGTCGTCAATCCCAGCCACAGGCCGTGCAATCCCATCAGGGCCGCCGTCGTCGCCACGCCCCAGGGTATCACGGCGCCCAGGCCATGATCCTGAAACAACAGTCCGGCCACGCCCGCCGCTCCGGTGGCGAGCAAGCCCGTCGCGACCACGCAGCCGAGGTGGATCAGGGGCGCTCCGTCCCGGCCGAACCGGTACAGGCCCAGGCCCCGGAGCAGACTCAGGGCTGTAACCGTCCCCACCGCCATCGGCAGTACGGCGGCCACCGTCACCGTCCTGGGATCGACGGAGCCCAGCGACCACAGAGCCAGAACAGCCAGTCCGACCACCGCTGCGATATCCGCCGCGCGGAACCCATAGACGGCGAGCCGCACCGCCGACCGCTGTCGGGCGTTCAGCCAGGCTTCGGGCCGGAACGGTCCACGCGCGCCGGCGGCGCGATCGATCGACGTCGCAACTTCGGTCGCGGCGAGGGGAGAGGCGCAATCAGGCATGGCGATCCGTGATTTCAGAATGGCCGCCATCCTGCACGCCCCGCCTCTATGTCGCGTTAACAACAGGACTTTGCGCCGAACCGGATTGCACGACGCCGCAGGCTCGGCTATCGAGCCCTTCGCTGGAGACGTGGCCGAGTGGCTGAAGGCAACGGTTTGCTAAATCGTCGTACCCTGTAAGGGGTACCGAGGGTTCGAATCCCTCCGTCTCCGCCATTTTTTCCCGTAAGTGGCCGTGATGACACGGCTTTTCTTCGGGGGTGGCCCGCCCGTCCCAAAAGCCGTCATCAAAGTGCAGAGGGCTGTTCCTTCCGCTTCCGCGTTGCCCGCCTTGGCGAACTCGCCTCGGGCTGGGCGCGGGGCGCGGTGATCTCGGCGGAAGATGGCCGCTGCGGTCGAACTCGACCGGCTTTTTCGCGACGCGCCATGAGAGGGAATTGAGTGTTGGTCAACAAGTTTAGAGCGACTCAAGGTCTCGGCGTACATGCCTGATTCTCTTCCATTTGTTTCAGGTTGACCCTATAGATTATCGCCTTGTGGTTGAAGTGACAGTTCGATACAAAAACGCCGAACTGTATTTATGAACACGCCGCTACTTTGAGGCCGGGCGAATGACAAAGCGTATGGGTGCCAAGACCGGCGAGGTCATGCGGTCGATCCGAGCCAAGGTTGCCAGCCGGGCCTTCGCCGTCGGCGACAGGCTTCCGTCGATCCGGACTATGGCCATGAAGATGCAAGTTTCGCCGTCCACCGTAGTGGAGGCCTACGACCGGCTGGCGGCTGAGGGTTTGATCCGCGCCCGGCGTGGGTCGGGTTTCTATGTTGGCAATTCGGCGCTGCCGCCCTTGGCCCTAGCTGAAGCCGATCCCCGGCGCGACCAGTCGGTTGATCCGTTCTGGGTATCGCGCCAATCCCTAGATGCGAGCCCTGGGGTGCTAAAGCCTGGCTGCGGGTGGCTCCCTGCCGATTGGATGCCGGAAGACGCTCTACGAAAGGCGCTGCGCGCGCTTTCTCGCTCGTCTGAAACGGTCTTCACCGACTATGGCGGCACGCGCGGTTCGCTGGACCTGCGCCGGCTACTGTTGACCCGGTTCGCAGAGGACGAGCTCAACCTCTCGCCAGACCAAATACTTCTGACCGTTTCGGGGACGCAGGCCATCGACCTGATTTGTCGATTCCTGCTGCGGCCGGGCGACACCGTCTTGGTCGACGATCCCTGCTACTTTAATTTCCGCGCCTTACTGCGCGCTCATCAGGCCAATGTCGTCGGCGTGCCCTATACGACCAATGGGCCGGATATCGCCCAGTTCGAGGCAGTCCTCGCAGCCGAGAAGCCGCGACTCTACATCACCAATTCCGCGCTTCACAATCCGACCGGCGCTACCCTGTCTCCGCAGGTCGCTCACCAATTGCTCAGTGCGGCCGCCCAGCATGACCTAATCATTGTCGAGGACGACATATTCGCCGACTTCGAGCCCGATCCATCGCCGCGACTTGCGGCGATGGATGGTCTCAAACGGGTGATCCGGATCGGTAGCTTCTCCAAGACACTGTCGGCCTCGGCACGCTGCGGCTATATCGCCGCGCGCCGTGACTGGATCGATGATCTTGTCGATCTACAGGTTGCCGTCAATTTTGGTGGACCGAGCCCGATGGCGGCCGAATTGATCGCCCATGTCCTCACCAGCGGTCGTTATCGCAAGCACATGGAGGATCTGCGGCTGCGTCTTGTGCGGGCTCGCCGGGAGACGGCTGGCAAGTTGGAGGCCCTCGGATTTGAGGTTTGGCACCCGCCGCGCGGGGGCTTCTACCTCTGGTGCCGTCTTCCCGGCGGATTGAACGCGGCCGAAGTCGCCCGGTCTGCCCTTGAGGAGGGCGTCGTTCTTGCTCCAGGCGATGTGTTCAGCGTCTCTCAAACCGCATCGGAGTTCATGCGCTTCAACGTCGCCCAATCCACTCATCCACAGGTGTGGGAGGTCATGCGTCGCGTCATCAAGGCCGCGAGAACCTAGCGGCCACATGCGGGACGTCAGGCAAACCGTTTCGCGCCGGCCACGCAGAGCACGACGGCGGCAGTGCAGGCGATCATCGTCCACGCAATAGGCTCGTGGAGGAAGATCGCCGCCAGCAGCAGACCGAAGAATGGCTGCAGGAGTTGGAGCTGGCCGACACTGGCGATGCCGCCCAAGGCTAGGCCGCGATACCAGAACACGAAGCCGACCAGCATGCTGAACACGGAGACATACGCCAAGGCGATCCAGGCAGGAACGGTCACGGCCGACCAGTTCAATGGTGCGGTGAGAATTGTGATGACCGCCATGATCGGCATGGCCAAGAGTAGGGCCCAGGAGATTACCTGCCAGCCGCCGAGGCGGCGCGATAGGGTAGCCCCCTCCGCATAGCCCAGGCCGCACAAGAGAATAGCGGCAATCATCAGCAGATCGCCGGCGAGGGACCCGCCACCGCTGTTGGCTAGGGCGAACCCTGCCACGGTGGCCGCACCCAGACTTGAAAACAACCAGAACGTCGGCTTGGGCCGTTCGCCACCGCGTAGCACTCCGAAGATTGCCGTCGTCAAGGGTAGAAGGCCAATGAAGACGATGGAATGGGAAGCGGTGATGTGCTGCAGAGCCAAGGCTGTGAGCAATGGAAAGCCGACCACCACACCGGCGGCGACGATCGCTAAGGACATGATGTCATTTCGCGCTGGTCTGGCTTGACGCAAAACGATCAGGAAGATCGCCGCCAGGACGGCAGCGATCGCCGCTCGTGCGGAGGTGAGGAACATTGGCGACAAATCCGCGACCGCGACCCGCGTCGCTGGCAAGGAGCCGCTGAAGATGATGACACCGAGGATTCCACTTCCCCAACCGGCTGCTTTTTGTTCCATGATCCCTCACTGTGTCGAAGAGAACCTATGATGCAGTCGGGGTTTGTACAGGCACAGTTAAGTACAGTTTGCTCGATCTGTATCGGTTGAGGTGACCATACAGTCCTTGTTTTGACGAATTGCCGTGAGGTGTCGAGGCGTCGGGATGTCGGTTTGACGCGCGCCCCGGAGGGTCTTCCGTGCTTAGACCTCGCGCTCGCAAACTGCAGGACGTTACTCTAAACTGGTCTTCTACTGCATTGATGGACTTTTCCGCTTCCGCGTTGCCCGCCTTGGCGAACTCGCCTCGGGCTGGGCGCGGGGCGCGGTGATCTCGGCGGAAGATGGCCGCTGCGGTCGAACTCGACCGGCTTTTTCGCGGCCCTTCTTCCGTTTCGGCTTGGCAGAGGCTCCATCCTGCGGTGGCGATGCGTCGTTCACTTCCGCGAAGGTCGCCACAGCGGCGTCGGAGGCTGCCCCCCATCCCGGTAATCCCTGCAAAATGCGCTCGGCATTTTTATCGGGCGAGACGTGGCCGTAATGGTCCTCGATCATTTTGACGGAGGTGCCCATCTGCTTGGCCAGGAAGAGGGAATCGACACCTTCGGTGAGCCGGAAGGTGGCGTAGGTGTGCCGGAAACAATAGGTGCTGCGGCGGCTGCCGCTGGCGGAGAATAGCAGCTTGGAGTGGAGGAGAAGGTGCCCGAGCGGGCTATTGTAGAGGCTGACCGCGACCTCCCCCTTGCGGGTGCAGAATACGGGATCGTCCGGCCCTTTGGCCGGGCTGATGGCTTTGATTTCGTCGAGGTACTCGGCGACCTGTATCGGGGCGACCAGCGTGCGGAACTTGCCCTTGCCGCGCACATTCATAGCGACGAAGGGGCGGCCCTTGCTGTCGCTCCGAATCTCCACGTCGCGCCAGCGAAGATTGCGGGCTTCGGGCGGCCGCATGCCGGTGTTGGTCATCACCAGGATGAACCAGTAGACCATCTTCCGATACCAGCCGACATATGAGCTTCGCGCCTTCTCTTTCCACTTGGTGCGCGCGTAGGTGTGGAGCTTGCGGTATTCGCGCGGCGTGAACTCCTCGCGGGAAACCTTCTTCAAGCCGGGAACGGCTTTGAAGGGTGACAGGTTGGGGATCAGCTTCTTTTCCACGGCATAGGCCATGATGGCCCGGATGGTGGTCATTTCGGCGCGGATCGTGGCGTCGCTGACGATCTCGCTTCCGTCTCCTTTGCGTTTGCCCTTGCCGGTGCGCTTGCGGGCGATGGGATAGCTTTTCCAGAGCGCTTCGCCGATCAGGGTGATCTGCCGTGCGCCCATGTAGGGATTCAGTTGGGTTCGGATATGGGAGTCGATGGACTGCCAGCGGCGCATTGAGATTTGCCCCGCCTCGGCGCGTTCCTTTTGAAAGGTGCAAAACTCGGCGGCGACTTCCGCGAAGGATTTGTCGAAAACCGGGTGGCCGAGCTCAAGCTTCACGTCGATGCGGATCGCCGCATCGCGCGCCCGCTCCCGAGCCTCGGCTTCCAGCGGCGTCTTGAGGGAAATGAACTTGTAGACGTCTTTGTCGGGAATCTTGATGCGGCAGTACCAGTTGCGGTGCTTCACATCGGTCCGGCGGAAGATGATGAGGCCGGGGCGAACCGTCGCCACATCGGCCATGAACGCGCGGTCCTTCGGTGTATCGTCTGTATGGAAACTGTGCAGAAAATCTCCTCTAAGCCATTGATTTTGCCGTTCTGTGCATATTTGTGCAGTAAAAATTATACGCTATTTAATGAATAAAATCAACTCGTTGATGTAATCTTCTTGTAGCGCTGCGGTAATGTGACTACTAGAAACGTTTATAATACAGAAGGATATTTGGCGTGATCTGACCTGTGCAGAAATTGTGTAGATCGTTGCTCTTTTTCGTTCATTTGAGATAGCAGAGCAGGCCATCGCCAGCGACGGAAAACGCCTCTTTGTCCACACCGGCCCCCATCAGAACAACGACAGTTGCCGGGAAGCATCGATGTAGCGCCGCCATGCGGGTTTGGCGGCTTCTTCGTTCAGCCATGCCGTGACCTGCGCCACCACATCGCAGCTGTTGGCTTCGACCGTGCCGCATGGGAGGAAGTGCGAGCGGTAGCCGGTTTCGGTGATGGGCAGCGGCGCGCGCTCCGGGCGGATGCTGCGGATCTCCAGATGGGCCGTGGTGCCCCATTTGCTAGGCCAATAGGACGCCTCGATCTCGATGCCCTGCCAGAGGAAGCGATGGATTTGGGATGGCCGCTCCATTGTCAGCATCCCGCGAACACATGCACCACGTCGAACGCGGTGGTGAGGGTGAACAGGTCGCCGTTCAGTTCGGCATCCCGTGCCATGGCCGCGTAGTCGATGTAGTAGCGCAGCGCATGGGGAATGGCGGTGGTCTGCTCCGTGACCTCCTGCACATAGTCGGCAAGGCTGGCGTGCGCGCCAAGGTAGCGGTCGGCCAGCGCGTCGCGCGCCTCGTCCAGACTGCCGCTATAATAGTCCAACAAAGCCGCGCCGATCTCGCCATGCTCGGCGATGAAGGCGGCCAACTCGCTGACACGGTCGAAGCCGGTATGCTCCCCGATCCGGAGCGGCCCAAAACCCTCATGGTCGTGGATGGCCCATTCCTCGGCCCCGGCGATGGGCGATGCGTCCAGCATGGCGCGTACAGCGTCGTAAAGCGCCCAGGGCTCCTGCGCGGCATCGATCCATTCGCCATGCAAGCGGCCCTGATTATAGGCGGCAAGGCAGGTTACATAGATGCGGGGTTGGTCGGTGTTGGTGGTGGTGATGGCTCCCATGTCTGTCCTCCAGTGGGTTTGGGTTTCAGGTGCGATCTGAAACCCTGCCTCGTGGCGAACAGCGGGGGGCAAGCGGCGGGGCGGCGTCGCGGGGAACCGGCTGCACGGAACCGTAGGTGAAGGAAGCTGGGCGGACGACGCTCCAAAGCGCGCCAGGGGCAGCGCCCCAGCCTTATGCGTTAGGGATCGTCACCGGATGGCGGAAACGGCGGCGGCGGTTCCGTGAGCGTCAGCGAGTAGAGCGCGGGCCGTAAGGCAACGCCAAACGCATTCTTGGGAAGGAAAGGCTGGCGCCAAGTCCTAGCGCCAGCCGCCGTATAGTCAGTGCATAAACACACCGACACACATATAGCCGCTGGCAATCAGCAGATCGACAATGGCATGGCGGTCGAGGCGCAAGTAGACCGATAGGCGCGCTCCGACCTTGTGGACGATGCACAGGCTGGAAAGCCCAGCGCCGATGTAGATCGACGCAATGAAGAAATGAACCATGACTTCGCTCCGATTATGGAGCCGTGCCGGAGCGGGATGGCAGGACTTGCCTTCAGGGAAGACAAGGCCTAAAATTCCACTGTTCGGACCCGTGCAAGCGGCTCCAGTTTAACAAGGGCGTCATCCGCAGCAACGGGTGACGCCCTCTTTATATGCTTTGAGCGCAAGCAGCGTCAACGCGCAATTCATTGAAAATTAAGCGCTTTTCTACCGTGCTTCAGCGCAGTTCACCCTGATTCAGGGTTGTTTAGGATTGGTGATGGCGACTGACTGAGGGTGGGCTTGATGTAGTGCCTCACCCTGTCTCATTGAACGCAGTCCGAACCGCACTTACCCTGAATCAGGGTGTTTCGCCGTAGCTCGGCATGATTTCGTGCGACTTCGGGTTGATCGCCGAGCATCGTTATGAGTAACTGTGCCATAAGCATCTCGGTAAAGGGGCGGCCAATGACTGATGCTAATCCCAGGGAAATGAGAGCTGGCGTCAGGCCGATGCGAGCCGCTGGGCTCCTATCGCGATCAGCGGAAGGCGCGCCCGACTGGCTTACTGACCATGCCATCGGACGTAGATTTTATGTGACCGGCATCAACCGGTTCCTGAAGGAAACTGGCTTGGATGCGACCAAGCTATTCCAATATCGCTATGATGCGCACAGGATTATTCTCGAGGAAACAAGCTGGCCGCAGGACATACCAGCCGCACGAGAACAGTGGCAAAAGGACCTTGGAAAGCCACAGATCAGTCTTGCTTGCCAACAGAAGCCTATGTCCTTTGCAAAGGCCGCTCAGCTTCTGGTTACATGCGAAATTGCGATTAAGGACATTCTAACTGGGCGTCACAGGAATCTTAGCCTTCCAACGGGGGTGGATGCACCAGAAAAAATCCACTCGATGATGAGCATTCTACCGGCGGTTTGGAATATCAATGATTTCACTGATACTTTGATCAGTGCTATCCGCGCTCACTATGGAGATCCAATTCCCCATATAACAAAGGGTGTTAATTTTAATAGTTCTTACATCATCACTGATTTGACTCAAGGACACACAGTAACACTAGAAACTGCTACTAAAGTTCGGGACTTTGTACTATCCAACTATCCGGTTCCCGGATACGCGATTGGTGAGGTTCGTGCAAAATCAGGGCAGTTTCTAGGAAAAAAGAGCGCTTCTCTGCATGAGGGGGTGCCCTTGGATTGATCTGGATTACCAGATATCTCTTGCTGGCCTTATTGGCGTGCGCTTCCAATGGGGGGCCAGCATGTCCAGCTGAAGGCCGACTGCGGCGAGTTCTGATTTGAGTATATTGATTATTTTTGGCGATGCGCCTGTAGCGTCCATGATTTCTTGTTCTGACATCTGCACTAGATCGCCAAGTTGGCGTTTGTTCAGGTCGTCCAGAGCGTAAGATAACTTGCGCAATCGACCCACTCTGGCAGCCCACGTCATTACTCCCCGATTGAGGAGCGCTATCTTTTCGGCCGGAACAATCTTACTGAAATCTACAACATTAGACACAAATACCCGTGACTGTTTACGATAATCATACTCGTAATTGTACAATACTAAGATAAATTCGTTTTTTCCAGAATTTACTTCTCGAATCACATTGCAGCGAAACAGCTCAAACTGCCTGGGACGACTCGACGCACAAGTACGGCCTTTCCTGAGCCGGTGCTGAGTGCGGTTTCTTCGTGCCTGTTGGGGAAGAGAGGGGAACAGCAATCCATCAAGAGCCGGGGTTATCGGCTCGGCGACGGGAATGAGAGCGGCTATCGTCATGGTTCGGCTAGAACGCTCGACTCATTGGATCGCTTAAGGATGTTAGAGTTCGTCAGGTAAATCTATCGTTAGTGCGTCACTGGCGGGAGTTATCCTCTTGTAGCAGGAGATAGCTTCGCTTTTGGAGTGATCGTCATGTTGCCATTTCATGTGGATATTTGACTGTGGAGGCTACGTCGCATTGAAGATGCTCCTCACTGAAACTTCCGCCTGCGAAACGCCGCGACGTCGGCGGCGGTGAGCCTGAACCACTCGCCGTTGGCGCGCTGGCCGGCGAAGCGCCGGTGCCAGTACGCTTCGATGCCAGCGGGATCATCCGTCCGGATCGCGTGAACGAGTGTAGCCTTGTCGGGCAGGGCGATGCGGATTTCCTTCACCCGGCGTTCCAGGTCATCGCTGCGCCCGATCTTGTAGAAATCGCCCGACCGGATCAGGTAGACAGAGCCATCGACGGGGCGAGACC
>Ga0209643_1001498_pt1 | contig 21354 bp, 22 predicted proteins | sample AutmiccBRH37_all_FD_187383 | JGI IMG/M metagenome (GOLD analysis project Ga0209643, IMG submission 187383) | Deep subsurface microbial communities from Mt. Terri, Switzerland - Autotrophic microbial communities BRH/37_all (SPAdes) (version 2) | ecosystem: Environmental > Aquatic > Deep... | reverse complement strand
TGGAGCCAGCCATGCCATTCGGGTGCCACCCGGCTGGCATCATTGGCGCCATTGTAGATAACCCAGCGCTGTCCGGCAGGATGACTGCTGTCCGCTTTTTTCGCCTGAAAATATTGATTGCCAAACGCATCCTCGCCGACGAGTCTGCCGTTACGGGCGCTGAACAGGCTGGTGCCGATCGTGGCACCGTCCCACCAAGTGAATATTTTCGACAATATGCTCATGCCGTCCGCTTAGCCGCGCAGCCATGCGCTCCGCAATGAAAAAATGTCAAACAGCAAGGATGCCGGCCGGTACAGCGATCCTCACTACCAGGTTACCATGTCGCCCGGCCCGATACCCAGTTCAGCCGCCCTGCCTGCCGCTATTTCGAGCACGGTGGCAACCGGCCCGTTGGAACGCACCGGAGCGAGCGAATAGGGCGTGGTATTGGCTGCAATCGATTCGATCGTTCCGTCCCGGCGGATGAAGATGATATCCAGCGGGATCACGGTATTTTTCATCCAGAAGCTGGCGACGCGATCCTCGGCGAACGGAAAAATCATGCCCCTGTCGGGAGCGAGCCGGGTGCGGAACATCAGGCCCTTTGCCTGCTGGGCACCGGTGGCGGCCACTTCGACAACAAGATCATGGGTGGCGACCGATGTCCGGATGCTCAGGGGGACCTGTTCGAGACCGGCCTCCGATTGCGGCAATTCGCTTTGCGGGCCAACGGTCGCGGTATCGCCGGTCCGGGCATAGCAAGCCGACAGGCTGGCCGCGCAGATCAGGCTCAGGAAAAGCCCGGCCGCTTTTGAAATCTTCATCATCTGTGTGCTTTTCTGTTTCAGTCCGAGGGGGGCAGGCAAACCTGTACGGCCATATGGCCGCGGTTTCCGTCCTTGATGCGGGCGAGCAAATGCTGGCCCGGAACTATTTCGGCAATGCCGGCGTCACGCAGCGTTTCCATGTGGAGAAAAATATCGCCACCGAAATCTTCGCAGATCAGGAAACCATAGCCTTTTGCGCGGTTGAACCATTTTACCTCTGCGCTGATGAATGCGGAATCCTCATCGACGATATGCACCGACGGCCGGGGGCGCGAAGCCGTCGGCGAGTCGGTTCGCGGGCCGCATGCGGAAAGATCAATGTCCAGAATTCTTGTGGCTTGCAGGCCTTTGGGCGCCACAGCATATTCGCACGTCACCACCGCCATTTCCGGCAATTCCCGCGTGCCAAGGGATTCAAGCAGACTCCAGTGAACCAGAATATCCGATTGCGGTGGGGGATTTTCGTCGTCAGACAGGCTGTCCTGAGGGACGATGAAGCCAAAGCCGCGATGACTGTCGAACCATTTCACGCGACCCGTGGCGCGCGGCGTTTCGCTGTTGACAGGGGTCTGTCCATCTTCTTTGGCAGGGCGCGCACGACTATCCGCAGGTTCTGATTCCGCAAACAAGCTTGCCACGATGCATCTCCGAACAAAACTAAGCCAAATCAAATGTCTACCACATTTCGACTCGCCCGACCGTGTATATCACAATAATATTGGACTGGCGATTCCTGACAACGCCAAGAGTCCGATCCCAACAAGGTGATCGATCTACTTGCACCGGCCAGAGTCAGTCTTCCGCGGTTATTTCCTCGCCGGGGCTTGCGAAGACAAAGCGGTGCGCCAGATCGAAGTCATGGCCTGCCCGAAGAAATGCCTGCAGTTGCCTGCGGCATTGATCGGCGTCCTTCTCGCTCTCGGCATAGGGTCCAATCTTCCGTTTGCGGGCAAATTTATCGGCCGCAGCCCATTTGTTGCCTTCACTGATCTGAAAGGCCTCGCGACCGTCTGCTTCGCTGATGCCTGCCTGGTAAAGCGCGTGCGAGACGCGCCGGGTGCCATAGCCGCGCCGGGTGAGCGCCGAAGCCTTGTTCTGCGCGTACAGGGCGTCGTCAATATAACCCTGGTCGACGAAGCGTTCGACAAGCTGTTCAACCGCAGGTGCCTCTGCGCCCTGCCATTCCCTTTCCCGAATTTTCCGGTGGAGATAATCGGCCAGTTTTTTCCGGCTCGTGGCATATCGTTCGACATAGCGTATAGCCAGCCTTTGCAAGCTCTCCTGATCCAAGGTTTTAGCGCTGTTTTTCAACGGTTTGGCTTTCAAGTATGACGCGTGCCCTTTTTGTGCCACAGTCGGGCCGAAATTTAAACGCCAGAGGTGATCAATGACCTTTGCATAAACGGCTAAAGGGACGGCAGACAGATCATATACGCCCTTGCCGAGTGAAGCAGACTGATTTTGGCGAGGCTGGACCTCCCGGAAATGGATTTTGGATGACCGAACTGACACCAACTCCGACTTTGGATGAGTTGCCGCGGCGCTTCTCCGATTTTGACACATTGGGCGACGCTCTGGACTATGCGGCCCAGGGAAAAAAGGGATTCAACTTTCACGATGCCCGCGGTTCGCTGGCCCGGGCCTATCCGTTCAGTGAATTGCTCGAAGATGCGCTGGCGGCGGCAAGGCGGCTGATCGCGGCGGGCATAAAGCCGGGCGACCGGGTGGCGCTGATCGCGGATACCGAACCCCAGTTCTGCGCGCTGTTCTTTGGCGCGGTCTATGCCGGGGCGCTGCCGGTACCGCTGCCACTGCCGACCTCCTTTGGCGGCAAGGAAAGCTATATCGACCAGATCGGTGTGCAGCTCGACAGTTGTGAACCGGCGATATTGCTCTATCCCGACGAGATAGCGGAACTGGCGGGTGCCGCCGGCCAGTCGCGCTCCATCCCGGTGCACGGATGGGATGATTTTACCAGGCAGGAAGCCGCCGACGTACCGTTGCCGACCGCAGACGGCAGCGATATTGCCTATCTGCAATATTCCAGCGGCTCGACCCGATTTCCGCACGGCGTTGCCGTTTCGCACAAGGCGTTGCTGCACAATCTTGGCTCGCATGCCCATGGCATGCTGATCAACGACAGCGATCGCTGCATTTCCTGGCTGCCCTTCTACCATGATATGGGACTGGTGGGCTGCTTCCTGTCGATGGTCGCCAACCAGGTGTCCACCGACTATCTCAAGACAGCCGATTTCGCGCGCCGACCCTTGTCCTGGCTCGATCTGATCACCCGGAATCCCGGTACCTCCTGCAGTTTTTCGCCGACCTTCGGCTACGAAATCTGCGCACGCCGGATCGGCAGCCAATCCAATGTCGAGGAGCGGTTCGATCTTTCGCGATGGCGGCTGGCGGGCAATGGAGCGGACATGATCCGGCCCGACGTGATGCAGCGGTTCACCGATGCCTTTGCGCCGGCAGGCTTTGATGCCAAGGCCTTCCTGCCAAGCTACGGCCTTGCCGAAGCGACGCTGGCGGTGACGCTGATGCCTTCGGGCGAGGGCATGGAAGTGGAACTGGTTGAGGAAACCGAGCTGTCGGGAGAGAAGCAGAGCGACGGCAGTCGCCCGAAACGATTCCGTGCGATCGTCAATTGCGGCAAGCCGGTGCGCGATACGCTGCTGGAAATCCGGGCGGAAGACGGAGCGGTGCTGGCGGAGAAGACCGTCGGCAAGGTCTGGATGAAGGGCCCGGCGGTGATGGAAGGCTATTATGGCGACCAGGAGGCAACCGATGCTTGCCTGGTCGACGGCTGGCTCGATACCGGCGACATGGGCTATCTGTCGAACGGCTATCTCTACATTGTCGGCCGCGCAAAGGACATGATCATCATCAACGGCAAAAACCACTGGCCGCAGGATATCGAATGGGCGGTTGAACAATTGCCCGGTTTCAAGGCCGGGGATATCGCTGCCTTTGCGATTACCACTCCGGGTGGCGAAGAAACGCCGGCGGTGCTGGTGCAATGCCGCACATCGGACGAGATCGAGCGGCTGCGGCTGTGGAATGAAATCCGCGAAAAGGTGAGAGCGATTACCGGGATGAATTGCGTGATCGAACTGGTGCCGCCGCGCACCCTTCCGCGCACCAGTTCGGGCAAGTTGAGCCGGGCAAAGGCACGCAACCTTTATCTTTCCGGCGATATTCAGCCTTATGCGGTTGCGGCCTGAATCCGGTCAAACCCTGGTGATCGGAGATCGCAAAAAAATTTAGGCCAGTACTTACGTTTCGCTAAGGTTTTCGACCTATGCAGAAACGGTGTTAAAAAATGTTGCTCAATCTGGTTTACCAAAGGTAATTCCGCTTCGCGTTTTGCTCGGCCTTTCCGATCCCGCCGGGATCGACTGGGGGCGGATTCGTGCGCTGCAATTCAACGGCAATCAGCAGCATGGCTTGCTGAAGATCATTTCCGCAATCGTCTGCAGCCTGCTGATCGTGCAATGGGGCCTCGGCCAGGTCCATATCGTGCTTCTCGGTCTGTGGATCGCGGCTGTCTGGGCGCTATATATCAACGCCCATCTGCTCTTTCGCAAACAGGCGGCATGGCAGCGAAAATCAATCAATCGCGACGATATGACAGGGCTGTACGGCATTTCCCTTGCCGGCGGCTCCTTATGGGGTGCCGGTTTCCTGATTTTTGCCTTCAACACCGACCTGATGACCATGATACCGGTCTGGGCGACGATCCTCTGCCTGATGGTGGGTTCGGCGATGCTCTTCTCGACCATGCCGCTCAGCAGTATCCTGTTCATCTCCTCGTCCGGTATTGCGACGATTTTGGGCTGGTCGGTCATCGGCAGCATCCATATGGCCGGCGCTTCGCTGGCGATCACCGTGCTGTTGATCTACGCCTGCCTGATGACCGGTCGTTCGTTCATCGACCGACGAGTCGCGGAAGCCAGTCTCACCGAGAAAAGTGAAGTGGTCAGCCTGTTGCTCAAGGAATTCGAGGATACCGGGGCCGACTGGCTTTGGCAGACGGATACGTCGCGCTGCATCACGCATGTCTCGCCGCGTTTCGCGCACGCGCTGGGGCAACCGGCAGAGCAGATCGAGGGCAAGCCATTCCTGCAAATGGTTGCCGGCGAATCCTGGGAGAGCGGAAACTTCTCCACCGCCTTGCACGAGCTGGCAGACAAATTGAAACGCCGCGACAGTTTCAGCAACATGCTGGTGCCGGTCCAGATCAAGGGTGAAAACCGCTGGTGGGAATTGTCCGCTTCGCCAAAGCTCGACGATAACGGTGCATTCCACGGTTTCCGCGGTGTCGGCTCGGACATTACCGAACAGCGCGAATCGGCGGACAAAATCTCGCATCTGGCCCGGTTTGATACGCTTACCCGCCTGCCGAACCGGCTGCAGCTGACCGATGCGGCGAGAAAGGCCATGCAGACGGCGGACCAATGGAACAGCCGTTGCGGCTTCATGATGATCGACCTGGACCGGTTCAAGGCGGTCAACGACACGCTCGGCCATCCGGTGGGCGACCGGTTGCTGGCCCGCGTGTCCGACCGGCTGCGATCGATCATGACCGAAAATGAACTGTGTGGTCGCCTGGGCGGGGATGAATTTGCGATTGTGGTCAAGGATGCCAGCGATTCGCATTATATGGAATTGCTGGCCATGAAGATCATCGAGACCCTGGCCCGGCCCTATGAAGTCGACCAGCACACCCTGTATATCGGCGCCAGCGTCGGCACGGCCATAGGTCCGCGTGACGGACGCACGGTCGAAATGCTGATGCGCAGCGCCGATCTCGCCCTGTATCGATCGAAGGACCAGGGCGGCGGGGCCTTCACGCATTACGAGCCAACGCTTCATGTGGAGGCGGAAGAACGGCGGGTCATGGAAATCGCCTTGCGCAAGGCACTGGAAAATGACGAGATGTCGCTGAACTACCAGCCGGTTGTCAGCGCAGACTCGGGCGGGGTCGTCGGCTTCGAGGCGCTGCTCCGCTGGACCAACCCGCAATTCGGGGTGGTGTCGCCGGCCAAATTCATACCGCTGGCAGAAGAGGCGCGCCTGATCGTCCCGATTGGCGAATGGGTGATGCGCACGGCGTGCAAGGAAGCCATGGCATGGCCGTCAACGGTCAAGGTTGCGGTCAATGTCTCCGCAGACCAGCTGACTGAAGCCAATTTTCTTTCGATGGTGGTGTCCGCGCTAGATGAAAGCGGGCTTCCGCCAAACCGGCTGGAGATAGAGGTGACCGAGAGCATCTTCATGCGCGAGGGCACCGGTGCCGCAGAAATGCTCGATCAAATCATCGCCCTGGGCGTCAATCTGTCGCTGGATGATTTCGGCACCGGTTATTCCTCGCTCGGCTATCTGCGCAAAACGCGCTTCTCGACCATCAAGGTTGATCGCAGCTTTGTTCAGGGGGCTGCCAAAAATGTGCCCGAAAGCCTTGCCATCATCCGGGCCGTTGTCGCGATGGCGGACGCTCTGGGCATGTCCACGACCGCCGAGGGTGCTGAGACGGAAGAAGAAGTGCAGATGATCCGCAAGCTGGGTTGCCGCAAGATCCAGGGCTATTATTTCGGTCGGCCGATGATCGCCGAAGACGCAAGAAATCTGTTCGGCATGCCGGACGCCCAGCAGATCGAATATAATAAACGGTCCGCATAGGCCCGCTCGTCCGGCCTAGTTTTTCGCCAGACGCCTTTCTATGCCCCGCCAGATGCGGGCATAGGCCCGGGCGGCGGGGCTGCGCGGCGCGAAGCTGCCGACCGGCTCCTGCAACCGGGTCATATGTTCCACTGCACTCGACATCGGGATGACCGGCCATTTCGGGTTTCGCATCAAGCCCTCGTTGTGGAGGGATCGGCGGCGGTCGACCATGGTGTATACCGGCAGCAAGGGGGCATGTTTCTTGCCGCCGCTGTCGAGAAACATCTGCACGTCGGTCAGCGCGCGTTCCGAGAGAGGCGAGGGAATGACCGGCACAACCACAATATCCGCATTGCGCAAGACCTGCTCGCTCGTCTCTGTCAGACCGGGCGGGCAATCGAGGATGATCCGATCATAGTCCTTGCCCATTTCCTTGAGCAACTTGCCGAGATGCCGCTTTTTGCTGATCTGGAAAAACAGCCGGTCGAGACCGCGCAGCGAGACGTCCGCTGCCAGAAGGTCCAGATTTTCTATCTCGCTATTCTTGATCAGCTTGCCGGGTTTGACATTGCCGGCAACCATCGCCCGCGCGCGGTCCTTTTCCGTCCGGTCTCCCCTCAGGATGAAGGAAGCGGCGCCCTGCGGGTCGAGATCCCAGAGCAAAGTCCGCCGTGCACTGCCGACGGCGCTGTTCCAGGCCAGATTCACGGCCGAACAGCTTTTGCCGACGCCACCTTTCATGCTGTAGACTGCGATTACCGCCATCAATTTTCCCGGTCTGTTTCTCTCACATCCGCCGCAACGTCCCTGGTCAGAGAATCTCCTGCACAAGGTCCTGCGGACGGCAGAGCCTGACACCCTTGTCGGTCTCGACCAGCGGCCGGTTGATCAACATCGGCTCGCGGGCCATGGCGTCCAGAATCTGGTCGGCGGTGGCGTCGTCTTTCGTCAGTCCCAGCTCTTCCGCTGGCGATCCGCGGACTCGTAGGCCCTCCTGCGGGGTCATGCCAGCATCGCGGAAAAGCTGTTCCAGCTTGGTACGGCTGGGCGGGTTTTTCAAATATTCAACCACCGTCAGGTCAACGCCGGGCGTTTCTTCCAATATCGCCAGAGTCTTGCGGGACGTGCCGCATTTCGGATTGTGCCAGATCGTGGCTTTCATGTTTCTCTCCCATTGCGCCGACCTGTTTCATAAACACAAGTTGGACCACTGTTTCAAAGAAAAACGCCAGAGACAAAAGAATTTTCATTGCATATGCGAATTATTCGCATTAGCAGGCGCGCTGTTGAGAATAATTCTCATATGAGGGAGTCTGTTTGTGAATATTGTGCCACGCCGTCCGTTCCGCATTCTTGCGTCTGTCAGTCTGGTCGCGATTGCAGCGGTTCCGGCCCAGGCATCGGCCCAGGAAGCCTGGGCAGATGGCATTGCAGATGATCAGGAGATCATCGTGACCGGGGAAAAGGAAGGCTATGTTGCGATCAGCAGCGCCGGCCTGAAAACCGACACGCCGCTGATCGATACGCCGCAGACGGTCTCGGTGGTAACCCGCGAACAGCTTGATGATCAGGCGCTTCAGGATATCGGCGATATTCTCCGCTATACGCCGGGGGCTTCGATCGGCCAGGGTGAAGGCAATCGCGACCAGATCACCATCAGGGGACAGAATACAACCGCCGATTTTTTCGTCGATGGCATACGCGATGATGTCCAATATTTCCGCCCGCTCTACAATATCGAGCGGGTCGAGATCCACAAGGGCCCCAATGCCATGATCTTTGGCCGCGGCGGTGGCGGTGGGATCGTCAACCGGGTGACCAAATCCCCGATCGCCGATCGCCAGTTTGGCGAGGCCACCGCAAGCGTGGACAGCTTCGGTGCCTATTATCTGGCTGGCGACCTGAATCTCGCGATTGGCGAGACAGCGGCCTTCCGGTTCAATGGCCTCTACGAAGAATTCAATAGTCACCGCAATTTTTATGACGGCCGGCGTTTTGCGGTCAACCCGACCTTTGGCGCCGAGCTTGACGACCAGAACCGGATATTGCTGTCCTATGAATATGTCGATGATGATCGGGCCGTAGACCGGGGCAACCCGGCGGAGCTCCGCGCTGCGGGCAATGGCTGCTCGTTCGCCGACCCGTGCGGCCCGCTCACCGGATATCGGGATACCCTGTTCGGCCAGCCGGGCACGAACCGCACCACGCTGCAGGCCCATATCGTGAAGTTGCGGGTGGAACATGATTTCAGCGATGAACTGAGCTTCAGCGCAACCACGCAATATGGCGACTATGACAAGCTGTATCGCAACGTCTATCCGGTCGATGCGCGCAGCAACGACGTCCGCCTGAGCCCGGTCGGCAATTCGGTCACGCTCGACGGCTATGTCGATACAACCGACCGTGAAAATTTCATCACGCAGGGCAATTTGCTGTGGACCGGCGACACGGGCATCATGGGTCACAGCCTGTTGCTTGGCTATGAAATCGGCCAGCAGCAATCCGCCAATGCGCGCCGGGACATATTGTTTGCCGCGAGCAATGATGATCAGATCGTGGTGCCGCTGACCGACCCGATTGGCGTTCCGGCCTTCACCTTCCCGGCATTCAATCGCAACACCGTGTCCGACCTCAAGTTCCTGTCGCTTTACGTGCAGGACCAGATCAGCATCGGTGATCATTTCGAGATCATCGGCGGCGTGCGCTTTGACCGATTCGACCTCGACGTGAACGATATCCAGAGGGGCCTGCTGCTGAGCCGGGCGGACGAGAAATTCTCGCCGCGTCTGGGCGCGATATACAAGCCGCAGGACAATATCTCCATCTATGCGAGCTACGCCAAAAGCTTCCTCCCGCGATCGGGCGACCAGTTTCTGACGCTTGACCCGACCAATGCCAATCTCGCGCCGGAAACATTCGAAAATTACGAAATCGGCGTCAAATGGGACCTGATGCCGGCGCTCAGCCTGACCGCCGCCCTGTTCCGCCTCGACCGTGATGACCAGTCGATCCTGCTGGACAATCAGGGCAATACGACCCTGTCCGGTTCAAGGACGGAAGGCGTTGAAGTGCAGCTGGTCGGCAAGCTGACCGATGCCTGGCAGATCAACGCCGGCTACAGCTATCTCGATGGTCAGCAGCGCAATGCGGCTACCGCTGGCGGACAGGATTTGCGCCTGTTCCAGGTACCGGAACATATGATATCGCTGTGGACCAAATATGACTTTACCGATAGATTTGGCGCCGGTGTCGGGGTGACGCACCAGTCAAGCCAGTTCGCCACCAACGACAATAGTGTCCGGATCCCGGCCTTCACCCGCGTCGATGCGGCGCTTTATTATGAGGTCAGCGAAAAGGTCGAGGTTCAGCTCAATATCGAGAATCTGTTCGACGAGACCTATTACCCGTCGGTCCACAACAATGACAATATCTCGACCGGCGAGCCGCTCAATGCGCGGCTGACGGTGAAATTTGGTTTTTAGCAGACCTGTGCCCCGGCGCAGGCCGGGGTCCATCTCGGAAAGTGCAGCCAGCGCGCAATTGTGAAGAGCTTCAGTCCTTTGCGGTCGGGAAGCGCATCAAAATTCCTGCTGGTGAGCATATGGATGGTCCTGGATGGACACCCGCCTTCGCGGGTGAACAACTCACTTTCTGGGCGTGAGCGCCGGAACCGCTTTTGTCGCATCTTCCGGATCAATACCGGGGGGCGGGGCAGCGCTGAGCACGGCTTCTCCTCGCGCCACGCGTCCCGCCCGCTGGATCGCCTCGCGAATCCGCGGATAGGTACCGCAGCGGCAGATATTGGTGATCGCCTCGTCGATCGCGGCCTTTGACGGATTGGAATTCTTCTTCAGCAGGACGGCGGCGGCCATGATCATCCCGGACTGGCAGAAACCGCATTGCGGGACATTTTCCGCCGCCCAGGCCTGCTGCACCGGATGGCTGCGATCGCGCGACAGGGCTTCGATGGTGGTGACAAAGCGGCCTTCCAGCTCGCCGATGGTGACCAGACAGGAACGGATCGCCTCGCCGTCAATCTCGACCATGCAGGCGCCGCAGTCGCCGGTGCCGCAGCCATATTTGGTGCCGGTCAGGTTGGACGCATCGCGCAGCGCCCAGAGCAGCGGCGTGTCCGGGTCCATCCGGTACCAGACCGGCCGGTCATTGACGGTGAATTTGGTCACAATATTCCGATGGCTCGTTCAGTTGTTTCTTGTAGCATATAGAAACCGGGCATAACCTATCTCAGATGCGTTCTTGGTCAGCTCGACGGTAGACCAGGCGATGATATCCGCAAAGGGCCGATTTTTGAAGGGCCAGTTTGTTCTCTTGTCGGACAGCAGATCCGTTTCGTCCATATTGTCGATATGGTCCTGCCATCTGGATTCCAGTTCGCTGATCCATTCTATTGTGCGATCAGCGTCTTTCGGCCAGCAGATATCTACCCGCTTTTGTGTGGCCGATTCGAAGGAATAGTTGATCACCATCGTGAGCCAGTAGCCAAGATGCCAGCTTAACCAGCCGATGCTCGATGGTCCGATATCATAGGCTTCGCTGTCGGGCCAATCCGCCAGCCACCTCCCGTCAGCTTGCGGATATACGTGCAATCCGGTGTCAGCAGGGCGCCACAGACATTCATTGGTGGTGAGGCCGTCGAGGTGAAAATAAAGCAATTTGGCAGCGATGCCATATTGCCGCTTCAATGTCTCAAGCAGCATAGTGAGCCGTTGAGGTGGGTTGGAAATTCCAATTCACTCCCGCCAGCTTCGGTCTTCGCGATCCACCAGCCGCACCATCGCCTCGAATTCGGGGACGCCCTGCTGCATGGGATCGATCGAAGCCTGGGACAGGTTCTCGAGATGCTTCTTCACCACTTCTTCGCCGATCAGGACGGGCTTCCCCATCGACAGCGTCTGCATCTGGATTTCGCAGGCCCGCTGCAGCACCCAATGGTTCAGAAACGCCTCTTCCAAAGTGCGCCCCATCACTACCGGCCCGTGATTTTCGAGCATCATCATCCTTTTGTTGCCAAGGCTGGCGAGGAAGCGGGGGCCCTCGTCCTCGTGTACGGTAATGCCTTCAAACTTGTGATAGGCGAGGCGCGGGACGATTGCGGCGGCATAGAAATTGATCGGCTGCAGGCCGCCTTCCACCGAGGATACGGCCATGGTCGCGGTGGTATGGGTATGGATGATCGCATGGACATCGGGCAGTTCGCGGTGGAACAGGCTGTGCTGGGTGAAGCCGGCCTTGTTGACCGGATAGGTCGAGCCGTCGAGCGTATTGCCCTCGATATCGATCTTGACCAGAGTCGAGGCGGTGACCTCGCTGAAATGCAGACCATAGGGATTGATCAGAAAGGCCTCGTCCTCGCCAGGTACTTTCAGCGTGATATGGTTGAAAATCAGTTCGTCCCAGCCGAGATAGGCGAAAATCCGGTAGCAGGCCGCCAGCCGCTGGCGTGCCTTCCATTCGTCTTCGCTGCAGCTGGACTGGATATTGATCGCGGTGGCCATTTTTCTCTCCTCGAATCGGCTTATTTTGCCTCTGTTCGATCTTCTATAGCAAAGCGCCGGAAACAGGAATGCAAAGCGCCTGTCATTCATGCAAAGAATCGTGTAAAAGCTTGCCTCAGTGGCGAGAAATTGATAGGCGGCGCGAGATTGAAGCAGATTGATTCTGCTGCAAACCCTTTTTTATGGCTTTTATACCAATTCAGGCCAGAAGAAATTGCTTCTGGTCCGCTACGAAATTTGAACGGAGTTATTCAGTCTTATGCAAATCATGGTTCGCGATAATAATGTTGATCAGGCGCTGCGCGCGCTGAAGAAAAAATTGCAGCGTGAAGGCGTTTATCGCGAAATGAAGCTTCGTCGCCACTATGAAAAGCCGTCTGAAAAGCGCGCCCGCGAAAAGGCTGCAGCCGTTCGCCGTGCTCGCAAGATGGACCGCAAGCGGATGGAACGCGACGGCCTGATTTAAGCGCTTCGGCTCCACGAACATAAGGTAGCCTGCCCATGTCTGTCACGACGGTTCCGATTCATCCCATCAAAAAAGGTTCGCTGACCAAGATCTGGTTGGGCGTTGCGCTGATTGTCGCCGCCGCGCTGCTTCTCGCTTATACGGGAACCCAGAATGCCGTGGTCACCGGCGCGAGCAACGAGCAGTTTCTTGCAGCCAATGCCGACGAAGACGGAGTGGAAACCACTGCGTCCGGCCTGCAGTACAAGGTGCTGAAGCCGGGTGAGGGGCCATCGCCGACGGCCACCGATACCGCGCTGGTCAAATATGAAGGCCGGCTCCGCGACGGCACCATTTTCGACGCCAATGAGCAGACCCCGATGCCGGTTGGCGGCGTCGTCCCGGGCTTTTCCGAGGCGCTGCAACTGATGCAGAAGGGCGGCGAATATCGCATCTGGATTCCTTCCGACCTGGCCTATGGCGAAGCATCGCCGGGTGAACAGATTCCGCCGAACAGCCTGCTGATCTTCGACGTGACCCTGCTCGATTTCATATCGCAGGCGCAGATGGAAGAATTGCGGCAGCAGATGCAGGCGCAGGGCATGCCGGGTGGACCACCACCCGCTCCCTGAGCAAATCTGACAAAATCTGACGAATAAACCCTTTGCGCCATGGACGTCGTTGCAAGCGCAGCGACGCAATCCAGAGCGGCGATCACCAGTCTTTGCGGCCGGACGCGCCGGATTCCGCGTCGCTTTCGGCTACTCGCAATGACAACGGGCGATCCAGTCCGTAGTTGGTTGGACGGGGCCAGTATTAAACGGAATCAGGCGCGTTCGGCCTGGGCGACCGCGTCCGATGCGCGCAGCGCCGACAATATCCGCATCAGATGATGGACGTTGTGCACTTCCAGATCGACGTCGAACGTGTGAAACGGACCGTCGCGGTGGGACAGGCGCAGATTCAGGATATTGGCATTGTGAAAGCCGAATACGCCGGCCATTTCGGCCAGCGTGCCCGGCTTGTTGTGCAGCACCACGCATAGCCGCGCGGGCGCGCCGTCGCTTTCATTGCCCCAGCTGAGATCGACCCAGTCCGCATCCACGCCATCGGCGAGGCTCTGGCAGTCGATTGTGTGAACCTCGACATTTTCGCCGCTGCGGCGCAGTCCGACAATGCGGTCACCGGGCACCGGATGGCAGCATTCGGCAAGATTGAACGCAACGCCGGGGGTCAGGCCCCTGATCGAAATGGCGCGATCCTGTTCGGGCCATTGCCGTTCGTCGTCATTATCGTGGACGCTGCCGGGCATGATCGCTTCCATCACCTCGCGATCGCTCAGATCGCGGGTGCCGATGGCCATCATCAGGTCATCCGGGTCCTCCATGTTGAGCCGTTTCAGCGCGGCCTTCATCGCGCGCTTGCCGATCTTGCCGGGCAGCCGCTCGATAATCTCTTCATATAGTTCGGTACCGATGGCGATCATCTCGTCGCGTTCCTTGAACCGGACATTGCGGCGAATGGCCGCGCGCGCCTTGCCGGTGATGACAAAGGAAAGCCAGCCGGGCTGCGGTTCCTGGCCCTTGGATTTCAGAATCTCCACGACATCGCCATTTTGCAGCTGGGTGCGAAGCGGGACGTGCCGACCGTTGACCTTGGCACCGACCGCCTGATTGCCGAGATCAGTGTGCACCGCATAGGCGAAATCGACGGTGGTCGAGCCCCGCGGCATCTGCAGCAGGGTGCCCTTGGGGGTGAAGGCAAAAATGCGGTCCTGGTACATCGCCAGCTTGGTGTGCTCGAGCAATTCCTCGGCATCCTCGGCCTGGTCGAGAATCTCGATCAGGTCGCGTATCCAGCCGGCCTGGCCATCGGGGCGGTTGCCCTGCTTGTAGGCCCAGTGGGCGGCGAGGCCGAATTCATTGTCCTCGTGCATGCGCTGCGAGCGGATCTGGATTTCCACCCGCATATTGGTGCCGTGCATGATGGTGGTGTGGATCGAACTATAACCGTTGCGCTTGGGCGTGGAGATATAGTCCTTGAAGCGGCCGGGGACCATTTTCCATTTCTTGTGGAGGATGCCAAGGGCGCGATAGCATTCGGCGCTGTTGTCGGTGACCACCCGGAAGGCCATGATGTCGGTCAGCTGTTCGAAGCTGACGTGCCGTTCCTGCATCTTGCGCCAGATCGAATAGGGGTGCTTTTCCCGGCCGCTGACTTCCGCAACCAGGCCGCCGCTTTCCAGCGCCTTCTGGATCGACTGGGAAATCTTGTCTACCTGCCCCTCGTCTCCGAGCTTGATCGCCTGCAGTCGCTTGGTGATCGTTTCATAGGCTTCCGGTTCCATGTGCTGGAAGGCCAGCAACTGCATCTCGCGCATATATTCATACATGCCGACCCGCTCGGCAAGCGGGGCATAGATATCCATGGTTTCATGGGCGATCCGGAGGCGCTTTTCCTCGCTCTTGATGAAATGCAGCGTCCGCATATTGTGCAGGCGATCGGCCAGCTTGACCAGCAGCACGCGGATATCGTCGGACATGGCGAGCAGGAATTTGCGCAGATTTTCAGCGGCCCTTTCGTTGTCGGTCTGCGCCTCGATCTTCGACAGCTTGGTTACGCCATCGACCAGCCGGGCGATCTCTTCTCCGAACAGCTTGCTGATTTCCTCGGTGGTGGTCAGCGTGTCCTCTACCGTGTCGTGGAGCAGGGCGGTGACGATCGTCTCCTGGTCCAGCTTGAGATCGGTCATCAGGCCGGCGACCTCGATCGGATGGCTGAAATAGGGGTCGCCGCTGGCCCGTTTCTGGCTGCCGTGCCGCTGCACGGAAAACACATAGGCGCGGTTGATCAGATCTTCATCTGCATCGGGATCATAGGCACGGACCCGTTCCACCAGTTCATATTGCCTGAGCATGGGTTGAAGATGGTGCCCTTTCCGGGCCGGGGCAACTAAAAAGAGCGCCGAAGCTGGCTCTTGTTTCCCGGGGAACGGAAAAGGAGCCAGGCTTCGGCGCTATCGCTGACCGGCTGACCATCAATATGGTCGATCTAGGGAGCGAGAGGCCGGTCAGGCGGGATTTTCAGATCAGTTGTTGCATTTGGCGAGCGCTTCGGCGTCGAAAGCCTCCCCCTTATAGGAAAAACCGGCGACCGGACCGAATTCATCGGCGATCTTGGCGCAGATTGTCCGCGGGGAGGAACTGCTCTGGCCACCGAAACATTCCGTGCCGGCGCAGCGGATCACCGTATCCCGGATAATTTCCTGGGCGGCTTCGACCGGGGCCTGCAGTTCCGCGGTATAGGCGATGGGCGTGCTGCGGGCCTGCGCCGTGGTGGCGGTGAACAGGGTGAGGGATGTCAGGGCGGCGATGGAGAAGAGTATCGCAGCGCGAAGCGGGCTTTGGGAGAGAAGCATGATAGGTCCTTTCTTCAGTCTGTTTCCGGGCCAATTGATGACGCCCGGACGGAGAATTTTTCGGTTGCAATTTAGGTTGCGAATCAATACCTATATTAATAGGTTTTAAGTTGCAACTAAAAACTTATAATTTTTTCGCACTTGCCCGCAAACTGGTTTAGGAATGGAGCATGGACAAAATCAGAGAAGATCTATCGAGTCTGTCTGGCGGCGAGTGCAGCCTCCCCATATCGCTGGAAGTGATCGGAGAGCGCTGGTGCTTCATGATCCTGCGCGCCGCGCTCAACGGCGTTGGACATTTCGAGGATTTCCTGTCGGAAATCGGCATTGCCCGAAACATATTGGCCAACCGACTGACTCGCATGGTGGAGGCGGGCATCATGACCCGTCGCCCCTGTGACCATGACAAGAGAAAGGTCGAATATCGGCTGACCGAGAAGGGGCAGGATCTGCTGCCGACCATGATTGCGCTGCGGCAATGGGGCGAGAAATGGGAAACCGGCGTGCCGTCCAATCCGATATTGTGCGATTCGCGGGATCGCAAGCCGATCCGCCGGATCAACATGCGGGCGCATGATGACCGGATTCTCGAAATGGACGACCTGTGCTGGATCGATGAAGCGGAATTGAACCAGGAGTCGGCCGGCACCAACCGCGATGACATGGTGGTCCGTCATCTCAGGAAAATTGGCGAGTCCTCCGCAGCCTGAGGATTTTCTGCAGCCGGCGCTATTCGGTCACGTAGATACTGTTTACGGGTCTCGCCATGACGCGGCGGACCATCGGTTCGAAAAATTCGAGCGGCGCGGTGTCATAATTGGCGTCAAAGGCCGTCTGGTCATATTTTGCGCAGAATTCCGCACAATCTTCAAAATGTTCATGGCCCCGGAACTGTTCGCGCATGTCGCGATCCTGTCCCAGATAGTGGAAAAAGTAATAGCCCTGGAAAATGCCATGCTTTTCCGTGATCCAGTGATTTTTTGCGCTGACAAAGGGTTTCAGGATCGCCGCGGCAATATCGGGATGGTTATAGGTACCGAGCGTATCGCCGACGTCGTGCAGCAGGGCCATCACGACATATTCCTCGTCCCGGCCGTCGCGGTGGGCGCGGGTGGCGGTTTGCAGGCTGTGCTGCATGCGGTCGATCGGAAAGCCGCCAAAATCGCCGTCGAGCAATTTCAAATGATCCAGCACCCGGTCGGCCACCTTGCTGGCAAAGGGACCAAAATGCCCGCCAATGATCTGCCAGTCTTCCTGTGTGCCCTCTTCCATGGAAGGAAATTTCGCCCGGACTTCGTTGGGACCGCCCATGATATTCTCCTTTGTCTGTTGCCGATCTCCAGCCCATGTTTAGCTTCGTCTATGCCAATCTCGTCGCATATCGATCAGAAAAAGGGGCGTTCGTCGTCTTATTCACAGAAATGATAGGCGATTCTTTCCCAAGCGGCAATGCCCCGCTATAGAAAGCGCAATGGCCGTCATGGAAATCCGCCCCCAGCCGTTTTTTGGCAACAAGAACCGGGCATTCTGGAACCTGCAGTCGGCGGGCTGGGCCGGTGCGCTCATCTTGCGCGCGATCGGCGGGATTTCCAACGGACTGCCGCTGAGCTTCCTGGTGCCGGTGATCATTTCGACCATCACCGGCTATTCGATCTCCCTGCTGCTGTCGGTGGTCTACAAGAATCTGATTCACCGCCGCCCGATCGTGACCTGGAGCAGCACTGCCGCGATACTGACCATTGCCGCGGCGCTCTATGCCTTCATCGACGCCTGGGTATTCCTCATCCAGAATCCGACAACAGAAACGGCGTTCGGCACGTTGTTTCTTGGCTCGTTGTTTCTCGGCATCATGCTGCTCGGGGCCTGGTCGGCGCTTTATTACGCGATCAATTTCTTCCTGCGGGTCGAGGAGCAGAATGACCAGCTGCTGCAGCTGGAAGCGCAGGCGACTCGCGCGCAGCTCGCGATGCTGCGCTATCAGCTCAATCCCCATTTCCTGTTCAACACGCTGAACAGCATTTCGACGCTGGTGCTGCTTCGCCAGACCGAACCGGCCAACGCGATGCTGTCGCGGCTGTCCTCCTTTTTGCGCCATACGCTGGTCAACGAGGTCCACAGCCGGGTGACGCTGGCGCAGGAGATCGAAACCCTGCATCTCTACCTGGATATCGAGAAAATGCGCTTCGAGGACCGGTTGCGGTCGCATTTCGATATCGATCCGGCGGTGCGCGATGCGCTGTTGCCGTCGCTGTTGCTCCAGCCGCTGGTCGAGAATGCAATCAAATATGCAGTGACGCCGCAGGAAGAAGGAGCGGATATCTCGGTGGCTGCCTCTCTCGACGGCGACAAGCTGCGGATAACGGTATCGGATACCGGGCCCGGAAAAATCGGCTCGGCGACGAGAAAATCCGAATCCACCGGTGTCGGCCTGGGAAATATTCAGGAGCGATTAAACCAGGCCTATGGAGAAGGCGCGATATTCGAAACGCGTTCGTCTCCCGGCGAAGGCTTTTCGGTAATCATCGCCTTGCCATTTGAAACAAGGGAGCAGATCGAGCGAGAGGCGGCGGATCATTCCGCGACGGACGAACAGGTAAGAAACGAGACCATTTTTGGGGAGCATGCATCCAGTGATGACGATCAGGGGGAGCTGGCAACTGCGCCGGTGATGGCATCACTTCAGCATAAGGATTTGAAAACATGACGATCAGGACAATATTAGTCGATGACGAAAAGCTTGCGATCCAGGGATTGCAGATCCGGCTCGAGAAATTTGACGATATCGAGATTGTCGACACCTGCCGCAATGGCCGGGAAGCGATTCGCAAGATCAAGACCCTGAAACCCGATCTGGTCTTTCTCGATATCCAGATGCCGGGATTTGACGGCTTTTCGGTGGTGCAGGGTATCATGGAGATCGAACCACCCCTGTTCATTTTTGTGACCGCTTATTCCGAGCATGCGGTGCGTGCCTTTGAAGCCGAGGCGATCGACTATCTGGTGAAGCCGGTCGAGGAAGACCGGCTGGCCGACGCGATCGACCGGGTGCGCAAACGCTTGTCGGAAAAACGTGGCGGCGCCGAACTCGAAAAGCTGAAAAACGTGCTCAGTGAAGTGGCACCCGACGCGATGGCCAATATCGAGGACTCGGACGAGCCGGCCTCGGCGAATCGCTATGAAAAGCTCATCAATGTGAAGGACCGCGGACAGATTTTCCGCGTCGATGTCGACACGATCGAACGGATCGACGCGGCCGGCGACTATATGTGCATCTATACGGCCGACAACAGCCTGATCCTGCGCGAAACAATGAAGGATCTGGAAAAACGGCTCGACCCGCGCAATTTCCAGCGCGTGCATCGCTCGACCATCGTCAATCTCAGCCAGGTCCGGGAAGTGAAGCCGCACACCAATGGCGAATGTTTCCTGGTGCTGGGTTCCGGCGCGCAGGTGAAGGTCAGCCGCAGCTACCGCGATGTGGTCGCGCGCTTCGTGCACTAGCGGCTAGTCGCGGCGCTCCGCGAAAAAATCCAGCAGCAATTTCGCCGAACGCTCCGCCTCCATGCCGGCATAGACCTCGGGTCGGTGGTGGCAGGTAGCAGCATCGAAAAAGCGGACGCCACTGTCGACGCCGCCGCCCTTGGGATCGTCGGCGCCATAATAGAGCCTGGCGATGCGGGCATGGGCGATGGCGCCCGCGCACATCGTGCAGGGCTCCAGAGTCACCCACAGGTCGCAATCCTCCAGCCGGTCATTGTCGAGAAAGCGGGTCGCCTCGCGAATCGCGACGATCTCGGCATGAGCGGTGGGGTCGGAATCAATGCGGGTGCGGTTGTGGCCACGGCCGATAATTTTTCCGCTGCGGACGACGACCGCGCCGACCGGAACCTCGCCGACAGCGATCGCCGCATCCGCCAGGGCCAGCGCATCGCCCATGAATGAAGTATATTTTGCCCCTGTCATGATAATCGATTAGCGGGGAAGCGGGCGGAAGGCCATAGGACAGCGCGATCGTGCAAATTGCCGCCGATATGCTTGACGCATGGCCCGATTGCGGTTAAGGGACCGCTCTTTCCCGTGGGAATCACTCAACAACAAGAAATTGGACTTATACGATGTCGCGGATTTGCGAACTGACAGGTAAGACTCGGCTGGTAGGCAATAATGTGTCGCACGCCAAAAACCGGACCAAGAAGACCTTTTTGCCCAACCTGCAAAATGTGACGCTTCTCTCCGACGCATTGGGCAAGGGCGTGAAGCTCCGCGTTTCGACGCACGGCCTGCGTTCGGTCGAACATGTCGGCGGCCTCGACAACTGGCTGCTGAAAACCAAGGACGAGAAGCTTAGCCTGCGGGTGAAGCGCCTCAAGAAGGAAATCGCGAAAAAGCAGGTTGCCACCGCTTAAGCGATCAGTCCGATTCGAATGCTGAAAAGCCGGGGCTCGCTCCGGCTTTTTCAGTTTGGTCACCGGGGCCGGCCTTCTGCTGCCGGGGCCTGTCTTTCAGCAGCCGGAATTTCAGCAGCAGCGATTCCTGAAGACCGCTGAAATTGTCATCCGAGGCGAGCCAGACGATGGTTTCATTGCCGTCGCGAGAAACGGCGATCGCTTCCATATTGTCGACCTTGAGCGGCGGTTTCAGAGTGGCAATCGGGATCGATGTCGCAACCTTCCCGGGGGCGAAATCCGCCAGCTGCGCGATGGACAATATTGCCGAAACGCCATGCAGGGGCGTGAACCGGCGGTGCAGCATCAGCGCCGAGCGGTCATCCAGTAATGCCGCGTCGGTCAATTTATAGCCTTCGGGTGGCCGGTAGCCGAACGATACCGCCTTGCTGGTCGGCTCGGACGGGTCGCCATCAAGGACAAGCGCCTGAAAGCCGCCTGCAGGATATTTTGCCGATTCCGAAAAGACCAGAAAGCGGCCATCGGGCAAACGCAGCATTGCCTCCGCGCCGCCATTTTCGGGCCATTTCTGCATAGCCTTCGGAAAATTCACACGCTCTGTCCGGGAAAAGGAAAGGCCATAGCGCCAGATGCTGTGCTGATGCTCGTATCCCACCCAGAACTGGCCGGTCGCGGGATCGTGGAGCAGAGATTCGGAATCCCAGTTTTTTCGCGCATGTTCATTGGGTTTGGCCGGTCCGTCCGGCAAGGGCGCGATGAACGGACGGATGGCCTGGTCTTTGCCTGCGTCCAGGGTGAAGCCGACCAATGTGCCATTATCGCTGAGCATGAGGACCCGGTTGTCCGGCATGACCAGCATGGATGATATGCCGCCGAACTCGTGATTGTCGCTGGTGATTTTCCAGCCGCCGAGAAATTCAAGACCACCGACCCGGGCCCGGGCGGGGGCGCTGCTGTCCAGTTGTACCGGTTCGAGGCTAAATACTGGCTGTCATTTGCCGGAGGCACGGGACCGCGCACATAGGTGACCGGCACCAGAAAGAAGAACAGGGACAGGCAGGCAAGCAAGCGGAGCATCGGGCGGCGCATAACC
>Ga0209643_1001496_pt1 | contig 21368 bp, 19 predicted proteins | sample AutmiccBRH37_all_FD_187383 | JGI IMG/M metagenome (GOLD analysis project Ga0209643, IMG submission 187383) | Deep subsurface microbial communities from Mt. Terri, Switzerland - Autotrophic microbial communities BRH/37_all (SPAdes) (version 2) | ecosystem: Environmental > Aquatic > Deep... | reverse complement strand
GGAAACAGTTCCCGTTAAAGAAAAGGATTTTGCCAAACCATAAACAAACGGACGAAAACCAACACCTTGCACTTGTCCGGAAATGGTGATTTTGTAGGTTGGCATTTAAAAAAGTTAAAAGTTAAAAGTTAAAAGTTAAAAGTTATATGTTATATGTTATATGTTATATGTTTGATAGGTTCATTAAATATAATGAAGAGATTAAAGATAGGAATAATTTTGCTTTAATTTAAAATTAAGCGGACTTTGCTTCGGAAAGTTTACCAGCCTTATTTACAGGAACGCGAATGTCATTAAGTTAAGCAATGACAAATATTTCCTTAATGAAATGACCTTGTGGAAGGGGATTTGGATAGGATTGAAAGAAGCAATTTATGGACAAATAACTGTCATTAAAAAAAATTGTATATCGTAATTTGAAAAGAAAAGGTTAGTTTCCCGTTTTCACAAATCGTCCCAGCCAGCTGTCCATAATATTAATTTCAAACCCAAATTCCAATTCTTCCTTTAGGTTGATCATAGAATTAAACACCATGGTATTTTGCGAAACGCCTTTGTCCTTGATCATTTTTTTAAACTCGGGAAGCGTTTTATACTGCACAAATTCGCCTTGTTTGTAGCACACATTAATCCGGTCCATTAAAATAATTTCGTAACTATTTTCTAAGGATTGAATAAAAGTGGCCAAACTGTCTTGGGCTTCCAAACTCAGACTTTGCTGGGTATCATCGGCCGTAATAATGATAAATCGATCATATTTAATCAAATAAGACGCTGAAATGGGTTGATTTTCATTTTCCCATTCTGTTAAAAATTGGTCAATTTTCGTGGTTATTTCCGGAAGTTCCTGTGCGTAAAATTTTCTGCTTGCCGGAAAAATCCAAATTTTTGAGGTTTCTGGAATGCTGTTAAAATCTGTAATCATTGGTTTTATTTAAGCCGCAAAGGTATTCAAAATAAAACGGAAACTGTTAGGAAGCAAACAACAAACAAAAAATCAAAAAATCGTCAATCGCAAATCGTAATTCGTAAATTAGCTAATTGGCATGCAGCAAACCAATCAATTCTTCCTGCGTGTTGTTGCCCTTATCATTATTGTACCAAATTTGCAGGTTCTTTTTAAATTCTTCGTCCAAACTTCCGTTTTGGGCTTTATAGTCCACCACCATTTTTGAGGCAATGCCAGGTCTTGGTCCCCAGGAATCCAAAAGGTTATTTTCCCGATCTAATATTAAAGCTTTTGGAATTGACTTGCTGCCGTTTGTTAAAAACTGGTTCATTAAATCATCATTTTCATCGCGCAACACAATTTTAAAGTTAATTTTGTTTGAAGCTTCCGCCACTTTGTTAATAATCGGTAATATTTGAGCTGCATCGCCGCACCAGCCTTCAGCAATCACCAAAAAAGTGAATTCCTGATTTAATTTGTCAAGAGAATTTTGTGTTTCTTCAGATATTTTTAAGGTTTTATCCAACCTGTCCATCCTCCTGTCATTTAAAATGCTAAACGTGAGGTGATCTTCAGATTGATCTATGCCGGTGGATTTTCCTTCTGCAATTAAATCTTTTATTAAATTTCTATAAGCTACATAGGAAATAGTATTATTTAAACTATTTTTTATTAACGAGTTATTCATTTTTTTTGTAAATTTATGGTCATTTTTAACGCATTTAAGAGGGTGTACTCACAGTTTTTAAGTGTATATAAATCTCCGATGCAAATTTATAAATAGATTTTGAATAACAAATGTAACATTGATTACTATAAATAAAGATTAAAATATCTTTTATTCATTAAAAGATGATTTAAGTCATATTTTAGCTTATTTTTGCAAACTATATTTGTTGAGTATTTATTAACGTTAATCACAATATTATGAAAAAAATCAATTTAACCATCTTATTTTTAGCCTTATTGGCGCTTTTCGTGGTATCTTGCGACAGTGGAGAAAAAAAGCCGGCGGCTACTGAAACCCAATCTGAAACTGAACCAGCAGGAAAAGGGCAATCAGCAGTTACCGATGATGTTTCATCTGCAAATGCATTGCAAGTTGCAAAGTCATTAGACGATTTTAAAACCTTGGTAGCGGCCATTGAAGCTGCCGGTGTTGAAGATGCTGTAGTAAATGTTGGACCATTAACCGTTTTTGCGCCTGTAAATGGTGCATTCGACAAACTTCCTGCAGGTACAGTGGACGATTTATTGAAGCCTGAAAATAAATCCAAATTGGCATTTATTTTAACAAACCACGTGGCTCCGGCGAATTATCCTATAAAACAGTTGAAAAAGGAAGCTGAAAAAGGACGGAAATTATATATGGCTTCAGGCAAATATTTAATTGTTGAAGATAAAGAAGATGGAATTTATGTGGGTGGAACCAAGATTTTGAAAACAGTGCAAGTAAGCAATGGCTGGATTCACGTCATCGACAATGTGTTGGTGCCAGCCGAATAATAATAAAGGAAAACTAAAAAAATAAAATAGCCAAGATTTCTTATTGAAACTTAAAAAGGGGGCTATTTCATATAACCCTAATTAATATAAATTTTACAGATGAAATTAAAAGTAACAGTATTTGCAATTATAGCAGCATTAATCACAAGTTGTGGAGGTGAAGGAAAAAAGGAGGAAAAGGTTTCAGCGCCTGTTGAAGAACAAAAAGCCGCGGTTGAAACCGACCCAATGAAAGACAAAGGTGTTGGACCTATCACCAGCGTTACCCTTGGTGAAATTGACCAAAAAATGGCCGATGAAGGAAAAGCGGTATTTCTGGCAAAATGTTCTGCCTGTCATAAAATAAGCAAAAGAGTGGTTGGTCCCGCTTTGGCCGGTGTTACTGAAAGACGGACACCTGAATGGATTATGAATATGATTTTAAATCCAGAAAAAATGGTGGTCGAAAATCCGGCAGCCAAAAAATTATTGGAAGAATATTTGGCGCCAATGGCAAACCAAAATTTAACAGAAGCTGAAGCAAGGCTTATATTGGAATACTTTAGAACAAAAACTTCCACTTCGGAGGAATAGTTTAAAATCATTGAACAATCAACAAACAAATAAATATAGAGTATGAAAACAATTTTTAAATCTTTACTTGTTATTACGGTACTTTCAATGGTACTTGGCAGTTGTGGAAAAGGCGACTCAAAGAAAAACGGAGCCTTATCCAGCAATGCTGCCGAAAAAGTGTATGTGGCTCCAGGTGAGTACGATGAATTCTACGCTTTTGTATCTGGAGGATTCAGCGGTCAATTGGCTGTTTACGGACTTCCATCCGGACGATTATTTAAAGTGATTCCAGTTTTTTCTGTTGATGCGGAAAAAGCTTACGGATTTAATGAAGAAACCAAGCCAATGTTGAATACTTCTCACGGATTTATTCCTTGGGATGATTCACATCATCCAGATATTTCTCAAACTGCAGGTGAATTGGATGGTAGATTTGTGTTTATCAACGGGAACAATACACCGCGTATTGCAAAAATTGACCTGACCACTTTTGAAACTACTGAAATTATTGAAATTCCTAACTCAGCTGGAAATCACAGTTCATCTTTTGTGACTGAAAATACCGAATATGTTGTGGCAGGAACTCGTTTTTCGGTTCCTTATCCTCAAAAAGATATGCCAATTAATGAGTACAAAGGAAACTTTAAAGGAGCTTTAACTTTTATTGCGGTTGATCCGAAAGATGGTGGTATGAATATCAAGTTTCAATTGATGATGCCAGGGTTTAATTACGATTTATCGCATCCGGGAAGAGGAGCTTCACACGGATGGTTTTTCTTTACAACCTATAATACCGAGGAAGCAAATTCTTTGTTGGAAGTTAATGCTTCCCAAAATGACAAAGATTATATTGCGGCCATCAACTGGAAAAAAATTGAAGAATATGTGAACAATGGAGGTGGCACAAAAGCGCCAACCAAATATGCGCACAATGTTTATAAAGATGAAACGCACTCTGCAACTTCAACCATAAAAGAAGAAGTGTTGATTATCAATCCAAGCGATGTTCCCGGCGCCATCTATTTTATGCCTACACCAAAATCTCCTCACGGTTGCGATGTTGACCCATCTGGTGAATACATTGTTGGAAGCGGAAAATTGGCTGCTGAACTAACAGTGCATTCTTTCAGTAAAATGCTTAAAGCCATTGATGAGAAAAAATTTGACGGTGATGCTTACGGCATTCCAATTTTACAATATGAAGCTACCTTGGCCGGTGCGGTAAAACAACCGGGTTTAGGACCATTACATACCGAGTTTGACGGAAAAGGAAATGCCTATACCACTTTCTTTATTTCTTCTGAAGTGGTGAAATGGAAATTGGGAACCTGGGAAGTTATCGATAGAAAACCAGTGTTTTACTCAGTGGGTCACTTGATGATTCCTGGAGGAAATTCAAGAAAACCTTTCGGAAAATATTTGGTAGCAATGAACAAAATTACCAAAGACCGTTATTTGCCAACTGGTCCGGAAGTAACCCAATCTGCACAATTATTTGATATTTCAGGAGATAAAATGGAAATGCTGTTAGATTTTCCAACGATTGGAGAGCCTCATTACGCCGCTGGAATTCCAGCGAATTTAATTGTGCCTAAATCTAAAAAAATATACAAATTAGAAGAAAATAAGCACCCTTATGCCACTAAGTCAGAAGCTGCGGCCAAAGTTGTGAGAAAAGGAAACGAAGTTCACGTATATATGACAATGATTCGCTCTCACTTTGCGCCTGACAATATTGAAGGGATACAAGTGGGTGATAAAGTGTATTTTCACGTAACAAACTTAGAACAAGATTATGATGTGCCTCACGGATTTGCCGTAATTGGCGCGCAAACTTCCGAGTTGTTAATTATGCCAGGCCAAACGGAAACAAATATTTGGGAACCTAAACAAGTTGGGGTGTGGCCATTTTATTGCACAGATTTTTGTTCAGCGTTGCACCAAGAAATGCAAGGGTATATCAGAGTATCTCCAAAAGGATCTAATGTTCCTTTAACCTATACTTTGGATGGCGATGCTGTTGACGCTGAATAATATGTTTCAGCAGTAAGGATGAAAAAATAAATAAACGGGCGAGAAAATAAAAAAGCTCGCCCGTTTTAAAATATCCATTATGAAAAAATTCACTTGCTGTTTGCACACATCTTCACCGTAATATTTTAATTTTTATTTTGTAAAGGCTGAAAATTTCAGCGGTACAAATTCCAATTCTTTAAAATAGGGTATTTCGTGTAAAATGTGTCATTTTTTTGTCGCATTTAATTAAGCAATAAATTTTAAAATAATGAAAAAATCTAAAATTTTAATGATAGTGGGTTCCCTGCTATTACTTGGTCTTTTTGTATTTCCATTGTGGAACATAACACTTGAAGCGCCACAATATCCAATTCCGTTAGGAATGGATATCCATATCAATAAATTTGTGGACACACACGAATTTGATATCAAAAACATCAATTTAATGAACCATTATGTTGGGATGCAAAACATTCCGGAAACCATTCCCGAGTTTAAAATTTTTCCATTAGTCATAGGAGCTATGGTGATTTTAGGCGTAATCATCGGATTTTTAGGCAACCATAAATTATTTCTGGCCTGGTTTGTTTTAATGTGTATATTGGGAACTGCAGGTATGTACGATTTTTATTTGTGGGAGTATAATTACGGACATAATTTAAGTCCGAAAGCAATTATGAATTTTAAAAATCCCGATGGTTCTGTTATGGGATTTCAACCGCCGCTTTTTGGTTCTAAAGACATTCTTAATTTTACGGCACATTCCTATCCAAGATTGGGAGCCTACTTTTTGTTTGTGGGAATGATCCTGACCTTGGTTGCGTTTTTTGTTGGTAAAAAAGAAAAAAAAGCATAGATATTTTTATTGTTATTTAATATTAAAGCGAGTGTAAACTCTATGCTCGTTTTATATTAAATTAATAAATGAATATATTTTAAAATGTTTTATAAGAGTTTAATAATAAATTTTTTTAATTCACAACCCTATTCTCAATACTAAATTCTCAATACTAACAGCTATTTTACCTATATTTGAGAACTATTAAAATCAAAAGTAATGAACACTAAACTCCTCAAACTATTTATTGGGACCATCGTTTTTTTGCTCACAATTTCTTGTAAAGTGGCACCTGAAGCCATTGAATACGGCAAAGACCAATGCAGTTTTTGCAAAATGAACATTGTGGACCAAACACATTCAGCACAATTTGTGACTGCCAAAGGCAAACAATTTAAATTTGATGCCATAGAATGTATGGTCAATTATTTAGATGAAAACATCGAAGAAAAAACAGCAATATCACTGGTGGCAGATTATGCGAATCCGGGTGAAATGACAGAAGCGGAAATCGCTACTTATCTTATAACGCCAGCAATAAAAAGTCCGATGGGCGCAAACCTTTCTGCCTTTTCAGCAAAAAATACTGCGGAAGAATTTCAGGAAAAACACTCAGGAGAAATTTTCACTTGGGAACTATTAAAACAGAAACTTTCCGACAAATAATGAAGTACAAAATCTGGTTATTTTTCTTTTTCATTTTCATTGCTTTTGCTGTTTCTGCCAAACAAATCGTTGTTTGCCAAAGTTGCGAGGTAAAAACCATTAAAGAAGCCATTAAAATGGCTAAAGAAGGTGATGAGATTCTCATTAAAAAAGGGGTTTATAAAGAGCAGGATATTGTGATTGACAAACCTATTTCCCTAATAGGTGAAAAAGGCGCAGTGATCGACGGAAATAATGTGGGGGGAATCTTGATAATTCAAACAAATAATTTTAAGATCAAAGGCCTCAAAATTATCAATGTTGGATTGAGTTATACCATTGAATATGCCGCAATTAAAGTGATTAAAGCCAACGATTTTATCATTGAAGATTGTGTTATGGAAAATGTATTCTTCGGAATTTTAATTGAAAAATCGAAAAGAGGCATTATCAGAAACAATAAAATCTCCAGCAATCGAAAAAACGAGGCAAGCTCCGGAAACGGTATCCATATTTGGAGCGGAGAAGAAATTGAGGTCTATAAAAATGAAATGTTTGGTTTGCGCGACGGTATTTACTTCGAATTTGTGAAAAACAGCATCGTCCATAATAATTTAAGCTATAATAATATCCGTTACGGCCTGCACTTTATGTTTTCAAACAACAATATGTATCATCATAACGAGTTTAGAAACAATGGCGCCGGCGTTGCAGTGATGTTCTCTAAATTCACCGTGATGCACCATAATAAATTTAGGCTTAATTGGGGATCAGCTTCCTATGGTTTGCTGTTAAAAGAAATTTATGACGCCGAAATTCACGACAACCTGTTCGAGCAAAATACCATAGGCATCAATGCGGAAGGTTCCACCCGAATTAATTACAAAAACAACACTTTTTTAAGAAATGGCTGGGCAATTAAAATTTCGGGAGCCTGTTATTCAAATATTTTTATGAATAACGATTTTATGAGCAATTCGTTGGATTTGGCGTATAATTCCAACATCAACGACAATAAGTTCGACAATAATTATTGGAGCGAATACACAGGCTACGATTTGGATAAAAACGGCATTGGCGATGTGCCATACCGGCCCGTAAAGCTTTTTTCATACATTGTAAATAAAACGCCGGAAGCCTTAATATTGTTGAGAAGTTTGTTTGTTGACATCATCAATTTTTCAGAAAAAGTTTCACCGGTTTTTACGCCAGACGATTTAATGGACAACCACCCACTAATGAAACGAGCCATAACAAATTTTGATACACAACGAAATGATTAATAGCGAACTGCATCTGTACCAATAAAAAATAAATAATAAATAGATGAAAAGAATAAATGATTGAATTTAAAAATTTACACAAACGATTCGGAAAATTAGTCGTTTTAGACGGTTTAGACCTTGAGATTAACAAAGGCGGCATATTTGCCATTCTAGGGCCAAACGGCTCGGGAAAAACCACCTTGATCAAATGTTTGTTGGGGATGGTGATTCCAAATAAAGGCGACATATTCTTCGAGAAAAAAAGCGTGTTGCGTCAGTGGGCGTACCGCAACAACTTAAATTATTTGCCGCAAATAGCCAATTTTCCGCCTAACTTAACGGTACTTGAACTCATCAATATGGTGAAAAACCTTCGGCCAAAAACAGCTAATGAGCAAGAACTCATTGAACTTTTTGGATTGAAAAGTTTTCTGGACAAAAAGTTGGGGAATTTATCGGGCGGTACAAAGCAAAAAGTGAACATTGTGCTCGCATTTATGTTCGACAGCGATTTAATTGTGTTGGATGAACCCACAAATGGACTGGATCCAATTGCGCTCATCCATTTAAAAGAAATAATTCAGAAGGAAAAAGACAAAGGAAAAACCATTTTAATCACCACCCATATTATGAGTTTTGTGGATGAGGTTGCCGATGAAATTGTTTTCCTGCTCGATGGCAAAATTTATTTCAAAGGAACTGTTGATGCGCTTAAAAAACAAACCAACAATGACAATTTAGAGCACGCCATTGCCAATTTAATAGCCAAACAATATGCTTAAAATATTAAAATACAGTTTTTACGATTTAATGCGCAGCCGCTGGAGCTATGTGTACTTTTTGTTTTATTTGTTGCTGGGTTTTGTGCTGTTATTTCTGAATAACGATGTTGACAAGGCCGTGATCACTTTAATGAATATCATCATCGTTTTAACGCCTTTGATAGGAACTATTTTTGGCGTGATGTATTATTACAATTCAAAAGAATTTACTGAATTGCTCTTGGCACAACCCATAAACAGAAGCAAAATTTTTATGGGACAATATCTGGGAATCTCCATTTCCCTGACCTTAAGTCTGGTTCTTGGGCTCGGAATTCCTTTTGTTTTGTACGGTTTGTTTAAATCTGCTGCAATTTTTAATTTTAGTTTGTTGCTGGTGGTTGGCGCTTTTCTCAATTTTATTTTCGTGGCATTGTCATACAATATCGCCCTTTCTACCGAAAACAAAATCAAGGGATTTGGCTACGCCATTTTAATGTGGCTGTTTTTGGCGGTTATTTACGACGGGATTTTTCTGATCTCGCTCGTGGTTTTTAATTCGTATCCGCTGGATAAATTTTCATTGGCGGCCACCATGTTCAATCCAATAGATTTATCGCGGATTTTAATTCTCTTGAAACTGGATATTTCTGCATTATTGGGCTACACCGGCGCTGTTTTCAGAAAGTTTTTCGGAACAAATTTCGGAATGCTGATTTCTATGGGCGTTTTGGTGTTATGGGTGGTGTTGCCGGTGTTTCGTATGAATTTAAAGTTGCGAAAAAAGGATTTTTAACAGTTGAAAACTTCTGTTTGATACTAATTGGCACATCATTTTGCGTGTTACCCGCCAGCTGGCAGGTCGGGCTTTCACTACTCGCATTTTTTAGTTGTGAAAAGCAACTAAAAAAGCGCTCAAACAAGCCGTTCAATCCCTAACGCAACTTGAATTAGTTATTAATATTAACTAATGAAAATTGATTTGTGCCCTTTGCCTATTTTCCTTGCGTTTTTTTGCGATTAAAAAATTTCAATTGCATTGATTTTTTATCTTAGAAATACAATTGCAACAGCAATTAGAACTTAGCTAAATTCCAACAGATTTTCATCAGCATTGGATGTTTAAAAAGCTGTTTTTATGGGCTTTCATTTTAGCGAGATGCTTATCTTTGTTTAATTAATCAAATGAATTACGTTTTTTTCTTCGGATAAAATGGCAGGAATATTTCATTTTAGGCCGAAGTTTAATCTTAAAATTTAATAATTGGTAAACAATCGATGGAAAACTACAAACCAAAAAGCAGGTTAACGGCCAAGGAATATATTGATGGTGTTTTAAGAGGCGATCGCGTGCTGCTTTCCAGGGCAATTACCATCATAGAAAGCAATTTGGAAAGCGATAAACGCATTGCAAAAGAAATTGTGCAAGCCATTTTGCCAAAATCAGGAAATTCATTCAGAATTGGTATCACCGGAGTTCCCGGCGTAGGAAAAAGCACTTTTATTGAAGTTTTCGGACTGCATTTAATCAAGCAAGGTTACAAAGTGGCCATTTTATCCATTGATCCAAGCAGCCAGCGTTCAAAAGGAAGCATTTTGGGCGACAAAACCCGTATGGAAGAATTGGCAAATAGGGAAGAAGCCTATATAAGGCCTTCGGCTTCGGGCGATACGCTCGGCGGTGTCGCCAATAAAACGGGTGAAACCATGTTGCTTTGTGAAGCTGCCGGTTACGACATCATTTTAATAGAAACAGTGGGCGTGGGGCAGTCGGAAACTGCGGTGCACGGAATGACGGATTTCTTCCTGCTCTTAATGCTGGCCGGTGCTGGTGATGAACTTCAGGGCATCAAAAAAGGCATTATGGAAATGGCCGATATGGTGGTCATCAACAAAGCGGATGGCGATAACATTCGAAAAAGCCAAATAGCAAAATCACAATATCAAAACGCTTTGCATATTTTCCCGCAATCGGAATCGGGTTGGAGTCCTGTGGTAAGCACGGCTTCCGCAATTAAAAATATCGGAATTGATAAAGTATGGGAAGAAATTATCGCTTACAAAAAATTGGTGATGGAGAATGGTTATTTTCTTCAAAACAGAAATCTGCAGCAAGTGCAATGGATGTATAACAATATCAATGAGGAATTGAAGCTGTTGTTTTACGGATCAAAGGACATTGCAAGTCAGTTGTCAATGTTGGAAAAGGAGATTATTTCCGCGAAGATATCGCCTGTAGAAGCATCGCAAAAAATTATCGAAGTTTTTAAACAGTCCTTTCAAAAACAATAAAAAACCCGTCGCAGTTTTCACCGTGAAGGGTTTTTCGCTTTCAAATAATTATGACTTTATTCCTTTTCCAAATATTTTTCCATAATGGTGATGGCAGATTCAGAAATTACGGTGCCCGGCCCAAAAATGGCCGACACTTTTCTTTCCAACAAATAATTATAATCTTTTGCGGGAATTACGCCGCCTGCAAACACCATAATATCCGGTCTTCCCAATTTGGCCAATTCGGCAATCAATTGCGGAATCAAGGTTTTATGTCCGGCTGCCAAACTTGAAGCGCCCACAAAATGAACATCATTTTCCACCGCTTGCTTGGCAACTTCTTCTGGTGTCTGGAATAAAGAACCCATATCCACGTCAAAACCCAAATCGGCAAAACTAGAAGCGACAACTTTTGCGCCCCTGTCGTGTCCGTCCTGTCCCATTTTCGCAATCATAACTCTTGGACGTCTGCCTTCAATTTCCGTAAATTTATCGGCCAATTTTTGCGCTTTTGCAAAGGTGCCGTCGTTGTCTATTTCTTTGCTGTACACACCGCTTATCAAATTGGTGGCTGCTTTATGACGGCCAAAATGAACTTCCAAAGCATCGGATATTTCACCCAGAGTGGCGAAATTTTCGGCGGCTTCCACGGCCAGTTCCAGCAAGTTTCCTTTACCGGTTTTTGCACAATCAGTCAAAGCCGCAATGTTTGCATCAACCAACTTCTGATCTCGGTTTGCTTTTAATTTTTTCAATCTTTCAAGTTGTGAATCTCTCACAACAGTATTGTCAATATCTAAAATTTCGATATTCGATTTTTCTTTGGTTTGAAATTTATTCACGCCTACCAAAATATCTTGTCCCGAATCCAATCGCGCTTGTTTTCTTGCCGAAGCTTCTTCAATGCGCATTTTAGGAACACCTGTTTCAATGGCTTTTGCCATACCGCCAAGTTCTTCCACCTCTTCAATTAATTTCCAGGCTTTTTTGGCGATTTCCTGGGTAAGATATTCCACATAATAAGAACCTGCCCAAGGATCTACCGCTTTGGTGATTTGGGTTTCTTCCTGAATAAAAATTTGGGTGTTTCGCGCAATTCTTGCAGAAAAATCGGTTGGCAATGCAATGGCTTCATCCAAAGCGTTTGTGTGCAGCGATTGCGTTCCGCCCAAACCTGCCGCCATTGCTTCAACACAAGTTCTGGCAACATTGTTGAAAGGATCCTGCTCGCTTAAACTCCATCCCGATGTTTGGCTGTGCGTGCGCAAGGCCATCGATTTCGGATTTTGCGGATTGAATTGTTTGATGATTTTTGCCCAAAGCATTCGTGCAGCACGCATTTTGGCAATTTCCATAAAGTGATTCATTCCCACGGCCCAGAAAAAGGACAAGCGCGGTGCAAATTCATCAATTTTTAAACCCGATTTTAATCCGGTTCTGATGTATTCCATCCCGTCTGCCAGCGTGTAAGCCAACTCAATATCGGCGGTTGCCCCGGCTTCCTGCATATGATAGCCGCTGATGGAAATGGAATTGAATTTTGGCATATGGTGCGTGGTGTATTCAAAAATATCGCCAATAATTTTCATCGAAGGCAGCGGCGGATAAATGTAGGTGTTGCGCACCATAAATTCCTTCAAAATATCGTTTTGGATTGTGCCGCTCAGCTGATTTAAAGCAACGCCCTGTTTTTTTGCGGCCGCAATATAAAAAGCCATAATGGGCAACACAGCGCCGTTCATGGTCATAGAAACCGACATTTTATCCAAAGGAATTTGGTCGAACAAAATTTCCATATCCAAAATAGAATCGATGGCAACACCGGCTTTTCCAACATCGCCCGTTACACGTGGATGGTCGGAATCGTAGCCGCGGTGCGTGGCCAAATCAAAAGCAACGGACAAGCCTTTTTGGCCCGCAGCCAAATTTCTTCTGTAAAAAGCGTTCGATTCCTCGGCAGTTGAAAATCCGGCATATTGGCGAATTGTCCAGGGCTGCATCACATACATCGTGCTGTAAGGTCCTCTTGTAAATGGCGGCAATCCTGCTGCAAAATGTAAGTGTTCCGCATCTTTGATGTCTGCTTCCGTAAAATGTTTTTTTACCGGAATGCCTTCGGGAGTATGCCAAATTTCTTGATCCTCCTTAGTAACTGTTTGTTGTTTTACAGCGGTATTTAATGTTAAATCTGAAAAATCTGGTCTCATACTTCTAAGGATTTAATGGTTTTCTGAATTTTACGCTGAACACTTGAAATGGTGGCGATAATGTCCGATTTTACGTGGATGCATCCGTCCAAACCGGCTTCGGTCAATTCACCGATTAAATGGATTGGGTTTCCGGCCAATAAAAGCACTTTGTCTTTATTAAGTTTTCTGAATGCTTTTACAAAATCCAAAGCATTTTCATCATAATCCTGGTCAGAACTGCAAATAACCACCACTTGCGATTTTGATTTTGCGCTTTTTTTAGCAGCATCTAAAGCACTTTTGTAACTTTTTTCGGGCCATAGTTCAAATCCGCTTACGCCTAAAAAATCGTAGGCAAAAGCTGCCCGCGCTTTACGCATGGTTAAATTCCCGAAACTTGAAAGTTCAACAATTGGACGTTTGTAAAAGTTTTTTACAAGTGTTTCCGTGGTTTTTCTGATGGCTTCTATTTCCAGCGAAGCCCTTCTTGGTTTCAATAATTTTGGATTGGGATTCATTTCACCTGCAGAAAGAATTTCTGAAGGGATTTTTTCCATTAAATTGGGATATTTGTTAACGCCCACCATCGCCAACCTGCGCTGGCTCAATAATTTTATTTTTTCAAAACGGATTTTTGCAATTTGTTGTTGTATAAATTCGCTTTCAAAGGCATCATAAAATCCACCTTTCGCTTCAATTTCTTTGAAAAGTTCCAACGCTTTGCCGGCAATTTTTGAACTGACTTCTTCAATATAATAGCAACCGTCTACCGGATTGGCGACTTTGCCAAAGTAGGATTCTTCATTTAAAATGGTGTAAATATTTCCCGCGATTCTGCTCGAAAAATCAGAGGCTTCATTAAATTCTTTGTCATACGGATCAATTAAAACGCCATCAACATTTCCCAGGATTGCCGACATCGTTTCGGTGGTGGCGCGCAATAAATTGGTGTGCGCATCGGTCACCGATTTGCTCCAGATGGAAGTTTTGCCGGTAAGTGAATGTGAAAACTCATCAATGCCGTATTTTTTCGCAATTTCCTGAAGCAGGTTGTTGAAAGCCCTGAATTTTCCTATTTCGATAAAATATTCGGATCCAATGCCCAATTGAAAATGTAGGTTGTTGAAAATTGTTTCTAAGGAAATGCCCCTGTCTGAATATCTTTCTATGAAACAAACCAACGAATTTAAGGTATAAGCAACCTCCTGAACCTGATTGGCGCCCGAATCTAAATAGGCAGTTCCAGAAATGGTAATCGCTTTAAAATTGGGAAATTCCGATGCCATTTCAGCTATTACCGCAGCTTTATCGCATTGACCGGGGTTCATTTTTCCTTTTGTGATATAATTGGCGATTAACTCCAAATCAAAATATCCTTTAAGGTTTTTTGGATCGATTTTTTGCGCCGTGGCGTAATCAAAGAAATCAATGGCAAATGCAACTTCGTGTGCTTTTAAAATAAATGCGACTGCTATTTTATTCAAATTGATGTTTGCAAGCAATCTGTAAACAAGCGTACTTTCTTTGATATCGAAAAGCAAGCCGTTGATGCCTTCTTCAATGGCTTTTAATGCCAATTTGTTGGCGGTTTCTTCCGTTGGACCGTTTATGTATCTATAATTGATTAAGGCTTGAGAGTTTTCTCCCGTATTTTTTAAATACTCTTTTTTGTCTTCTGAAGTAAAAAATAGCGGAATGTCAATGTTGTTGAGGTTTTTCCAAACCAATTTTTTATTGAAATCTTCCCCTTTTAAATCAGTTTTCGCTTTTTCTAGCCATTCTTGCTTTGAAACAGGATTGAAATTTGAAAAAAGCGATTTATTTTTATCGTTCATCATAGTTTGTATTAATTGTGAGCCGAGCAATTGCCGATTATTGAAATATTTTCAATTACCGGCAATTATAATTTAAATGAATATCACACCAAACTGCTTCCGAACCTTTCGAAAATGGTTTTGTCAAGATCTTCTCGGCAATCGGGATGTGCGATGTCCCTAAGCGCTTGCGAGCGTTGTTTTAAGGTTTTTCCAAAAAGATTTGCAACACCAAATTCGGTCACTACATATCTTGCGTGAGCTCTTGTGGTGACCACACCTGCACCAACTTTTAGCGCCGGAACTATTTTTGAAACTCCTTTTAGCGTTGTGGAGGTAATGGCAATAATGGGTTTTCCTCCTTTGGACAAGGCGGCGCCACGCATAAAATCCATTTGTCCGCCAACTCCGGAAAACATTCTTAATCCGATGGAATCTGCGCAAACCTGACCGGTAATGTCTATTTCTATGGCCGAATTAATTGCGGTCACTTTTGGATTTTGGCGAATGATGGCCGTATCGTTTACATAAGTGATGTCGAGCATTTCAATTTCGGGATTGTCATCCATAAAATCATACAAGCGACGGGTTCCCATTGCAAATCCGGAAACAATTTTATACGGATTTACCTTTTTCTTTGCACCGTTAATCACGCCATTTAACACTAAATCAACAATGCCTTCTGAGAACATTTCCGTATGTATTCCAAGATTTTTATGATTGTTAAGATAAGTGAGCACTGCATTTGGAATACCGCCGATACCCATTTGCAGGGTAGCGCCGTCATCAATAATACCAGCAATGTTTTTTCCGATTTGCTCTTCGGCTTTAGAAGGAGCAGCCATATGCATTTCTTGAATTTCTTCAACAACTTCAACACAGGCAGCAAAATTTCTTAAATGAACCAACGCATCACCAAAGGTACGTGGCATACGCGGATTTATTTGCGCAATTACTTTTTTCCCCATTTCAATGGCGGCAATTACAATATCCACCGAAACTCCCAGGGAACAAAACCCGTGTTTGTCAGGTGGCGTAACATTCACCAAAACAATATCCAATTCCATATATCCCAAACGGAACAAGCTTGGGATGTCACTTAAAAAAATAGGGATATAATCGACAGTAAGCCCAACCATATTCCGAATATTTCCTCCTATAAAAAAAGCGTGGGTATGAAAACTTTTACTTAATTCAGGTGCCGTATAACCGCATTCCCCTTCGGTATGCAGGTGCACAACTTCAACGCCTCTTAATTCTGACGCTCTGGCAACCATTGCTTTTATTAATGCTTGCGGGGTTGCTGAACCGCCTTGAATTAATACACGATCTCCAGATTTGATTAGCTTTACGGCTTCTTCAGCCGACATTTTGTTTGGTATGTTCATTTTATTAAATTTTAAATTCAACCTAATTTTTATACACTGATTTTAACTTTTAGAACTTTTTATTATTTTATGCCGAATTATTTATCCTAAAAAACTCAATATGATACCAGCGGCAATGGCCGAACCGATAACGCCGGCAACGTTAGGCGCCATCGCGTGCATTAACAGATAATTGTTTGGATCCGATTTTAAGGCTTCGGCATGCACAACCCTTGCGCTGTCCGGAACTGCAGAAACGCCTGCGGCACCAATAAGCGGGTTAATTCTGTCATCTCCTTTAAGAAACAGGTTCATAAATTTGGCAAAAAGCAAACCGCCCATAGTGGCAATCACAAAAGAGATGGCACCAAGGCCAAAGATGAGCATGGAATCTTTGGTGATAAAAATATCTGCCTGTGTTGATGCGCCCACAGTTACACCTAAAAGAATCGTTACAATATCAATTAATTTGGTACGTGCGGTATCTGCCAATCTTTCTGTTCTTCCCGATTCTTTCAATAAATTTCCAAAGAAAAGCATTCCCAATAAAGGCAAAGCACTTGGTGAAATAAAAGTGGTTAAGATCAATGCAACAATAGGAAAAAGCATTTTTTCTTTTTGGGAAACTGCTCTGGGTGGTTTCATTCTAATTTTTCTGTCCTCTTTGGAAATGAGCAGTCTCATTAATGGCGGTTGAATTACGGGAACCAATGCCATATAGGAATAAGCGGCGATGGCGATTGGGCCAATCAGGTTTTTAACCACGGTGCCGTCGGCCATAATATTCACGCCATTTGCTAATTTTGAGGAAAGGAAAATTGCGGTTGGACCATCTGCGCCGCCAATAATGCCAATCGCTCCGGCCTCAGGAAGATTGAAACCAAGGTAAAGCGCGCCTATAAATGTGGCGAAAACACCTATTTGCGCTGCTGCGCCCAACAACATTAATTTCGGATTGGCGATGAGCGACGAAAAATCGGTCATGGCGCCAATTCCTAAAAAGATCAATGGCGGATAAATTCCTTTTACCACCCCAAAATACAGGTAATTTAATACCGATCCAGTTTCGTAAATGCCTGTCTGGTTTCCGGCAACAAACGGGATGTTTCCAATAATAACCCCTGCGCCAATGGGAATTAACAGCAGTGGTTCATAGTCAAATTTAATGCCCAGATAAATAAATATAATCCCAATTAAAATCATGATTAAGTTTCCTGCTGTGGCATTTGCAAAACCGGTGTAGAAGTAAAATTGTTTGATGCCACCAAGGGCTTCATCAATAAAACGATCACTGGTTGCTTCTTCAGTTTGAACAATGGTTGTTGAATCAGTTGTTGTTTGGACAGAATTTAAGCCGAGCGCTGGTCTGATGAAAATCAACAATGACAGCACGCCAAATATTATTAATATTTTTTTCATTTTTTCATTTTTTACGAGTGTTGGCTCTTGTAATTTTATGATTTCAGAACCAATAACTTTTGAATTTTTAGGCCAATTCTATCATTAATTCACTTTGCAACACTTGCTGTCCAACTTTTATATGTACGGCAGTTACTACGCCCGATTGTTCTGAAGTGATGTTGTTTTCCATTTTCATTGCCTCCAGAACCAGCAGTCGGTCACCCACTTTTATGGTGTCTCCAATTTTTACGTCGATGGATAAAATGATGCCGGGGATGGGCGCTAAAATTTTTGTTTTTGCCGATCCCTGATTTACCTTAAATGGTTCAATCGATTTTCTCGATTTGGCCAGCACCAGTGTAGGTGTTTTTGGCTTTGGCATTCCCTCTTTCATTTTTACGGAATAAGAAGTTCCGTTCACTTCCAATTCGATGATATCTTCTTCGTGTGAAATAATTTTAACTATGTAATTATTTTCGTGTATTCTAAATTTAAAATTTTTCATTGTGCTTGTTGTTTCTCGCTGCAAGGATTGGATTTAAAGCAATCCGGCAACAAATAATCCATAATCCGTTAAAGTCTGTTTTGAGTGCCGTATATTTTTGAACTCCAGGGCGAGTATAATTTCCGCGCCTGCTTAATGGTCAATATTGCATTTTCAGTATCGTGTTTTTCATGAAGATACAAGTGAATGGCAGTTGCGATGGCGGCGGCGATTTCTCCTGTAAATTTTTCATCCGCAGCAATGGAAATGTCTTTTATTTTCCGGTCTCTTCCTTTGGTGATGATTTTATACACATAAAGTAAAATTGGCACGCCATATTTAAAAAATATGGATAAGATCATCAACGAGCCAAAAACAATAAGCAATCCGGTGATCAAAATAACGTAACCTTCGCTTAATTGATCGATGTATAATAGTTTAGGTATCATTATAGTGGGATGTTTGAGTGTTTTTTAGGCGGATTAACTTCTTTTTTGTTGGAAAGCAATTCCAAAGCCCTGATAATTCTAAAACGCGTATTTCTGGGCTCAATCACATCATCAATAAAACCATATTTGGCTGCTACATAAGGATTTGCGAACTTAACCGTATATTCTTCCTCTTTTTTCTCGATGTAAAGTTGTTTTTCATCCGCATCCTCTATTTTTTTAATATTGGAACCTTCCAAGACTTCTACAGCGCCTTTGGCACCCATAACGGCGATTTCCGCAGTTGGCCAGGCATAATTTAAATCGCCGCGCAATTGTTTGCAGCTCATCACATCGTGCGCACCACCGTACGATTTTCGCAGCGTAATGGTCACTTTTGGCACGGTTGCTTCGCCGTACGCAAACAATAATTTTGCGCCGTGAAGAATAATGCCGCCATATTCTTGTCCGGTTCCCGGCAAAAATCCCGGAACATCAACCAAGGTCACGATAGGAATGTTGAAAGAGTCGCAAAAACGGACAAAGCGTGCCGCTTTTCTTGAAGATTCACAATCTAAAACGCCAGCGTAATATTTTGGCTGATTTCCCACAATACCAACAGATCGGCCATTGAATCGTGCAAATCCAACAACAATGTTTCGTGCATAGTTTCTGTGTACTTCTAAAAATTCAGCATTATCAGTAATTGTAGTAATAACATCAAGAATATCATAAGGTTGGTTTGGATTTTCAGGAATAATTTCATTTAGTATATCTTCCAATCTGTCAATTGGGTCGTCACATTTCAGACTTGGTGGTTCTTCCAAATTGTTTGAAGGCAGGTAACTGATCAGTTTTCTGATCAACAACAGATTTTCTTCGTCGTTTTCAGCCAAAAAATGTGAAACCCCCGATTTTGTGGAATGAATTTGGGCGCCACCCAATTCTTCGGCACTTACAACTTCTCCTGTAACTGCCTGCACCACTTTTGGACCTGTTACAAACATATAACTTGTTTTGTCGGTCATAATGGTAAAATCTGTCAAGGCCGGAGAATAAACGGCGCCACCGGCGCAAGGACCTAAAATGGAAGATATTTGCGGAATGACGCCCGAAGCCATAATGTTTCTTTGGAAAATTTCTGCATAACCGGCCAAAGATCTCACACCTTCCTGAATACGTGCCCCGCCACTGTCGTTCAATCCAATTACCGGAACGCCAATTTTCATGGCCATATCCATAATTTTGCATATTTTTAATGCGTAAGTTTCGGATAGCGATCCGCCAAAAACGGTGAAATCTTGCGAGAATACATAAACAATTCTGCCGTCAATGGTGCCGTGGCCCGTAATAACGCCATCAGACAGGTAAATTTCTTTATCCAGGCCAAATGATTTTGTTCTGTGGGTCACAAACATATCAAATTCTTCAAAACTGTTTTCATCCAAAAGAATGTCTATTCGTTCGCGAGCGGTTAATTTCCCTTTTGCGTGCTGTGCTTCAATGCGTTTTTCGCCACCGCCCAGTCTTGCTTCAACCCTTTTTTCTATGAGTTCGTTAATTTTATCTTGATTTGCCATTATTGTATAATTTTCTTATCTTTTTTTGCTGATGATTTTTCACGACTAATTAATATGATAGTCCTGAATGAGATTATTTTTGTTTCGAACAAAGCTCTGTAAGAACGCCTCCTGTAGATTTTGGATGCAGAAAACCGATATTCAATCCTTCCGCGCCTTTGCGAGATTCCTTGTCAACAAGCACAGCACCGCGCTGCTCAGCCAGTTTTAAAGCTTCTGTGGCGTTATCAACCGCAAAAGCAATATGATGAATACCTTGTCCTTTTTTGGCGATGAATTTGCCAATGGGTCCGTCGGGTGAAGTGCTTTCCAGCAATTCAATTTTTGTGGTACCTACCAAAAAAAAGGCTGTTTTCACCTTTTGGTCAACAACCTCTTCTACAGCATAGCATATTAATCCCAATACTTCTTCATAATATTTAATGGATTCTTCAAGATTGTCCACTGCTATGCCAATATGTTCTATTTGTGAAATCTTCATCAATAAAGGTACTTTAGATCTTAAATTTTAATTAATCATAAAATTGATGGTCAATTTTTGAATTAATCTAAATTATACAGTAAAATTAATTAATAGTTAAAATTAAAAAGATGACAGATATCATATAATCACCTTAAATGCTAAAACGTTTTAGTTTTTTAAGCTATTAATTATCAGGCAGTTAATTTTTTTGATTGTTGGGCTTTTTAGGCGATTATTTAGCGCCAATATAAATGAAGAAAAAAAAGATTTTAAAAAAGAAAAGCCCCGAAATTTATTTCGGGGCTTTCTTTTTAGGTGTTCTATTGCTTATAAAGCATCATATTTAATTTGTAAATTCTTTAACATACTGTCTGAAATTTTTTCAAGATCAAATTGATGTTTCCATCCCCAGTCTTTTCTGGCTTGGGAATCATCAATGCTGCTTGGCCAGCTGTCGGCAATGCTTTGTCTGAAATCTGAATGGTAAGAAATGTCGAACTTCGGAATAAAATTTTTAATTTCATCGGCAATTTCTTTAGGCGTAAAACTGATGGCCGCCAAATTGTAGGAAGATCTTATTTTCACCTGTTCAGCAGGCGCATTCATAATTTTCAGCGTGGCATCAATGGCATCGTCCATATACATCATGGGCAATTTGGTGTCTTTATTCAAAAACGAATCGTAATTGCCATCTTGCAAGGCTTTATGGTAAATTTCAATGGCATAATCGGTTGTTCCGCCACCCGGACTCGTTTTCCAGCTGATGATTCCCGGATAACGGACGCTTCTTACGTCTACGCCAAATTTATTGAAATAATATTCGCACCAGCGTT
>Ga0209643_1001494_pt1 | contig 21371 bp, 22 predicted proteins | sample AutmiccBRH37_all_FD_187383 | JGI IMG/M metagenome (GOLD analysis project Ga0209643, IMG submission 187383) | Deep subsurface microbial communities from Mt. Terri, Switzerland - Autotrophic microbial communities BRH/37_all (SPAdes) (version 2) | ecosystem: Environmental > Aquatic > Deep... | reverse complement strand
CATTATCACGACTGGATTTGGGATGACGGACGCAGTAAATAAACTACAACGTATTTTAGGTCTTCGGAGTGGGCGGCATGATGAAAGACCTGTTGTATTTGTTACCCATATGGAACATCATTCTAACCATATTTCATGGATAGAAACTGATGCTGAAGTTGTGGTTATTGAACCGGATGAAGAGGGCCTAGTGGATCTAGAACGTGTTGAAGCTATGCTCCAACAATACAAAGACAAACGATACAAAATAGGTGCTTTTACAGCATGTTCTAATGTTTCTGGTGTACAGACGCCCTACTATGAATTATCGAAGCTAATGCATCGCTATGGAGGGCTTTGTTTTATTGATTTTGCAGCATCTGCTCCTTATGTGCAGATAGACATGCATCCGAAAGATCTAGAGATGAAACTGGACGGAATATATTTTTCACCACACAAATTTTTAGGGGGTCCCGGCACTTCAGGTGTGCTTGTTTTTGACTCGAAGATATATCAGAATAATATTCCTGATTGCCCAGGGGGAGGAACAGTCGATTGGACCAATCCATGGGGGGAAAGAAAGTACGTTGACGATCTAGAGGCGCGCGAAGATGGAGGGACGCCTGGATTTCTTCAAGCAATCAAGACCGCTCTTAGTATTAAATTAAAAGAAAAAATGAACACTGAGCGAATGGACCAAAGAGATAAAGACATGATTGGAATCCTTTTTAATGAACTGAGTGATGTTGAGGGATTACATATCCTTGCCAAAAATGTCATTGATCGACTTGGCATTTTATCTTTCTATGCACATGGGATTCACTACAGCTTGTTTGTTAACCTGCTAAATGACCTCTATGGGATTCAGGCCAGAAGTGGATGTTCTTGTGCAGGAACTTATGGCCATTATTTACTGCATATTGATAAGAGTCGATCCAAGGAAATTACAGATTTGATAAGTACCGGGGACTTATCACGAAAACCTGGTTGGGTGAGAATCTCAGTTCATCCAATGATGAAGAATGAAGAAGTATATTATGCCTCAGAAGCTATCAAAGACATAATTAAAAATATTAAAATATATGAAAAAGACTATATATACAATAGTAAAACCAATCAGTTTAAACATAGAAATGCCAAGAATTATTTGAATGTCAATAATATGTTCAGCCTATAGGAAAATATATGAGGAAAGTCTGGAAAATAACCCCGTTCTTTACAGAACGGGGTTTACGTGTATTGTGGGGATTTTTCTATAGTGTTTTGCTATTTCTTAAGCTGATTTATTGGCATAGGATTTCTGCAGTTGACCTGACTTTGCAGAGCGTTTTTGTTTGCTATGCAAGAGAACCATAATCATGGAAAATGTAGTCAGCATTAAGCCGATGATACCTGCCAGGATTTGACCAACAATATAGAGAGGCAGATAAAAACCTTCTATCTGTCCTGAAGCTGTTTGCGTCCCAAAACCCAGAAAGAGTGTGTCAAAGCCTGGGACAAAGTACAGTTGATACATTATGTGACCGGCCAAAAGCAAAGGAATAGAAGCAAAAATCAGTTTTACTCTTTTAGAAGCAGCTTTGGTCTTATAGGGACGAACTACTAGCCAAGTTAAGATGCCTGCGGTTAAGGCAGTTACCCAGTAAGATATACTGAACCATAGTTGCCAAAGATTTTGGGGCCACAGATTTTGGACAGTTTCAAAATAGTTAATGGGAATAAGAATTGCTAATGTGACTCCTATAAAAATAGAAAATCCTTGGTTTACTCTGACTAGATGCCATACTTCTTGAGCGGGTATCCTTATATTTAATTGAACAGAATCATTCGGGCAATTCTTCACACAATTAAAACATAGCTTGCAATCCAGGTTGTTATCAAGATAGGGTAGATGTTGAGACATCGGACAACCGGGAGCTTTTTCACTACCTACATAACAATCCAGAGTAGTACACTTGTTAAGACAAATATTTGTATCAGCTCTTACTTCCAGCATTGACCCGATGGAAGCAGTACCAACTAATCCTCCTAAAGGACATAAATTTTTACACCACGTATGCCGAGTAAAAATGATCCCAACTAATATAGCAAAAAGCAGTATTATTACCAGAAGGATTCCTGTATGCATGGGATTAAATCTCATTCCAGTAACGACCTCAATCCAAAAGATTAAAAGAAATAAAAAAGTTATAAAAAGATAGTCATATTTTTTGAGAATATCGGGCACAGGCCGATTCCAGTGGATATATTTTTGAACAAATTCCATGATTGTAGAAAAAGGACACACTGTGCACCAAATTCTTCCGATAAAAGGAGATATTATTACTAATGCAGGCCACCACAAGCCCCAAACAATAGTAAAAACGTCGACAGCGATTGGGAGGTGAGGTCTAAATAGAAGATGCAGAATAATCAGGACAAAGAGGAAACTGGTCAGCCCTCGGATAGCAAAAATAAATTTACCTTTTCTAATTATTTCTTTTAACGGTTGCCAAGATAGAAGGTTGAAAGTTTTGCCTGCTTTTTGAGCTGTAGGGCCAAAGAATATGTGTTCAATACTAATTATATCGTTTTTGGCTAAAGAGAAAGCACGTTCGATAACTTGAATTAATTCAGTTGTGTTTTCTTGTCTATAATTATGAGAAAGTAAAAGTCTGGTAGACTCGTGATCGAGAACAGGAACTTCACGTTTATGTCTATGAGCTAGGTCTTCTAACACTCCTTGTGCGATGATAGGAATATCTCTTTTTCGTTCCCGAAGAGGTTTAATTCGAAATCTCTGATTGAAGCACTTATATAATTCAGGAATTAATTGATTCTGCTCGGAAATCGTTGTGCCTACAACAAAGCATTGTATTTCTTCTGTTCGCAGACATTGAGCTAAATTGAACTGTGCTTTCGTGGAAAGCAAGTCAAGCCCTTTTATAAGCAGCGTTCCGTCTTCGATTAAATTGAGAAGACTATTAAAAGATTCTCCCCATTCTTGATCAAAATGACGCCCGTTAATAACGACAAAAGGTGCTGTTTCACCAAACAGGCTCTTGTGTATAAACCAAGCCATCATTTGCCTGCCTGTACCGCTTTCTCCAGTGATTAAGAGATTTTCGGGATTGATACTAAGCTCCTGGATTTTGGCGTTTATACTTTGCGTGGTTCCTTTTCCACCCCAAATGCCATAGAATTTTTCCTTATATTGACTCAATTGCATAGCAGAACGTAAAAATTCTTTGTACTTTGCTTGCCATAAAAAATCATTCGCTGTACTCAAACGACCGGAGAGCTTTTCGATAATCTTTTGGTTCAGATTGGGCCATCTCACGAGTATCAATGCAAATTCTCTGGCATCTAAGGCTAGAATACGACAATCATCAAGACATCGTATGGTGGAAGCAGCAGGGTTCCCAGTTAGTAAAGATATTTCTCCGAAAGCATTGCCGGGACCAAAAGTATTAATCTGTAAGGTGTCATGCCCATCTTTCTTAACTAATGATTCCACTCTGCCTTCTGTAATAACATAGAAGAATTGAATGATTTGTCCTTGTTTAATAACCTCGGACCCTTGGGCATATTCTTGCCATTTAAACTCTTGGGCAAGTTCACCTAATTGATCATCAGTTAAATTTGAAAAGAATTGGGCTTTTGATAAATACTTTATTTTATTGTTAATATCAATATCTAACATAAAAACATCTCCTAATTTGGAAACCTTTTTTAATATTAAAATTATTCTAATAAATATACGATAAAAAGAGAGTCTTTTCAATATTAAGTTTATGGTAGAGATCTTCTAAGGCACAAATATAAGAAGTAATAAAGATCACCTTGCCTGGGTGATTTTTATTATGTATTTATACGAGGTATCAATGGATTAGATAATATTGGGACAATCTGTGAGAAGTTGAATACAATGTAGCGAACATTATTAATATTTGTTCAGAAAGAGGTGGTACTGTTGCCTGCTCAAAACCTGTTATCTACAGGCACAACTTTTGTGTCGAGTGCTTTAGCAGATATAAACCTATCCATCAGTGCTATTCTAATCGTAGGGACAGACCCGGCATTCGAAGATTGCATCAGCTTCCTGAAATTCACGTTACCAGTTTTACCTGTAGCTTCAGTCGACAGTGCTGAACTACGTTTGTTTGTTTTTAATAAAACAGGAGAATCACCCAGCCCAGTTGTGGTAAATAGAGTTACCTCGGCTTTTGACACTGACACTGTGACGTACAGTACCCAACCAACCTATGTACCAACAGCCTCAATGGCTGACGTTTCGTCGGACGATGTACTGCAGTATTTTGAAATCAACGTAACTGATCTGGTGAATCAATGGCTGAGCGGGACTTATTCCAATGAGGGCATTGCTTTAACCAATTTGGATGGAGTAACAGAGGTTCAATTTGGAGGTAAAACCATCGGTAATGCGTATGAGCCGAAGTTAGTCCTCACTTATTCAGCAGAAGTTCCCGCGATAGCGGATTATGCCTATATTTATAATACAGGCAATCAAAATATCCCACTAGAGGAAAGCATTCTGTTTAGCAGCAACGGTGCTCTGCTTGGAATCTTGCACAATGCAGGTACCGGACCTATTACAGTGGAAGAGTCAGGAACTTATGCAGTTTGGTTTATCGTTACGAGTCAAGCAGCCAATCAATTCGCTCTATTTCAAAACGGGGTGGAAGTACCGGGAAGTATTTATGGAACAGGACTTGTTTCAACAGGTAACCCTGGCATGGCAATGCTTAATGCTGAAGCGGGTGATGTCTTAACTTTACAAAACCATACCAGTGCTGGAGCAATCGATTTGGATAACGCTGCAGGAGGAACCCAGACGAATGTTAGTGCCTCGATTATGATCTTAAGAATTGGTCCGCCTGTTTCGCCTGATCCGGCTTTGGGCGCCGTCAATTCTGCCCAGGATATTACAGAAATGCGGGCTGCAATTGAAAACCCGCTACTTGGACTTAATCTCACGGTATTTAACTCCTTGCCAACATCTCAGCAAAATGAAGTCCTTACTGTGTTATTAGCTAATCGTCCGGCATTGGGCTATCCCACCGTAGCTAGTGTCCAGGATGCATTGGATAATGCGATCAATCAGTTGGTTGACCCCAATAACATTTATGTAGAAGCAGGAGCTATAGACGGAAACGGAAGTATTGCAATGCCCTTTGGAACGATTGAAGAAGGGATGGTTGCTGTAGAAGAAGGGGGAACTGTCCACGTCTTAGGCGGAACGTACAATGTTGCTACTCAGATTATTATTACGAAACCGCTTACTTTACTGGGAGAATCAGATCCGCTTCCCCAAATCGTGTTTGACCCCTTGATCAACTTAGACGGACTTCAGATTATGGCTGATAATGTTACTATTGATAAGTTGCACTTAATTAGTAACAGGACTTTAACTGCAGATAATGCCGTATTTAGAGTAGTATTAAAAGCATCAAACCCGATTGAGCTATATGACAATTTTAATCTTCGTTCCAGTATTGTAGAAGGAACGGTACGAAGTGGATATATTTGGGCTCAAAATATGACAATAGAAGATACGACCTTTATGCATAATGCATTTAACACCCAAGCGTTAAGATTACAAATCGTTAGAGGCACGACCAATATTCTCAATAATAGGTTTCAAGGTAATAGCACGAGTATCGGGGCAATCGTAGTGGAACCCAATTTAGTGTCCTACACGACCTCCGGAGACATTAATGTTATGGGCAATACGATGATGAGATTTACCCAGTTTGTTAATTTCTTTCCTCACCTTGCAGGGCCAACAAGTTTACTGGTTGATAATAATGACGTCGATCACCAAGATCGTTCCGGAAGTGCAGTCATTCTATTTGCTAGGGTGGATTACGCTTTGATGGAAAATATCCTTATTCAGAATAATTTAATTGTTAATCCCAACATCGAGCGGCTTGCAGTCTATTATGACGGGGCAGGTGGAAGCTTTGTGCCTGATCCAGGTCAAATTCAAGTGATTGATAACACTTTTGATATTGCTATGCCGTGGGGAAAGCCGACAGATACAGTAGATCCTAATTTTCCTGTAGGCTATTCCAACACCTCTCCTCCAGGAATGACCCTTGCTGCTTTCGATTTACATGGTAACATCAATGTGTGACCAAACAAAATTATTGATTTAAACACATTCAGAATCAAAAAAACCCTGGCCTTTGGCTTGGGTTTTTTCAATAGCATGGATTTTCTTTGTTTATCTATCTAAGTTCAGAGGGATTTAATAGAGAAAAGAGAAAATAAGGAAAATACAAAGAGAGTTCGATTAATGTTTAGCTTCTTGAGCATCTGCAAATACTATCTCCTAGTAAGTAACTAGGAGGTATAGCAATGGAAAAGAGTCATAAAGGTTTGACGGCAGTCCAGCTTACCATGATGGCACTGGGAACAGTAGTGGGAGGGTCTTTTTTTCTTGGATCAGTGGTTGCTATTCAGGCTGCTGGTCCGGCTGTCATTATTTCTTACATACTAGGAGGAATCTTAGTATACTTTATTCTATTTGCTATATCAGAGATGACGGTTGCTGACCCGGGGGCTGGTTCATTTAGAACTTTTTCAGAAAAAATTTACGGATCAGGTGTGGGATTTGTAGTAGGGTGGGTTTACTGGACGGGGCTTGTTTTAGCAATGTCCAGTGAAGCAATCGCTGTATCAATTTTACTAAAAGGGTGGGTACCTTGGCTTTCTTTACCTATGATGGGATCCGTTCTAATAATTCTGGTAACCGTGCTAAATATGCTAGGGGCTGATAGATTAAGCAAACTGGAAAGTGGTTTAGCAGCTATCAAACTTTTAGCGATTATTGGATTTATAATATTAGGGGTACTGTTGATTTCTGGTATTGCTTTAGATGTTCCGAGGATAGGAGTAGGGGCTTTACGCGGAGAGACTTGGTTTCCGGCAGGTATTGCTGGGATTGCTGGAAGTATGCTCATCGTAATGTTTACCTATGCGGGCTTTGAGATTATTAGTTTAGCAGCTTCAGAGACGAGCAATCCTCACATTACTGTTCCCAAAGCAATTTTTTATACTGTAGTTAGTCTTGTAGGGCTTTATTTAGCAGCAATTATTGTACTTTTACCACTAATTCCTATCAATAGTTTTTCAGCAGAAATAAGTCCTATGGTTCTTGCCTTGACAAGGTGGAATTTAGGCTGGGCTGGCTGGGTAATGAATATTGTTCTCATTACCGCTATTATTTCCACCATGCTGGCCGCAATGTTTGGGCTGGGGAGGATGATTCGTTCGCTTGCTGATGGAGGGCAAGCACCCCAGCAATTAAAAGATAAAGGAGATATCCCTTATAGAGGAATTCTTTTCTCAGGTGTAGCTATGCTAGTAGGCTTATTTTTCGGGTTTATTCTCCCAGGACAAGTCTATATTTTTTTGGTTAGTTCAGGCGGATTTGCTCTGCTCTTTACATATTTGGTTATTCTACTTACGCATCAAAAATTCCGGAAGGAAAATGGGTGTCCACCAAAGGGAAACTGCCAACTACCAGGCTATCCATTCTCTTCGTGGATAGCAATCATTAGTTTAGTAGGGATTATACTAAGCATGCCGCTCGTCCCAGGGCAAGGGAGTGGATTGGTGGCTGGAATATTATTGACTTTACTGTATGTAACAGCATATTTAATAAAGCGATACTTTGTAAAAAGAAATGTGAATAATGAGGGGATGAAAGAAGGTAACTTAAGACGGACAGCTGAAATATTGACTTCTCAGATTTATGCCGAAACTTCAGAAGAGTTCCTTCCAGAGGAATTACGTAAAAAGAAAAACTAATAAATCCTTTGTTCGTTTTACAATAGGAAGCTAAACACGTCAAAAAGCAATCAGTTAAAGCTGGTTGCTTTTTTGCATCTTTTTTGAATCACTGTTCTCAATCGGTCGTTAAAGGTGTTTTAAGAATTTCTGGACTTGAGAAAAATCAACATTTTGAGAGGAATATAATGTAAGATGTCGAACACAAAGTATGGCACAAAAATAATTTAAGGAGAAAGAAATGAGACGCTATCGAATAATACTAGGATTAACTATTTTAATGACCGTTACCATTCTTGTCGGGTGCTCGGACGGTTCTAAACCAGCTGATACACCAGCACCTGCTGAAAAACCTGCAGAACAGTCAACAGAACAATCTACAGAACAAGAAGGACCTTCGGTAAAAGAAGCCATCAATGATACTGAGAATAACACTGCTGGAACAACTGAAGAGGAAGAAACAACGGATTCCGGCAAGGATAATATGGCCGGTGATGAGCATATCTTAAAAGCTACCTACTCTGGTAATGGGTACCAGTTTCTGGTAGAAGAAGATAAGTCTAAAGAAGTTACCAAAGGTATTCCCATCAATTATTTGTATATTCAATATAATGGTGGCAACAAGATGCTCTTAGCCCAGTCGGTTGACCAGGGAAATGATTGGACTAATTCGGTGGCGGGTATTCTGAATCCTACTATCTCAAATGATGGGAGGAAAGTCTATTACGAAACAGATGATACGTTCACCCGTACGAACGGTTACGGAGCACAGAACCACCGAACTCGTGTGGTTGATATAGAAACCCTCGAAGATTCTTATTTCCAAGAGGGTGCGATTATGACGCTATTAAATAGAAAGCACGGTTCTTATGCAGATCACCTTATACTGCAACTTAATTCTATAAATGATGCTGGGGAACCTACTTTTATTTATCAAGTTGTTACCCCTGAATGTGAGCAACTTGTTATTCTTGATACTTATATTCCCGATGATTTGACAAATTTGATTGATTCCAAACTACAGGAACAGAACTCTCCTAACGAGTCTTCACAGGCAGAAAGTGAATATCTTACAATCGTTGAACTTCCTGCTAATGGTGTAGAAAAATCATCCTTAGAAGAAACATATCATGGTGAACTCATTGAACACAACCGTTATGCAGCAGTAGTCGTTGAAGATTATCCCTACGAAGGAGAATATCCCTTTAGATATGGGATGCAATATACAAATCCAGCTTATCCTGAAGCTTCTTATTCTTACAGTATCGCTGTCATGGGAGAAGTATATAATGTGAGGATAAAATCAAAAGAACAGATGGATTCAGATTATAAAGAGTATAAGATTGCAGATGAAATCGAGGATGCTCTTATCGAAGTTGTAAGCAGCTTTCCAACAGACTTTTCAGTAGATGTTATTACTTTCCAAGACTTTGAGGGGGAAACTTACGAAATCCCAGTAGAAGATATGAGTGATGATAAGTCAGTAATAGCGATTGAATTACCGTTTTAAGAATTAATGATCAAGAAAATCATCGGAGTTAACTTTTTTACTTGTATCAGAAGCTCAGGCAAATAGCCTGAGCTTTTTAATGTAAACATGAAAATTATCGTATACTGCTTAAAGAAAATATGATAATATCTAAATAAACAATAATCGATTATGCAAAAGGAGAGGAATTAACAATGATAATAGGTCAGGAGCATACTGGTATTTGCGTTTCTAACTTGGATAGAAGCATAGCCTTTTATAGAGATGTAATGGGCTTTACTATGATCAAAAGAGAGGAACCTAAGGCTACGCGAGCACGTAAACTAGGTGTCCCCGGATCCGTAATTCAGATAGCGGTTTTTGAGTATGGGAAGGGATATCAGCTCGAGTTAATCCAGTATCTTGAGCCACCTAATCCTAATACGTATGGCGAACCCGTAAATTCACTGGGCCAAGTACATATCTCCTTTAAAGTGGATGATATCGAAAAAGAGATTGAACGTATGTCCAAATTAGGTGTGGAGTTCGTAGGCGGGAACGACTGCGAGGTCAATGCTGAAGGTCCACTCAAGGGTTGGAAATGGGTTTATTTTAAAGACCCAGATGGAACCAACTTAGAGCTTATTGAGGGCGATTTGGAAAGAGATTAATAGACCCTAATATAGTTGGAAAAGGGAGAGTAAAAATAAACATGAAAATAACCAAGGTACACATACCTTGGTTATTTTCATGAAGGCAATTGTTAGAATATATCTTTAATAACTTTAAATACTACACCGACGATTTCTACTTTTTCAGGTTCTAAGGCTCGATATCTACTGTTGGCAGGTTCCAATGTTATCTTGCTTTCAAGATGATAGAACCTTTTACATGTGACTTCTTCACTATTAACCCGAGCAATTACTGTCTGGCCGTTTTCAGCTGTTTCCTGTTTTCTTACCAGGACGATATCCCCGTCCGTGATTCCGATATCAATCATGGAATCCCCCTTAATCTTCAATGCGAAGACCAGTTCATCCTCCCGGGCAAAGGAGCCGGGGACAGGCAGATAATCCTCAATATCTTCCACTGGTATGGCTGGTGTTCCGGCAGGAACTCGACCAACTATGGGGATAAAGACCAAATCATGAACATATTCCCCGTAATAGTGTTGCGCTAAGCTTGGGTTTGTCTTAGGATGCTTCCCAAGCAAAAAATCCAGAGAAACATCGAAGTAACTGGACACTTTCTGCAGAAAATTGAAATCGGGTTCTCTCAAGCTCAGTTCATATAAAGATAAGGCCGAACGGGATACTTCAAGGGCACAGGCTAACTCATTTTGAGTTATATGCTTACTCTTGCGCAAACTTTTTAAAGTTTCTCCAAAGCTCACGTAGTTCACCTCTAAGTAAATATTGTACTCTACATTTAGTAGCATTTCAATAGGATGAATCAAAATAAAATGAAAATAATTCCAAAAAGATGGTTGACTGCTACAAAACGTAGCAATATAATAGAAATACGCCCCACATAGAGAGCAAAAAATAATTATTAGGTTTCCGAGCTTTTTCCGAGGTTTTGCCGTTTTAATATATGATAATACGATATGCTTATTATACTGGTGAAACCATCTGGAAGGATGCTTTTTAGATTGAATATTGTACTATTGTTTCAAGGGAGGAGTAAGACTATGAGAGTACTGGATGACACTGTAATCAAAGAAATGGAATCAACTCTCCAGAGGTACTACCGAAAAATTGAAGAGTTGCAGAGTAAGCGAAAAGCCTTAGAAACAGTAGAGAAAAATGCAGATGATATAAGACGGATACTGCTGGATGTCAATCAGCTTATTCCATCTAACGGAACGGTGGCGAATTATAACCTGATTGTGGCCGAATCAAGTGGAAGGGTATATGATACTACCGCCCAAGCCTATAATGAATTCTCTCGGTCTGTCGAGAAATTTGAGAGGGAACTGGTCACCTTACTCCAAAAAAAAATCAAACTTAAAATGCAGATTATGCAGTTGGAAGCATCTCTCGAAGGGATCGGTTTTGCTCTAAACCTGCTCGATCCATTAGACCGGACAATTTGTGAACAATATTACGGTGTAAAAAGGAAAAGTAACCTGCAGATAGGCCTGAGCCTTAATATGGATGAAAAGAGCATAAGATATCGTAAGAAGATAATCAATCAAAAGCTAAGCGAGTATTTGAAAGTGAGAAGGTAGAGTTAGAGTATATTATGTTGGATACATGGGCCCGCTGAAAGGCGGGCTTTACTCGTGGGGTTTTCACGTACCAGGACGAAGGTCCTATACCTAAAGACTCATTCTTGTATATCTACATAATTTCTACAATTTTAGCAAATAGTCAGTGGTATAATAAATTTCACTATGGAAATTATTGTAAAAATATATTAATGAAGGATTTGATAAGGAACTACTTTCTGAAAATTAATCTTCTCTTGTTTTATAGGAGGAGGGATAAACATTTGAAAGTGAAAGTATGGATAATTGAATGTATGGGAAAGCATGCTAAACTATGTATAGCCAAAGATCAAGATGAAGCGGAAATATTAGTTGGGCTTGAAGTCTTTGCAGATAAACAATTATTGGAGAGGGTTCTCAGACATGCCAAAAAGGAAATCAGAAAAAGTAAATATAAACAATATTCTTAATTCAGGTGGGGTTTTAACCCCATCTGAATTTTAGAAGATGTTATCCAGGAGCTTAGCTTATTTCAGGTTTGGATAACTTTATCGAAAGGAGTGAACTATGATGCTCCCTCTAAAATCAGCCAGAGTAACCTATGTGTATGGCGTCAAAAATGGCAGATATGCCAAAGTCTACCACACCGGTATTGACTTGGCTTCAGCGGAGACGTCTGTATATGCAGCGGTATCTGGTACAATCCTAGAAGCCCGGTACGCTCCTGGTAATGGAGCAGACCCTGCTGGTTGGGGGAATTATGTTATCCTGAGAACTCTGGATCACAGGTATGACATTATTAATGCTCATCTGGCTGACGTTCAAGTATCCCAAGGTTTAACAGTAGATGAAGGAACTCTTCTCGGCAAGATGGGCAGTACAGGGAATAGCACAGGGCCACACTTGCATTTTGAAGTCAGGAAAACCCCCTGGATCGACAGGGACGATATAGATCCAGCGTCGTTCCTGGGGATATATAACCGGGTAGGTCAGGTGGAAAAGGTATCGTCAACATCGATCAAGAACATAGTTCTTTGTCACCCCGGCCCGGATGAAAGGGCTGCCGGTTATCTAGCTGATTGTCTTAAAGCGCCTATTTGTTACCTCGCCAATACCACCCAGGAACTACTCCATCTTGCTGAACGGGTTTATGTGATAGGAAGCAGTGAAAAAGCATTCGCTAAAACGGTAAATATAGTTGGAGCCGACAGATATGATACCTGTCGGAAAGTTCTTGACATCTGTCAAAGGGAATAGACTTAAGAGTAATGATCTTTCCGAGTTTTTTCCGATGTTTTGCCGATTATACACAGGAATATATATTATTATGACTATAGTGGGACCGTCCGATTGAGGGCGGTTTCAGTAATTAATATGCCTGAATAAAAGTATTCTCAATATGGTGTGCCGGCAACGGCGGGTTAATGCAGCCAATAATGAGGCAGGGAGGGGCTTCGGGTGCAATATATACAAACTTCAGTAATCAATAATAAGAGAAAAAGCAGGCGCAGTATCAGGTCGCCTACATTACTGAACGGATTAGATAGTGTTCTTTCAGCAATCTAAGAGAAGGGGGTAAGCAGTCAGCAAATGCAAGCGATAATTGATGCGGTGAGTGATCTGATACTGACGAAGTATCCTGGTTATGAAATATATGTGGAAGAGATACAGGAAGGCTTTAACAGGCCTTCTTTTTCTGTAGTTTTCATTCAGGAGACTCAAACTGACAGAAACAAACAATTCTATGCCAGGAACATTATCTTATACGTAATCTTCAACGCACCGTTAAATGCCAATAATAAACCTGACAGAATTGTCCAGTATGAGGTTTACGAAAACCTCAGGAATCTGTTCAGCTGCGGCTATTTTGATACCGGCGACAGGAAAATCAAAATCCGGCAAATTACCGGAGGCCCAAAGGGTAAAGAGATCTATTTAGGATTAAACCTTGATACCACCGGGACCAAACCGGATATTTCCGAGCAAGGTCAAATTGCGGATAGCTTAGATTTCAAAATTAACATTTAATAAGGAGGAAAAAGTACAATGCCATTGCCAAAAATCAGCATTATTTTTCAAGAGTTGGCCAGTACGGCCATCAAGCGGGGTGATCGCGGGATAGTAGCCCTTATTCTTAAGGACAGTGTCCATAACGGTGCAAGTATTTATATGACGCAGGATGATGTCCCGGCAGACCTCAGCTCCGACAATCTAGAGCAGATCCAGTTAGCCTTCAAAGGCGGTGTAAATCCACCCCAAAAACTACTGGTTTATATTCTGCCTACAACGGCGGAGAATTACAGTGAAGCTCAAACCTATCTGGAGGGATCCGTCTGGAACTATCTCGCCATCCCTGGAATTAGCTCCGCTGATGCCACTGTGATGGCTAACTGGGTCATTGGCTTGAGGGAAAACCAAAACTTGAAAGTTAAAGCGGTTTTACCCAATACCGAAGCCGATCATGAAGGAGTCATCAACTTTGCGACTGACAGCATTGTAATTGGGGGAGTAACCTCTACAGCTGCTCAATACTGTTCGAGAATAGCAGGTATCCTGGCAGGAAATCCGCTCTCGATTAGTGCCACTTTCCAGGTACTGCCCGAAGTCGATGATGTACCGCATCTCACAACCACCCAGTTTGATACGGCCATCGATGCCGGGAAACTAATCCTGATGAACGACGGGGAAAAAGTAAAAATTGCCAGAGCGGTAAACAGTCTCAGTACGTTTACCTCTGACAAAGGAGCCGACTTCCAGAAGATCAAGCTGGTAGACATCATGGATATGATCTACTCCGATATTAAGAAGACAACCAATGACACCTATATCGGCAAAATCCCCAATACCTATGATAATAAATGCCTCTTGATTATGGCCATCAGAGCTTATTACGAGTCGCTGGAAGAGCAGCAGCTTCTCGATCGGGGAAAGAACTCCGTAGATATCGATATCCAAGCCCAAAAATTGTACCTGCAGTCTATCGGTGTGGACACCGGTGCAATGTCGGATCAGCAGATCCGGGAAGCCAATACCAGGGATAAGATATTCCTGGCAGGCCCGATTAAGATCGTAGACGCAATTGAAGACTTTGAACTGGTAGTAACCATTTAAGGAGGAGACAAAACATGGCACTTAGTCCAGAAAGAATAATCAACGGTACGCATGGTGATGTATGGCTGGATGATGAGAAGGTCGCTGAATGCAGCGGCCTTCAAGCCAAAATCAATCTTATCAAAAGGGATGTCCAGATCTGCGGCCGCATGGCTAAAGGATATAAAGTCACCGGCTGGGAAGGCAAAGGAAGCCTGAAACTGCATAAGGTCTCCAGCCGGATGGTCACTAAGATCGCCCAGGATATCAAAAACGGCAGGGGCACCATCTGCACCATCGTCTCCAAGCTGGCTGATCCGGATGCCTACGGCTCCGAGCGTATGGCCCTCAAAAACGTTATGTTCGACGAAGTATCCCTGGCCGACTGGGAAGCTGGTAAAAACGGCGAAGAAACCATCCCGTTCACCTTCAGCGACTTCGACCTGCTCGACATAATCGACCCTAACCTAATCCAAGGCTAACCCCCAGACAAGGGGACGGTTCTCCTGTCTCAGACAGGGGGACGGTTCTCTTGTCTCAAGAATCTATAGGAAAGGAAAGATAAACCATGAACACATTGGAACTGCTGCTGAAAGCAGATACCGGACAATTCAAGCTGCCAACCAAAAAAGTGGAGATCCCGAGGCTGTCAGCTATCTTTAACGGCCAGGCGGTGTTTATCTGCCAGGCTTTGTCGCCGGTCAAATATAATGAGATTCAGGAAGCGGCAGCGAATTTCACTAACGGCCAGATTCAGGGCATCGACATGGGGCAAGTCCAAATGACTACCGTTCTGGCTGGGGTAACAGACCCGAACCTCAAAGATAAGGAACTCATGACGCACTTCAATGTTCCCACTCCGGCAGAACTGGTCAAAAAACTGCTGCTCCCCGGAGAGATCGTGACCCTCTTTAATGTGATTTCTGAAATCAGCGGCTTCGGAGAAGACGTGATTAAAGAAGTAAAAAACGAATAAACACGGATGGCTGGGCGGAGATGCTTTATTACTACTGGGTGAAACGAGGGATCAGGCCGTCCGTGTTTGCTTCGATGCCGTATGGGGAGAGGATGGTGGTCAGGGCGTTTTATGAGAGGGAGATCGCAGATATTATTAGAAAGTCGAGTGATTAAAGAAAGGAGGAAAAAATGAATATATTAGATAGTATCAAGAAAATTTCGGGCAATAATCCTGACTTGACATATTCAATAATCGATTCATTAACGAATGGCATTGGAAGAGAAATGACCAGTAAAGAACAGGACAAAGAGAGACTATCCACTATTGCTGTCGGGCAGTTCAATAAGGTCACTAGCGGCATTCTTGGCGGAAAGTTGGGGGAATTGATTGAAAAGAATTATCTGGTAAAATCTTATTATGATTTTGCCAAGGACAATATAAAAACAGTCCCAATGGTGTCAGGAGGACAATTGAAACTACCTAAATTTAAATTTACTCCTCCAAAAATACTTCTCCCCGTCTCAAAACTAATACCTAATCAGTTGCTGGAATTCGTTGCTCCGAAAATGGAATACTTAGAACGTTTTAAATTTAAAATGCCTAAGTTGACTATTCCCAAGATATCAGCATTTGGAAGAATGTCTAATCCTTTAGGAATAATCGTGGGTGGATACGGAGGATTAGGGCTTGATTTATTATATAAAAAATTAAATGGAGACCCGATTAATAAAGATGAAGTTATTAAGAGATTGAAAAAAGCAACTGGTGCCAGTATCGGAGGGCTCATTGGATTTGGGGTTGGCACAGCATTGTTCGGACCTATCGGAGGAATGTTATTGAGTACAGTTGGGGGTATGGCAGGAGATCTGATATCTAAAGGTATTGACAAAGCCTCTGACTTTTTATATTCAAAAGGTTCTGCTGCAAAGGCTGGAATCGGAAGATTTGCAGCAGATAAATATAATTCTTTATATCAAACGATGAGCACGATGAGAGATCCACTCTTTCCGCTCAATTTATATAACTTTCCATTTCCTTCTCTTTTGACTCATGCCATCGGCATCCCCCGCGTCCCCTACGACAACTACCCCGCTCTTCTCCATGAAGGCGAATCCGTCCTAACCAAAAGGGAAACCAATAATCTGCGGAACGGAATGGCTTCCATTAGTATCGCCAAACTCTCCGATACCATCATCGTCAGAGAAGACGCGGATATCGACAGGATCGCCAATACCCTTGTAAGCAGGATCAAGCAAACAGCCATTAATATGGCCTAGAAGTGAGTAGGTGAGAGAATTATGGAATTCTGGCTGAAAAGCTACAATAACACCCAGCAGCTGCAGCTTCCGGTCCCGCCTTCTTCTTTTGTTCTGACTCAGGGAAATTTGAACACCACGGTCAACATCCAGGATGCCGGCGAAATCAACCTCATCGGCAAAGGCAAGCTGGCAGCGGTCAGTCTGAGTTCATTTTTCCCGCAAGAAAAATATTATTTTTGCCAATACAGCGGTTTTCCCTCCCCGTATGATTGCGTCAGGAGAATTGAAAACTGGCGGAAGTCCGGGAATCCGATCAGGCTGATTATCACCACTACCGAGATTAATCTCCCTGTATCCATTGAAAACTTCGAGTATGGAGAAAAAGAAGAAGGAACCGGGGATGTCTATTTTACCCTTAACCTGAAAGAGTACAGGCTCATCAATACCGAGACCAGTATCTCAAGCATCAAAGACGCAGTCCAGACTTCGAGATCCAATGAAAGAGAATTGCCTCCGACATACACTGTAAAAGCAGGGGATACCCTGTGGGCGATCGCCAAAAGGTTCTATAGTGACGGATCCAAATACCCTTCCCTAGCCGCCAGGAACGGTATTAAGAATCCCAATCTGATCTATCCCGGGCAGGTATTGAAACTATGAAAATCCAGCTGATAGAAACGGCCCGAAAAAGTGATATAACTCGGCTTGTCCCCCAAATCGTATGGAGCGGGGACACTAAACAGGCGGCCAGAAAACTGGAAATCGAGGTAATAGCCTCTTCAGATATAAATATTCCCAAAGTAAATCTTAGCCCGGGCAACATGCTCAAACTGGCGGAAGATAACGGAGCAGAGCTGTTCACGGGCTATATTTTTGCTCAGGAACGTACCGTCGCCAGCAACACGGTAAGGGTCACGGCGTATGACGGGCTGATTTACATGTTGAAATCCAAAGCGACCTATAACTTCAAGAATACGACAGCGGAGGCTATCGCAGCCAAGGTGGCCAAAGACTTCGGTATTGAGATTATGGAGCTGATAAAAACAGGCATCATCCAGAATCTTGTGGTCAGCTCGCAGACACCGTATGCGATCATCACCGGGGCCTATGCCGCGGCCGGACAGCAAAACGGAAAAAAATATCTGTGCACCATGAAGAATAACAAATTGGTAATCCGGGAAAAAGGTGCCGTCACTGCTGACTTCCTCCTTAGCTCCCACCTGAATATCACGAGTGCTTGCTATACGGAAAGCATTGAAAATATGGTCAACCGGGTCAAGATCTATGATGCTGGCGGGGAGAGCACAGGCAAGGTCGAGAATGAAGAATGGGTCAGGAATTACGGTATGATTCAGGAGGTTCTTCACAAGGAAGCGGGACAAGACTGGCAGACGGCAGCCAAAAATATGCTGAAAGGGCTGGCAAGAAGCGGCAATATTTCTGCTCTGGGCAACACCGGATGCCTGTCCGGCACCTCGGTAAAGATCCAGGAACCGTTTACCGGTCTGAGCGGATTATTTGAGATAGATACCGACTGTCATATCTGGCAGGAAGGCCGGTATACCATGGATCTGGGGCTTCATTTTAGCGGCATGGAAGGGGAGGAATGAGGACTATGATGAATACTCAAAACCCATACTCTGATCTGATTGCGATCATGCAGTCCCAGGGTACGAAATACAACCCTCCTCATCTTAAAATAGGAAAGGTGACCAACCCGCTGCCGCAGCTGCTTATCATAGTGGATGAGCTGCAGCTTGACCGGGATAACCTGTTGATGTCGGAACACCTGCTCGATCACACCCGTACGGCCGGTATGGCCGCAACAGCCGGCTGCGGCGAAACGGCTCCGGCCGAGGTAGGGGAGCATGGCGTCCATTCACATAACATTGCCCAGGTCGGTTTTGCCGAGGGGGAGATCAACTTCAGGGAATGTTTGCGCCAAGGAGATCTGGTGGCGCTGCTGCCGCTGGAAAAGCAACAGACCTATATAGTACTTTGCAAGGTGGTGAGTCTTAATGGCTGAGTCGATTTTCCCATTCATTCAGGATACGGCTGCAGCGGATCCTGATCAGAATCAGGAATTGTCTGTTCCGCGGGAATACGCCTGGGACTTTAACAACGACTGTTTCAGAATGATTGACGGCAAACTCTCGGTAGTTACGGAGCTGGAGGCGGTCAGGATCTGGGCCATGAAAGCGTTAAGGACAACAAGGTTCAGGTATCTGGCTTATTCCTGGAATTATGGGAACGATCTGGAGAATTTGACGGGGCAGGGGTTGAGCAGAGAGATTGCTTGGAGCGAGGCTATGCGCTATACGCGGGAAGCTTTGCTGTCAAACTCGTATATCCTGGAGGTAAAAGACTTTAATGTTGACTTGAGTGATTCTATCCTGCGGGTTGAATGTGCTCTGATTACACCCTATGGGGAGGTGGAAATAAGTGTTTGAGGGACAAACGTATAAGGAAATACTGCAGAGGTTAAAGAGTAAGGCGCCTTCCGGAATAGACAGTTCGGAAGGCAGTTTTATTCATGACGTTCTTTCCCCGGCAGCGCTGGAGCTGGCCCAACTTTATGTGAACCTGGACCTGGTCCTGACCATGGCTTTCGCTCAGACCACCAGCGGGGAATATCTCGATTACCGGGCGGGCGAGCATGGGATAGAACGAAAACCTGCCGTAAAGGCAGCCGGAACGGTGACAATAACCGGAAGTCAGGGGATAGAGATCGAAGAAGGACAGGTTTTTGTCACTGACGGCGGCATCGAATTTGAGTCCGCTGAGCCTTCCGTTATTCAGTTGGGCGGGACGGTGGAAGTCGATATCCAGGCCAGGAACGCGGGAATTACCGGCAACGTACCGGTCGGAGCAATCAATAAAGCCCAGGTGGCCCTTCAGGGGGTGACAGGGATAGCCAATGAAAGCCCGGTCACCGGGGGTACGGATGAAGAGGCAGATCAAGACCTGCTCTTAAGACTGCTGGACAAGGTACGCTATCCTGTGACCAGCGGCAATGTTTCCCATTACCTGCAATGGGCGAGAGAAGTCACCGGCATAGGTGATGCCAGGGTATTCCCGCTATGGGATGGTCCGGGCACAGTCAAGATTATTATTGTGGATTCCGAGAAGGCACCTGCCGGTCCTGAAGCTATTGCTGTGACAGCGGATTATATCGAATCTGTCAGACCGGTAGGCGCTGAAGTAACGGTGGAAGCGGCGGTTGGAGTGGCTATCGACGCAGCAGCGACGGTCACCCTAATGGACGGCTATTCAGCTGCGCAAGTGGAAGCATCATTCCGGGAGCTATTAACAGCGCACCTGAAAGAAACGGTCTTCAGGCAGGACTATGTCAGTTATGCCAAGATCGGCAGTATCCTGCTGGAGACCCCGGGAATCCTGGACCATTCAGAGCTGACGGTAAACGGCGGAACGTCCAACGTATCCATCGGTGACACTGTCGATAACTGCCAGGTACCCATCGCAGGGACGGTGACCTTGAATGAGTGACAGAGCAGCGGTAGTTAAGGGCTATATACCGGATTGGATAGCGGAAAAAGAACCGGTCAAGTCAGTACTGACGGGACTGGGCCAGGATACGGGACTGGCGGAGGATTCGGTCAGGGATGTCCTCTCCCAGTGCTTCACCGATACCGCTACCTGGGGTTTAAAGTACTGGGAAGAGTACCTGGGGATCGCGGTCAATGCGAGCAGGCCGCTGAGCTACAGGCGAAGCGTAGTGAAGTCCAAACTCAGGGGAGCTGGGACTACAACAGCTTCCCTGATAGAAGAAATAGCGGGGAGCTATCAGAACGGCGATGTAGATGTTACGGAGGTATCCAGGGAGAATAAGATCCAGATCAAGTTCAACAGTATCTATGGAACACCCCCGAATATTGAGGATCTCCAGACAGCGATGAACGGGATCATCCCTGCCCATCTTCTGATCGAATATCTTTACACCTACCTGACCTGGAGTGAGCTGGATGAAGCCGGTCTCACCTGGGCCGATCTTGACGACGCGCAGTTGACCTGGACAGAGTTTGAAAGCTGGAATCCGGAACAACAGCCTATCCCCAGGTATAGCTTGGGCTGCACTTTCTGCGAACCTTAAAAATAGGAGGGATATTAATGCCATACACATTTCCGACAGACAGCAATAATAAAGCCGGTGCGGTGAAAAATAAAGCCGGTGGGAACGATTTTATCGTACCGGTGCAAGAAACAGCCTTTGATCATTATGAAGCCAGAAGAGTGACTCTGACAGCCGAAACAAACGAGGCTGTAATTTTCTCGTCCCCGTGTTTATACTTCGATGTCCAGAACTTAAGCGACAGCGATAAAGTATACGCAAAAGCAGGAGGCACGGATTTCACGGACAGCACCGGCGCGGAGACAGACACGGAAGCAATCAGGATCAAGCCCGGAGGCGGGTACATGATCCCGAAAACCGGGACAACGGTGAAACTGATCAGCGGGGGAACGCCTATAATCCAGGTCATAGGGGTGTGGAACGATGCGTAATTTATTTGGCGGGTATAGTTTGGCGGCGATCGATGTTAAGGTGAGAGCGGATTTGGGGGAGCATATGGCAGATGAAGCGACACAAGTAATTCA
>Ga0209643_1001493_pt1 | contig 21371 bp, 15 predicted proteins | sample AutmiccBRH37_all_FD_187383 | JGI IMG/M metagenome (GOLD analysis project Ga0209643, IMG submission 187383) | Deep subsurface microbial communities from Mt. Terri, Switzerland - Autotrophic microbial communities BRH/37_all (SPAdes) (version 2) | ecosystem: Environmental > Aquatic > Deep... | reverse complement strand
AGTTGACCATCCAAGAATGGTGTTCCATTTAGTAAAATTGAAGTCGTTCATATTTAAATTTTATGCCGAAGCGAATTTAGTAAAATAAAAATTAATTATGGAATTTATGGCGATATGAGATGCCAAAAAGGTGTTAAAGCATTTTTAATGGAAATTTTCTAAAAAAACACTTCAATTAATTTGCCGAATTGAAACTTTAGGCTAAATTTGCACCCGCAAAATGACCCATGGTGTAATGGTAGCACTCCGGTTTTTGGTATCGTCAGTCAAGGTTCGAGTCCTTGTGGGTCAACTAGCAAATTTTATAATCCCTTTAAACTTAATTGTTTAAGGGGATTTGTTTTTTGTGGCACCCCAAACCAACTAACTGATAAGAATCATTTATCATTTTGATTAATATCATTTTTTTTTAAAAATCGCTATTTTAAATTTAGCTGTTGAATTTTCCTCACTTTTATTTTTGTTTTTGTAAAAAATTATAGTGAAAATATTTTATTGCCAATAAATGAGACAGCTTAAAATTACGAAACAGCTTACCAATAGAGAAACTGCATCATTAGAAAAATACTTTCAGGAAATTGCAAAAGTTGACTTAATTACCTCCAATATGGAAGTTGAGCTGGCACAACGTATTAGAGAAGGTAATCAAGTGGCTTTGGAACGAATGGTTAAAGCCAATTTAAGATTTGTTGTTTCGGTAGCAAAGCAATACCAAAATCAAGGAATAGCATTGCAAGATTTAATAAATGAAGGAAATTTAGGTTTAATAAAAGCGGCAAAACGGTTTGATGAAACGCGCGGGTTCAAATTTATCTCCTATGCCGTATGGTGGATTCGTCAAGCTATATTGCAAGCTTTGGCGGAACAATCCCGGATTGTTCGTTTGCCACTCAATAAAATTGGCGCTATTAATAAAATTAACAAAATGTATGCATTTTTAGAGCAGAAAAATGAGCGGCCTCCATCAGCAGAAGAAATTTCAGAAAAGTTAGAAATATCTTTGGGTGAAGTTCAAAAATCTTTAAAAAATTATGGGCATCATGTTTCTTTGGATGCGCCATTGATTGATGGGGAAAACTCTAACCTTTATGATGTATTGAATATCAAGAAATTTCCAAATCCTGATAATGCCTTATTGCAGGAATCTTTGAAAATTGAGATTAAACGCGCGCTTCAAACACTAAAGCCAAGAGAAGCAGATGTTGTTCAGTTGTATTTTGGTTTAGAAGATGCACATACCATGACAATTGAAGAAATTGGTGAAATGCTTCATTTAACAAGGGAACGTGTTCGTCAAATTAAAGACAAATCGTTAAATCGATTAAAAAGTGTATCAAGAAGTAAAATCTTAAAAACATATTTAGGTTAATTAGATACAGCATTAGCGTAGAAAATTTTTCTTGAGGCTTTTTTCATTTTTTCAATCCTCCTCTTTTTGTTTTGCGCTTTATTTTTTTTATTCAAAGTGTTTTCCCAATCTTTTTCAAAATATACTATTGTTCCCCACTTTTAAATATCTTTGCAACTATGAAAGGAGTTGTCACAAAATCTACAGGAAGTTGGTATCAAGTGTATGCCGAAGATGGCGACAAGGTTGAATGCAGGTTAAAAGGAAAGTTTCGGATGAAAGGCATCAAAAGCACCAATCCGGTGGCTGTGGGCGATCACGTGAATTTTGAATATGAAGAAGGAAAACTGACCGGCGTGATCAATAAAATTTTTGAACGGAAAAACTACATCATTCGTAAATCTGTAAACCTTTCCAAACAAACACACATCATCGCCTCCAATATCGATACGGCTTTTATTTTGGTGACTATTGAGAGTCCGCCAACATCTCCAGGATTTATAGACCGTTTTTTGGCCACTGCAGAAGCTTACAGCATTCACGCCGTGATTCTTTTCAATAAAATTGATATGTATTCGCCCGAGCAGCTGGAAATAAAAGCCGAATATGAAGCCATTTACACAGCAATTGGCTACCAATGTATTGATGTTTCTGCCACAAAACACATCAATATAGCTAAGGTGAAGGAATTAATGAAAGACAAAACAACCATGTTTTCCGGGCATTCCGGTGTTGGGAAATCAACTTTGGTCAATGCCATCGAACCCAGCCTAAATTTAAAAACCGCTGAGGTTTCCAAACAACACAAACAAGGGCAACACACCACCACTTTTGCTGAAATGTATGAATTGAGTTTCGGCGGATTCATTATCGATACGCCCGGAATCAAAGGGTTTGGGGTGGTAGATTTTGAACCTAAAGAAATAGCAGATTATTTTCCCGAATTTTTTAAACTGAAAGGAAAATGTAAATTCCACAATTGCTTGCATATGAATGAGCCCAATTGCGCCATAAAAGATGCCGTTGAAAATGAGGAAATTGCCTATTCACGGTACAACAGCTATATTCAAATGGTTGAAGGAAATGAAGAAAATTACAGAACGGATATTTACACCTAAATAAGTTAAAAGTTTGAATGAACTACAATCAAATTTCCCTCTCGAGAGGGGTTAGGGGTGTGTTTTTCATTTAAACGATTAAACAAATAAACGATTAAACAAAAAAATGAGAACAGTCATCCAAAGAGTTTCAAAAGCATCCGTAACAATAAACGAAATTAAAGTCAGTGAAATTAACGAAGGTTTACTGGTTTTATTAGGCATTGAAGAAGCTGATGATAAAACTGATATTGAATGGCTCACCAAAAAAATAGCCAATCTTCGTATATTTAATGATAAAAACGGCGTGATGAACAAATCATTGTTGGAAATAAACGGAGACGCCATTGTGGTAAGTCAGTTTACCTTGCACGCCAGCACCAAAAAAGGAAATCGGCCTTCTTATATTTACGCGGCAAAACCGGAAATTGCGATTCCTTTATACGAACAATTTATTGCCGAATTGGAACTTCAGCTCCATAAAAAAGTGAGAACCGGCCAGTTTGGCGCCGATATGAAAGTGGCACTAATCAATGATGGTCCGGTGACAATTATGATCGATTCAAAAGTGAAAGAGTAACCCAAATTTGAGGGATGTCTGAATTGTCGATTTCACTTGTTAAAAAAAATACAAAACCAAACTTTATGATAAAAACCAGCTATTTATTTAGTATCATTGCACTTATTAATAATCATTATAAATAACGAATATATGAAAAAATCAAAATTAATATTCTTTACAATGGCGTTTGCCGCTTTTTCTTTTGTAAGCCAATCAGCATTTGCACAAGACAATTTTAAGGTAAATGTTGAAAATTCGTCTTTAACTTGGAAAGGATACAAGCCGACAGGCTCACATAGTGGCACAATTACACTGGCTTCCGGAAGCATTGCCGTAAAAAATAATAAATTAACAGGCGGTACTTTTTTGGCCGATATGAGCACCATTAAAGATGCCGACGGTAGTGCAAAATTGGAAGGGCATTTAAAATCGGAAGACTTTTTTGAGATCGCAGTTTTTCCGACTTCAAAATTTGAAATCACCAAAACTGAAGTTAACGCAGGTAAAATCCAGGTTACGGGAAATATGACCATTAAAGGCATCACCAAGCAAATTACGTTTCCTGCAACACTTGCTGTCAGTAAAGACAATGTTACTTTAATAAGCGAAACATTTCAAATTAACAGGGCCGATTTTAACGTGAAATACAAATCTAAAACCTTCTTTAACGATTTAAAAGACAAGTTTGTGAACGATGATTTCGATTTTCAGGTAACCATTGTTGCCACGAAATAACCATTTCATTTAAAGCATTTTTTGGGCATTCCCCGCCAGTTGGCGGGTCGCGCTTTTCGTTACAATTTTTTATTGCGAAATGGCAATAAAAGGATTTTCACTTCAAACATGGTTCATTGAACTCCTATAATAAATAAATAATAGGTGAAGTAATCCCTAATGCAAATTGAATTACGATTTCAAACATCAACCTATAACAAATAACATTTAACGTTAAACCAAACTAAAACCATTGTAATCTTTGGTTGACGACATCACAAAAGTACTTTGAACATTGGCAACTGAATCTAAAACAGACAATTTATTCTTCAAAAAAGTCTGATAACTGTTCATATCTTTCACAATTATTTTTAGCAAATAATCGTAATTTCCGGCCACGTGAAAGCATTCCATCACTTCATCTATTTTATTAACGGCATTTTCAAACCGCGTTATCATCTCTTTTGAATGCACCAATAAAGTCACCTGGCAAAAAACTTCAATGGTGTAACCTACTTTTTCTTTATCCAAAACCGCGATATAATTTTTAATCACGCCATCTTTTTCAAGTCTTTTAATGCGCTCGTAAGTAGGTGTTTGGGTCAGTCCAATTTTCAAGGCAATTTCTTTAATATTCGCTTTTGAATTTTGCTGAAGCAGGTTGAGTATCTTTTTATCTGTTAAATCTAAGTTGACCATCATCAGGAATTTTTTCTAAAAATAATAAAAATAAATTACTTTAAAAGTAAATTATTCTTCAAAATAAATATTTATCAGTAAAATATACTAAAAATATAAATTAATTCAGTTTATTAAGTTGAAAGGTGCTAATTTTATGTGATAAATTTTTTAATTATGAGCAACAAACCGGCAAACAGAATCCAAGATTTGCAATATTTTGGAGAATTTGGAGGCGTAAATCCTTCCATTTCAGATTCAGCAACCTATACATTTTTACACGCAAAAACAATGCTCGACACTTTTGAAGGGCACGCAGAAGGCTGTTATTTGTATTCTCGTCATTCAAGTCCAAGCAATTTATATTTAAGCAAAGCTTTGGCAGCTATGGAATTTACCGAAACCGCAAATGTTGCAGCCTCGGGAATGGGCGCAATCACTTCGGTTTTTTTACAAATGTGCGGCGCAGGAGATCATATCGTGTCTGCAAGGACCATTTATGGAGGCACTTATGCTTTTTTAAAGAACTTTACACCAAAATTCAATATCGCCACTTCGTTTGTCGATATTACTTCCTTGGAAAATGTGGAAGCTGCCATAACTTCAAAAACAAAAATGATTTACTGTGAGACGGAAAGTAACCCGCTTTTGGAAATTGCAAACTTGCCGGAATTGGCCAAAATTGCTAAAAAACACAATATAAAATTGGTGGTGGACAATACTTTTACGCCATTGATATTTTCAGCAGAAAAATTGGGTGCCGATGTAACCATTCACAGTTTAACAAAATTTATAAACGGGACAAATGATACCGTTGGGGGCGTAGTTTGCGGTACACAAGAATTTATCGACAGTTTGCGAAATGTAAACGATGGTGCGATGATGCTATTGGGTCCGGTGATGGATAGTTTAAGAGCCGCCAGTATTTTGAAAAACTTAAGAACGCTGCATATCAGAATGAAAAAACACAGCGAAAACGCACTGTATTTGGCGGAAAATTTTGAAAAAGACGGATTAAAAGTGGTGTATCCAGGGTTAAAAAGCCATAAAGATCACGAACTTTTTACATCGATGTACAATAAAGAATACGGTTTTGGTGGCATTATGACCATAGATGTTGGCACGCTTGAAAAAGCAAATGAGTTGATGGAATTGATGCAACACGAAAACTTGGGGTATTTGGCTGTAAGTTTAGGGTTTTACAAAACACTGTTCAGTGCACCGGGAACAAGCACTTCCTCTGAAATCCCTATGGAAGAACAATTGGAAATGGGCCTATCTGATGGAATTATCAGAATGTCGGTTGGGTTGGATAATGATATCGAACGCACCTACAGGGCTATGAGAAAATGTATGAAACAAGTTGGTGTTTTATAGATCAAAACCACAAATAAAAATTTGCTGATTTTATTGTTACAATGATAAAAAATTGGTGAAAACCCCATTCAAAAAATGAATGGGGTTTTTCATTTGCAAAAACTTTCAAATTTCCGTATCATTACAAATCTAAAAAACATTGAATGCAAGACGACAACAACTTATCTGAAATAGAAATTCAAAACCAAAAAATTATCGACAATAAAGAATTAAATCTTTATGAAGCTTTAATTCCGGTAATTATATTGATGGCGATGCTGGCATACAACATATTTTACGCCGGCGGAGAATTATTGGGAGAATATTCCAATCAGTTTATTTTATTGATGGGAGGAATCATAGCCTCTGTGGTTGGTTTTTTGAATAAGGTTTCCTTAATAATAATGATTAAGGAAATATGGGAAAATTTAAAAAGTGTTTTTGTCCCGATTATGATATTGTTTTTGGTGGGTGCTCTGGCCGGCACTTGGCTGGTTTCGGGAATTATACCGGCAATGGTGTATTACGGACTTCAGGTGTTAAGTCCGGGTATTTTTTTACCGGCATCCGTTATTATTGCATCCGTTATTTCCGTTGCAACAGGTAGTTCCTGGACCACTTCCGCAACTGTGGGAATCGCTTTGGTGGGCATTGGAACCGCACTGGGAATTCCAACAGGAATGATAGCCGGCGCCGTAATATCTGGCGCTTATTTTGGCGATAAAATGTCGCCTCTGAGTGATACCACAAATCTTGCCCCGGCAATGGCGGGAACAGATTTGTTTACGCACATAAGGTATATGACAATTACAACTGTTCCGTCCATTCTTATCACCATTGTTGTTTTTGGGATTATCAGCTTAAATATTGACACCACAGGAACTGCAGACATTAGCGGATTGCTGCAAACCATCAACACCACTTTTAACATTACGCCGTATTTATTTATTGTTCCATTGGTGGTGATTGGTTTAATTTTATTAAAGATAAAACCATTGATTTCATTGGGAATAGGGGTTGTTTTGGCCGCAGTATTTGCCTTTATTTTTCAGCCAGAAATATTGGCCAGTCTGGCAGATTCAAATTTTATGGCGATTGTAAATGCTGTTTTTGTGGATACTGAAATTGTAACCGATAATGTTAAATTAAATGAATTGTTCAGTTCAGGCGGAATGAAAGGAATGCTTTGGACAATTTTTCTGATTTGTTGTGCAATGGTTTTTGGCGGAACGATGGATGCCATTGGCGCTTTGGCAAAAATTACCAAAGAATTGTTGAAACTGGCAAGTTCAATTTTCGGATTGTTTTTTAGCACAGTGGTGAGTTGCATCGGTTTAAACGCCATTGCCTCCGATCAATATTTGGCCATCGTTATTCCAGGAAAAATGTTCAAAAAAGCCTTTGAAGATAAAGAATTGGCACCCGAAAATTTAAGCAGAACGCTGGAAGATTCAGGAACAGTAACTTCTGCGTTAATTCCTTGGAATACTTGTGGTGCATATCAAAGTGGCGTATTGGGCGTTCCCGTAGCCGATTATGCCATTTATGCCATTTTCAACTGGCTAAGTCCAATAATGACCTTAATTTTTGCCGGCTTCAGAATCAAAATTAAACAGTTGGTGACAGAGAAAGCTAGAAGTTGATATTTGTTTATTAGTTTAATAGTTTAGTTATTAACTTGAAGCAAATAACCAATAACGGTTAACGTAGAACATTTAACTTTAAATAGTCCCTCGCGCCAGCTGGCCTTTTCACTAAAAATGTATATCATACATTTTCTTAACGTTAATCCTCCTTCGGAAAGGATTAAATAAACCAAGTCCAAACCAAGCCAAAACGGACGGTTAAATCACGGTATGGATAGGTGGGTGCCGAATAGTAGGTTCTTCCCATAAAGCTGGCACCAAAGTTTTCAACCTTTAAGTAAAGGCGTGTTCTTTGTATTTGCGCATTGGCGAAAAAATCTAGCATAGGGAAATTCCCTATTTGATGCGTATTTTGTAACACAAACTCGCTTAAAAGCGGATTGTAAGCATTGGCGTTAAATTCGGTAAAATACTTCACGGTTACGCCAGTTTGTAAGTACAAAGGTTTCCCCTTGAACAAATAATTGGAATAATATAAGGTGTTTCTGGTGACAATTTCAGGAACTCTAAAAAACGATTCCCCGCTGGAAACATTTTGGTACATCACTGTATTGTCTAACGTAAATTTCCTGAAAGTGATGGAATTGTGTACTGTAACTTTTAGATAATTTAAGGTTTCACTGGCTTGTGCCGCCTTTGAATTTTCATCAAAATAAGTATAATTGTCGATGAGGTTATAACTGGCGTTAATGCTGACCCAATTTTTAAAGCTGAATTCGGCGCCAATATTTTTTATTTGTTCGTTTTTGAAATTGTTTTGCCAGTTGTAATCTTTATAATCACTTTGGTACAGCAATTTGTTAAAATCGGCTGTTTTTGAAGTGATTTCTGCAAATCCTTTGAAATTGTAAACACTGTCTTTTTTGAACATCACCGAGCCTTTGATGGAATTACCGGTTAAATCGCCCGAAATAATGGAACTTGCATCGGCATTCAAAAATAATTTCCCGAAATTGGTTTTCCAATCGGCACCAACGGCAATAACATTTCCTTTCAATTTCTCGGGAATGGTTTGGGCATCCAAATACAAAATGCTGTTATAGTGATAATTATAGTTAAAATAATTTGCTTTTGCCCTCAAAACTCCAACATAAGGAGCTTCAAATTGCAGGTAAGCTTCGTTGTTCATTTTTTGGTACGAAGTATGGTCTACAATATTTTTTTCATAAGCTTCACCAAAAATCGGATTCACAGCCGCTTGTCTAAATCGGTAATGCTGGGTTTCATACATAAATGTATGGCCGAGTTTCATCCCGTAGTTTGCATTTTTGTCAATAGCAATAAATTGGCTTGAATCAACTTTGATTGCCGCAGCAACGATTAGCAAAGAGTCAATTTTCTTTATTTTAACAGTACGAATTGAATCAAGTTTAAGGGTATCTATTTTCGTTAACGGTGTTTGTTTTACTAAAGCTTCAATATTTATAACCTCATTTTCTATGGGTACATTGGTTTTGGGAAGGTCCTCTTTTTCCTTTTTGGTGGCACTTGGTCTTTTGGGTGAAGCGTCAATTTTCGATTTAATCAAATAGGAAACAGTGTCTTTTTTAAGCGTTTCAATTTGCCTTAGTGTTGCATTATAATCTCTTAACTTATCTGATATCTCGGCATTGTGCTTTTCAGTTTTATTTTCTTTGGAAAACAAAGAGATGTTATGATCCAAAAAATAACGTTTTCCTTCAAACATATTGTTAGCATCCGTAAAATTGACTTCTAAACGGCCTCGGTCCGTATAATTTGGGTCGTTATTTTCAAAATAAGCAACGGAAGCCTCTGTCAATCCGCCATTTTCATTGTTTAACAAATCAAACGACATATAATGAGCCTTTAAAGAATAGAAATTATTTTTTGAATGATAGTTGACCGAAGTCCTGAAATTTCCGTGACTTGCCAAAGTATTTCTGTATTTTCCCAAGGAACGCAATCCTTTATAGGCAATAAATATGTTTAACTGACGGGAAGTATTAAGCGTTAAAAATCCGTCTAAAACCTGTCCTTGCTCCATTCCGGTTCTGTACATAAATTCGGAAGTTGGCGTAGGAACATCGTAATAATACACATCTTCAATTTGGTAATAATTATAGTGTTTTGCATTTGCGCCAATGGTTGGAAAAAGCGAATTGTCATTAAAATTATAACCCAATTTATTATAGGTCTGGCCTTGATTGGCAAAAGCCAACAATTCAAAATTGTCTTTTCTGAGGTAGTTGAATTTATAATCTTTTGCAATGGTTAAGGTAGTGTCAACAAGGGTTGTGTCGTTATTTATGGAGATTATTTTGTAATCGGTATATTTTGTTTCTCCGCTTAGTTTAATTTGTACTTCATTTTTAAACGTGGTGCTGTCGGATTTAAATACGCCGCCGCCTTCTTGTTGTCTCATAATCTGAGCATCAGCGGTCATCAAATAAAACCCAAAAAATAATACTGCTAATAGTTTTTTCATATAATTCATAAAGCAACAAAGGTAAATTATTTGAATGATATTAATAAAAGTAAATTTGCGGAAGTTCTCCAAAGAAATTAACGCTAATTTTGTGAATTGCGTACGTTGTAAAAAAATATAAAATATAAATTTTGAATGATGAATTATTCATTATTTTTTCAATTTAGGTTATGGCCCTTAAAAAATGGTTTTTAAAAAATACGGTTGAAGCAGGAACGGACGAAGCAGGCAGAGGCTGTTTGGCTGGACCCGTGGTGGCTTCTGCAGTTATTTTACCTGCCGATTTTTACCATCCGTTGCTAAATGATTCGAAACAACTGACGGAAAAACAGCGAGAAATTTTGCGGCCGTTTATAGAACAAAATGCGATTTCTTTTGGTGTTTCTTATGTTTTTGAAACTAAAATTGATGAAATCAATATTTTGCAGGCTTCCATTTTGGCGATGCATTTGGCCATTGAAAAGTTATCCATTGAACCTGAACATATTATTGTTGATGGAAATAAATTTAAGCCGTATAAAAATATTCCGCACACCACCGTTGTAAAAGGTGATGCCAAATTTATGAGCATTGCGGCGGCTTCAGTTTTGGCAAAAACGTACCGCGACGATTTTATGCAACAGCTGGATCTCGAATTTCCAAACTACAACTGGAAACAAAACAAAGGCTACCCAACGCTTTTTCACAGAGACGCCATCAGGGAATTTGGCATCACCGATTATCATCGGAAATCTTTCAGGTTGCTACCGGAACAACTGAAATTAAAGTTGTGAGTTGGTAATTAACTGATTATTATTTATTCTTTGTCAAACTTTTTAACCGCAAAGCGCGCAAAGAAAAAAAATCGCAAAGGGCGCAAGGAAATTTTTATTTAAAATGCTTGGCGATCTTTGCGTATTCCTTTGCGATACTTGCGGTTAGATTATTAAAGGTCGATTTGGGATTAATCATTTTTATTGCAAGTTGCGTTAGGGATTGAAGTGGAAATACTTTTTTGATTAGCTGAAAGGCGAAGTAAAAAAGATTGAAACGAAAAGCCCGGCCCGCCAGCTGGCGGGTAACGCCCAAATAACCATTTTTAACACAGTTGTTTTTGAAATTGCGCTAATAAATTACCATTAAAATGATACATTTGCCCCTGTTAAAAACGAACAGATGATTAAAAGAACCCGTGCCAGTATTTCAAAATTAATTATTCATAAAGTGGGGAATAAGTTTAACAGCGCCACCAATATTTTTTCTGAAAGCGCCATTACTTTTGATGAGGAAAGTTATGAATTGATGAAGCCGTTTTTGCTGAAACCGTTTGGTGCCGTGACGGAAAGTTATCGTTTTAACCACCACGCAAACATTGAATTGAATGAAATTAACAGCTATGCATCCCAGGTTTTTAAGGATCCGGAATCGTTTGTTGAAGTTTCACGGCATATTGTGAATCATTTGTACGAGCAGTCAAATTCCGCGCAAATTAAAACCGGCGATGTGATCATTGCACTTTTTGAAGATGTGGAATATAAGGAAGTGATTACTCAGGCTTTGGGGATTTTTAAGATTGAAAACAAGCTCGATTTTTTTCAAACGCATATGGAAAACAACAGTTTGGATGTGTATGTGCAAAAGGGAATCAGCACCAAAAAGCTGGATAAAGGCTGTTTAATTGTCAATACAACCGACTCGGAAGGAAAAGTGGTGTTGAGTGTTGACACCAATAATTACGATTCACTTTATTGGATTCAGAACTTTTTGAATGTAAAATATGCCGATGACAACAACCAGCACACCAAGAATTACCTGGAAATGTGCAAGGAATTTTCTGAAGATATCATTAAGGAAGAACTGGGAATTCAGGAAAAAAATACCTTTTTGGCACGGGCAATAGATTTTTTTAAAACGAATGAGTTGGTGAACATTGACGATTTTAAGGAAAATATTTTTGAAGAAAATGAGGAGCAAAAATCGAAGTTCGACGATTATAAAAAGCAATTTGAAACGTTGAACGATGTGTTGGTAAGAAATCAGTTTACGGTTTCTGAAGCGGTGTTCAAAAAACAAAAGCAAAAAATTAAAACCGAAATCAAATTAGACACTAATATTGTCATAAAACTGGATATCGACGCGCCGGAAGCATCCAGCGAATACTTGGAAAAAGGCTATGATGAAGAGAAAAAGATGATGTTTTATAAGGTGTTTTTTAATGAGGAAGAATAGGCCCCCTAACCCCCGAAGGGAGGATAGAGCGTTAATAAAATGTATGGTATACATTTTTAGCGATAAGACCAGTTGGCGCGTTGGACTTTAAAAAGTTAAAAGTTCATTGTTCGAAGATTTAAAATCCAAAATCCAAAATTTTTAAATCGTATATCTTAGGTCCTAAATTCCTCAAATTCTGCTTCAAACAGTGCGGAGAAATGTTTTAAAATCTTTTCTTTTACTTCTTCCATAGGAATTTTTCTGCTTAATTCGGCTTCCATAGAAGTCACCGCTTTTCCTTTAATTCCGCAGGGAATAATGTTATCGAAATAACCCAAATTGGTGTTTACATTCAGGGCAAATCCGTGCATCGTAACCCAACGGCTGGTTCGCACGCCCAAAGCGCAAATTTTACGGGCAAAAGGGGTTCCTTCTCCAAGCCAAACGCCTGTTTCGCCTGCACTGCGTCCGGCTTTTATGCCATATTCATCCAGCGCTAAAATGATAACTTCTTCCAAAAAACGCAGGTATTTGTGGATATCGGTAAAAAAATTGTCCAGATCCAAAATCGGATACCCAACAATTTGTCCGGGTCCGTGATAAGTGATATCACCGCCTCGATTGATTTTATAAAATGTGGCGCCTTTTGCTTTAAGTTGCGTTTCATTGAGCAATAAATTATTCATATCGCCGCTTTTTCCCAACGTATAAACATGCGGATGCTCCACAAACATAAAATAATTGGGCGTTTTATAGGCAGTATCGTTTTTTCGGTTTTCAATTTTTAGGTCGATGGTTTCCTGAAAAAGCACTTCCTGATAATTCCAGGTTTCTTTGTAATCTTTTAATCCTAAATCAATTAACTTAATTTTTTTCATCTGTTTCTTATTTATTTTTTATTGGTACAGATGCAGTTCGCCATTAATCATTCTTTTGTGTATCAAAATTAGTGATGCTCGTTTCATCTATTGGGATTGTTATTAATAATTAAAGCTGCAATAACTCCCGGTATCCAACCTAAGCAAGTTAAAATAAAAACGATGATAAATGAGCCGCAACCTTTGTCCACAACAGCCAAAGGCGGGAAAATAATGCAGAGAATTACCCTAAAAATGCCCATTTTTTTTATTTTCTCAAAGGTCTAAAAAATAAATGTAGTTTACAAGGTTTAATATTGGAGCTACAATATGAGCTCATCTTGACTTTTTTCAATTGGCTAAAAAATTGCTCTTTTGATTCTGCTTTTCATCTTTTTTTCCTTCCGTAGCGTTGCTATGCAATTAAAAAAAAACTTCTATCAGACTCAAAATAGCTAATTTTCGCTTCAATCAAAAAAATCAAGATGAGTTCTATAATTAAAATGTATTTTTGTTAAAATTCCTGATAAATGTCTATTGAAGTAAAAAATATAACCAAATTATACGGAGAACAAAAAGCGTTGAACAACGTGAGTTTTTCAATAAAAAAGGGAGAAATTGTTGGTTTTTTAGGTCCGAATGGTGCCGGAAAATCGACGATGATGAAAATAATCACCGGTTATATAAGCGCTTCTGAAGGCGAAGTTTTTGTCAACAATTTTGATATTTCCACCCATAAAATTGAAGCGCAAAAAAGCATCGGTTATTTGCCCGAAAACAATCCGCTATATTTGGAAATGTATGTACGAGAGTATTTGCAATTCAATGCATCAATCCATAAAATTTCGAAGGAGGAAATTGAAAATATAATCGTAAAAGTTGGATTGACGCCAGAAGCGCACAAAAAAATAATCCAGCTTTCAAAAGGGTATCGCCAGCGCGTTGGTTTGGCTGCCGCTTTGTTGCACAATCCGGATGTGTTGATTTTAGATGAGCCAACAACCGGTTTGGATCCCAATCAATTGGCAGAAATCAGAAGTTTGATCAAAGAAGTGGGAAAAGACAAAACCGTGCTTTTTTCAACCCATATTTTGCAGGAAGTTGAAGCAATTTGCGATCGGGTGATTTTAATTCATAACGGACAAATTATTGCCGATAAAAATTTAAAGGAATTGACAGGAAATCAGGAACAATTGATTGAAGTTGAATTCGATTACAAAGTTGAAAAACAGCTGATAGAGAATATTCCACATTTAAAATCTGCAAATAATGTGCACGACACCATTTGGGAACTAACTTTTGACACTTCAAAAGATATGCGTCCGGCTGTTTTTGATTTTGCCCACGACCACGGATTAAAAACGTTGAATTTGACTACAAAAAACAAAAATTTAGAGCGATTGTTTAGGGAATTAACTGTTTAAACTAGCAAAAAAACAACAACTAATTCAATTTAAAATGGATTTCTTCATTTTTCAATACTTTTAAAAACGTGTTGTCAACTTTCACTTTTACCGATTTGCTGTGTAAGTTTAATTTGACATTTTCTGCCAAATCGTACACGATAAAATCAACCGGAACAGTGCCTTCGTTTTCTTTCAGGATTTTATGAATTTCTGCAACGGATTGTTTGTCGATTTTATTGATATCTAAACTAATGGTGAGTTTTTTGGTTTGTTTTTCCAACACATCCTGTAAAATCTGAATGTCGGTAAAATTAACTCTGGGCTCAGAAAGTTTGCCGTCTTTATTTCGCCATCCGGCTGTTACTGAAACCCTGATTTGACGAAAAGCATCTTCAAATAAATAAGGCTTAAACTTTAAATAATCGTCCTTAAAAATCCTGAATTCGTGGCTGTCGCTGTAATCTACCACCGTAAATGAACCCCATTCATTTCCGTTTTGGGAAGTTTTATGCTGGACATCGGTCAAAATTCCCGAAAAAGTCATAGAAGATCCTATATATTTATTGAGGTCTTCTTTAAAAACAGACACAGTTGAATTGCAGAAATAATCGATTTCATTTTTAAATTCATCCAGCGGATGTCCGGAAATATAAATGCCGACCATTTCTTTTTCTCGGGATAATTTATACATCATTCCCCATTTTTCAGCAGATGGGATTTCAGGTTCCGGAAATTGGATTTCTGAAGCTTCCCCAAAAAGTGAAACCTGTGCTGAGTTTTTATTTTCCTGAAATTTGCTTCCGTAACGAATGGCGCGTTCTATAAAAGAAACGCCTTTTTCATCCGGTTGGTAATATTGTGCGCGGTGTACATTGGTGAAGGAATCAAATCCGCCGGCCATCGCCAATCCGTCAAAAGCTTTTTTGGTGGCAGCACGCAAATCGACCCGTTTGGTCAGGTCAAAAATAGAGGTGTAGTTGCCATTTTTCTTGCGTTCGTCAACAATGGCGGCAACTGCCGAAGCGCCAACGCCTTTTATGGCGCCCATTCCAAAACGAATGGCACCTTCTTTGTTTACGGCAAATTTGTAAAAAGATTCATTGATATCTGGCCCCAAAACTTTGATGCCCGCTCTTTTGCATTCTTCCATAAAAAAGGAAATCTGCTTAATGTCGCTCATATTGTTCGACAACACCGCCGCCATAAATTCGGCAGGGTAATTTGCCTTTAAATACGCAGTTTGATAGGCGATATAGGCGTAACAGGTAGAATGCGATTTGTTAAAGGCATATTCCGCAAAGGCTTCCCAATCCTTCCATATTTTTTCCAAGACTTCTTCTGGATGATTGTTTGCTTTTCCGCCTTTGATGAATTGTGGCTTCAGTTTTACCAACAATTCCAAAATCTTTTTCCCCATCGCTTTACGCAACATATCCGCTTCACCTCTTGTAAAACCTGCAATTTTTTGGGAAAGCAACATCACTTGCTCTTGATAAACGGTAACGCCGTATGTTTCCTTCAGAATTTCTTCCATCACCGGCAAGTCGTATTCAATGGCTTCTTCCCCGTGTTTACGCATAATAAACAAAGGAATGTATTCCATCGGACCCGGGCGGTACAAGGCGTTCATCGCAATTAAATCGGCAAATTGGGTTGGTTTCAACGCTTTTAAATGCTTTTGCATTCCAAAAGATTCATATTGAAATATCCCAATAGTTTCACCACGTTGAAAAAGTTCATAAGTTTTTGGATCATCCAAAGGAAAATCGTCTGGAACCAATTCAATACCGTGTTTTCCTTTAATAATTTTAAGCGTGTCTTTAATTAAGGACAAGGTTTTTAATCCTAAAAAGTCCATTTTTAATAAACCGGCACTTTCCACCACATTATTGTCGAATTGCGTCACATACATATCGGTATCTTTCGCGGTGGCAATGGGAATTAAATTGGTGATATTTTCGGGTGTAATGATCACACCGCATGCGTGGGTTCCTGTATTTCTTAAAGAACCTTCCAGCGCACGCGCCTGATTGATGGTTTGGGCAGCCAAGTCATCGCCGGCAGCAATTCTCCGAAGTTCGTTTACATTGTCTAAATCTTCCGACCTTAGACCTTTGATGATGGCTTTGCTTTTTTCATCTTCCCCAAAGATGTTTTTCAGTTTAACAAGCGGAATCAATTTTGCAATTCTGTCGGCATCAAACAAAGGCAAATCGAGCACACGAGCGGTATCTCTGATGGAAGATTTTGCAGCCATTGTGCCATAAGTGATAATTTGCGCCACCTGGCTGGCACCGTATTTTTGAATCACGAAATCAATCACTTTTTGTCGGCCTTCATCATCAAAATCAATATCGATATCGGGAAGTGACACACGATCCGGATTTAAGAAACGCTCAAAAAGCAAATCGTATTTTATAGGGTCAATATTGGTAATCCACAAGCAATAGGCAACAACAGAACCTGCCGCCGAACCCCTTCCCGGCCCAACCGCAACATTCATTTTTCGGGCTTCTAAAATGAAATCCCAAACAATTAAAAAGTACCCCGGATAGCCTGTTTTTTCAATAACCGATAGTTCAAAATCAAGTCGTTCCTTGAGATCATCCGTCAATATTTCACCATATCTTTTTTTGGCGCCTTCAAAAGTCAAATGCTTTAAATAGGCATTTTCGCCTCTTACGCCGCCATCTTTTTCGTCTTCCGGATTTACAAATTCCTGCGGAATGGCAAATTTTGGCAGCAATACATTCCGTGCCAAGGTATAAATTTCAACTTTGTCTACAATTTCCTGAATATTGGTGATGGCATCGGGCAAATCGGAGAACAAACTTTTCATTTGTTCCTGCGATTTAAAATAGTATTCGTTGTTGGGCAAACCGTATCTAAAACCACGTCCTTTGCCAATTGGCGTTGCTATTTTTTCACCATCTTTTACGCACAATAAAATATCGTGCGCCGTTGATTCCTCCTGATTTGTGTAATAGGTATTGTTGGTGGCAACTAGTTTTACCTGATGTTTTTTTGAAAATTCAACAAGCACTTCGTTTACGTGATTTTCATTTTCCTGATCGTGGCGCATCACTTCCAAATAAAAATCTTCTCCAAATTGTTCTTTCCACCAAACCAAAGCTTCTTCGGCTTGTTTTTCGCCAACATTTAAAATTTTGCTCGGGATTTCGCCAAATAAATTTCCTGAAAGCACCATTAAACCTTCCTTATATTTTTCAATAATGTTTTTATCGATTCGCGGAATGTAATAAAAACCTTCGGTGTTGGAAATTGACGACATTTTGGCTAAATTATGATAGCCAATTTTGTTTTTTGCCAAAATAACAATGTGGAAGCCGTTGTCTTTTTGAGATTTATCTTTATGATCTTCACACACATAAAATTCGCAGCCTAAAATCGGTTTTATGGGAAGTTTTGCTTCCTGGCCTTCAGTTAATTTTGCATTGAAATTATCAACGGATTTGTTATAATCCAGCGCTTCTTTTATAAAATAGAAGGCACCCATCATATTGCCGGTATCGGTAAGTGCAACCGCCGGCATTTTTTCTTTAATGGCAGCTTGAAGCAGGTTGCTTACGCTGGAAGTGGACTGTAAAATGGAAAATTGTGAATGGCAATGCAAATGGGCGAAATTAGCATTGTCAAGTACTTTTATTGCAGCTTTTGTGGGTAATATTTCTTCAGAATTTTCTTCTGATGTAGTTTTTAATTTTTTGCTTTCTTTTTTTAGGTCGATGTGTTTTAAGCCGATAACATCAATCGAGGTAGGATTTTTTGCTTCAAACGTCTCAAAATAATCCGAAGAAACTTTGAGTTCTTCCATTGTAAAAACCCGTTTTCTGATTAATTCCAGAAAACAACGCGTGGTGGCTTCCACATCGGCGGTGGCATTATGCGCTTCGGAAAAAGGAGCTTCAAATAAATATTGGTGCAATTCGGTTAAGGTCGGATATTTAAACTTTCCGCCTCGTCCGCCTGGTAATTTACAAAGCAATGCCGTAGTTTCGGTACAAGTGTCCAAAACCGGCAAATCATTTAAATTGGTGATAATTTTTTTTCGGTGAAATTCACAACCCATAATATTGAGGTCGAACTTCACATTTTGGCCAACCACAAAAGTTGTTTTGGCAAGAACTTCATTGAAAAGTTGCAAAACAGTTTCTAAATTTTCTCCATTTTTTTCGGCCAATTGCGTTGAAATCCCGTGAATTTGTTCAACATCATACGGAATATTATAACCTTCAGGTTTGATCAGAAAATCTCTTTGTTCAATCAATTCACCATACTTGTCGTGCAGTTGCCACGCAATTTGAACACACCTTGGCCAATTGTCAATGTTGGTAAACGGGGCATTCCAATTTTTAGGTAAACCGGTGGTTTCTGTGTCAAAAATTAAAAACATTTGGCTGATTTTTTTGCTGATAAATGAGTTGTTAAAAGTAACAATTTAATAAATTTTTGATTTCCATCCTCGGGTTTTTTTATTAACAATCCTAAATTTTTCTTAAATGTTTAAAGGAAACAGAAAATGCCAAATGACTTCATACAGAAACCCATAAAATAGTGCATAAATCACAAAATAAATCAAGCATTTGTATGTTTGTAAGTAAAATATCAATCATTTTTGGACATAAATTTATTGTTGAAAGTGCTTTTAGGATAAACATTTTTTGGATTTAAAAGATTGCCATAAAATATGCTGAAATTGAACGTATTATTTGAAATTAACTTATTATATTTGCAACCCTAATTAATAACCAAGGTTTCGTACCTTAAAATTTAAAAATATGCCAGTAAAAATTAGATTACAAAGACACGGTAAAAAAGGAAAACCATTCTATTGGATCGTAGCCGCAGATGTGCGCTCAACAAGAGATGGTAAGTATTTAGAAAAAATTGGAACTTACAATCCAAACACAAACCCGGCAACCATCGACTTAGATGTTAATGGAGCTGTAAAATGGTTGCAAAACGGAGCGCAACCAACAGACACTGCAAAAGCAATTTTATCTTATAAAGGGGTGATGCTAAAAAATCATTTAGCAGGTGGTGTTAGAAAAGGTGCTTTAACCGAAGAGCAGGCTGAAGCAAAATTTCAGACTTGGTTAGATGAAAAAGCAGGTAAAATTGACGCTAAAAAACAAGGCTTGGCAAAAGCAGAAACTGATGCCATTGCAAAAGCTTTTGAAGCTGAAGTAAAAGTGAACGAAGAGCGTAAAGCTGCTGCTAACGAAGCTGTAAATGCTGCCGTTAAAGCGGAAGCCGACAAAAAAGATGCTGAAAAAGCCGCTAAAGAAGTAGTGGAAGAAGTAGCTCCTGAAACAATTGATGACGCACAGGCTGCAGCTTCAGAAGAAGGAAAAACCGAGTAATTAATTTTAGCGATAATGCGTAAAGAAGATTGTTTTTATTTAGGCAAAATCGTTAGAAAACACAGTTTTAAAGGGGAAGTTGTTATCAAATTAGATACAGATGAACCTGAACTATACGAAGATTTGGAATCAGTTTTTGTTGCTTTGGGCAATGACCTGGTTCCATTTTTTATTGTTGAAAGCATTTTGCAAAAAGGAAATCAACTGCGCGTGCGATTTGAAGATGTAGAAAGCGAAGCAGATGCCGATGCCATTTTAGGTTCGGAATTGTATTTGCCTATTGAATTTTTGCCAAAACTGACAGGAAATAAGTTCTACTTTCACGAAATTATTGATTTCGATATTGAAGATGTCAATTATGGTTATGTTGGTGTGATCACCGGCATTAATGATTCAACTGCCCAGCCATTGTTTGAGGTGAACTCCAACGGAACGGAAGTTTTTATCCCGATGATAGACCATTTTATCAAAAAAGTGGACAGAGAAAATAAAAAAATTACCGTTGAAACCCCAGCAGGTTTGATTGAAATGTATCTGGGGAATTAACAATTTAGAGAGGTGGCCGAGTGGACGATGGCGCACGCTTGGAAAGCGTGTATACGGCAACGTATCGAGGGTTCGAATCCCTTCCTCTCTGCCAGAACACTAACAAAATCGAGCAAAATCGACAAAATACTAGGTTTTGCTCAGGTTTTATTTTTAGAGACTGACAAATTATATGATAAAATATCATATATTAGGTTCACAAATCGGTCAACAAATTTAAAACAACAGTTTTGTTGACCGATTTGTTGACCGAATTATTGCGAAAGCCCCTGTAAATACTAGGATTTTATACCTAGAAATTCGGTGGAATTTCACAGTGATTTTGAACCAAAAAATTGATTTATTGGTCAACAAAAATCCAGTAAATTTGAATACCATAGTTGATTTGACTTTCGTCTTAAACAAAGTTTAACTTAAAAAGACGACAACTATGAAAACAACCATCACCTTTTCAATCCTAATTTGGATTAATTCTTCACGCGCTAAAGACAACGAAGCAGAAATTTTTGCTAGAGTAACTGTTAACCAGAGACGTGTTAACATTAGTTTAAAAAAGAAAGTAAACATTGATTCCTGGGACAAAGCCAAATCGCGTGTAAAAGGCACCGGTCAAGATGCCAGAATACTTAATGGATACATTGAACAATCGCAAGCTGCATTATTCCAGGCTTACCAAGATTTAAAGGCCGAAAGAAAAATGATTACGGCCGAAGCCGTTAAATCACGTTTTTTGGGAACGGACCAGCAACATTATTCTCTCCAGAATATTATTGATTATCACAATGATAACCACGCCCACAAGTTGCATAAAGCAACTTTGGGCTTGTATAAAACTACCCAAAGTTATTTATTGGAATTCGTCCAAAAGGAATATGGCACCTCTGATATTTACTTAAGAGACCTCAATTATTCCTTTATAATAAAATTTGATAATTTTTTGCGTGCCTATAAGTTGTCAAGAAACAAAAAAAGAATTCTAGGCAATACCATTATTAAACACATCCAAAGATTGCGAAAAATGGTGACGATGGCATTTCATATAGAATGGATCGACAGAGATCCTTTTGTAAAATACAAACCGGTATTTGAGAAAAGCGAAAGAGAGTATTTATCGCAAGCTGAACTTCAGAATATCGAAAAT
>Ga0209643_1001491_pt1 | contig 21436 bp, 23 predicted proteins | sample AutmiccBRH37_all_FD_187383 | JGI IMG/M metagenome (GOLD analysis project Ga0209643, IMG submission 187383) | Deep subsurface microbial communities from Mt. Terri, Switzerland - Autotrophic microbial communities BRH/37_all (SPAdes) (version 2) | ecosystem: Environmental > Aquatic > Deep... | reverse complement strand
GATCAGCCACCAGCCCGACAGTTCGCCGCGCAGGGGTGCCAGCACGCCGCGATAGGCGGCCTGGGCGGACACCGCGAAAACCAGGCCCGATAGCAGCGCGCGCAGATTGCCGGTGGCTGAAAGGACGAGAAGCCGGGTGGCACAGCCGCGCGACGCGATCATCCCGACACCGAATAGGAGACCGCCGATCGCCGCCCCGGACATGCTGCCGGTAACCGCCAGCATGCGGCTTTGCGAGACATCGAGCCAACCCGCCAGGATCGCGGCCTGCACGCCGACCAGCGCCGCCGAAAAACCCAGCAGCCAGACGACGAGTTTGGCGCCGGGTTCACGGCGGCGGAATTCGATCACGGCCGAACGCAGGCAAAAGCGGCTGCGCTGGGCGAAGGCGCCGAACATGAAGCCGATGATGACACCGCCGGCCACCAGGACGTTTGTCTCGCCGAACCGGTCCATCAATGAGGCGAGATCCATCCTCTGCCCTCCATTCGTCATTCCAAACGATATATTCAGATATTTGAATGAATCCGACCTACGCACCTTGACCTGTATCAAGTGATCGCGAAAAAAGATCGTGAGATCATCTCGACGCCAGCGAAGGGCTGCTAGGTTCTGCAGGGTAGGATGGACTGGCCGAATCACGTGGGAGGAGCCAGATGACATTTACCATCGGAACCCTCGTCCTCGACAGCTGCGCTGTGTCGCTGGCCACGCAGATCTAAGCGCTTCTCGTGAAGGGCGGCACCTACCAGACGCCCGCGATCATGACGCGAGCATAGAACACTACGCTTCCCGGCGCCCCAGCGCCGGAAGGGAGCGGCAAGGGTGACAAAGCGTGATGATCCCGAGTGCGACACCTCGACGCCGACCAGACCGTCTGAATCGGTGCGTTTTCGAGCGCGTCAAATTGGCGCGCGCCCAGCATCAGAACCGGTCGCCGTCGGTGCCGTCCCGGTTGTGCTGTGACCATCCGCATGGTTCACCTTTCCGCTGCAGGATCCCCGAGGCCCTGATCTGCGTCAAGCGCCCCTTCGGCCGGAGAGGCTGCCGCCGAGACGCCCTGCAAAAGTGCGGGCCTCGGCGGCGGTCTGCTCAGAACGTCTTTTTCCAGCCGTGGTCGGCGAAGATTTTCGCCGCCGCGTCGCCCTTCAGGTAGTCGAGGAAGGCGTCGAGATCCGCGTTTCCGGCACCCTTGGCCGTCTCGGCAACGGACACGTCGCGGTAGATCGCGAGCTCCGGCTCGACCGGCACCTGCCCGGCGATGTCCGGGTTGTCAGTCTGCCAGTGGTTCCAGATCAGCCAAGCGTCAATCGCCTCGTCCTCGATCCAGCGCTTTTTTGCCTCGCCGCTGTTCGGCGCGCTGAACACGATGTTGTCGCGGAACTTCTTCATGTTGGCGACGTCGCGGGTGCGGCCGATCACGTCCTCCCACATGCCGACCTGGCCGGCGCCGTCGACGACCATCACGGCGACGTCGTCCTCGATCAGGCTCATTGCGCCTTCGATGCCCTTCGGGTTGCCGGGGCGCACCAGGATGGTCGAGGGACGCAGATAGAGCGGCTCGACCGTGTCGGCCACGATCTCGCCATGCGCCGCGATGAAGTCGTCCATCATGTTCTGAGAGCCGCTGAACAGCGCGTCGGCGTCTGCTTTCGCATCATCCATCCACTTGCTGGACGGGCCGGCAGTGATCTCGACCGTGATCCCGGTCTCTGCCTCGTAGGCGGTGGCGATCTCCTTCATCGCCGGGGCCGGGCCGCCGGGGCCATAGAGCTTCAGCCCCTCTGCCGCCGCGGCCAGCGAGCTGGACAGCAGAATGGCGATAGCCAGTGTGGTCGCCTTGTGCATGTGTCGGTTCATTATTTCTCTCCCGCCGGTCGCCAGGCAATTTTGGCATCGAGCTTGTAGGACCAGGGAAGCCCGGCGTTCTGCCAGCCATTCACGTCGCGCTTGCCGGTCGCCTTGTCGGAATCGCCCTCGAAGCCCTCGACGATGCTCCAGACATTGCTGTAGCCGGCTTTGGCCAGCGCCGCCGCCGCCGCCGCCGACCGCCCGCCCGAGCGGCACATCACGAAAACGGGATCGTCCTTGTCCCGCCCCTCTGCGGTCATCACGGCGTCGACGTCCGTGACGAAGTTCGGATTGCGTGCCATCGAATAGCCGCCGCGCTTGGGGTCGAAATTGAGCGTGGCGAAGGCGAGCGGGACATTGGCGTCCGTGCCCTCGGCATTGCCGACAAAGTTGATTTCAAGCGGGTCGCGGACGTCGATGAAGACGATGCCTGGCTCCTCGGTCAGGGCCGCGTGCGCGTCCTCGGGCGTCAGGTAGAGCCCGAGTGGCGTTGTCTTGCCCTTCGGCAGAGCGCGGGCATCGACGCTGCTGTCGATCTCGCCCGCAAAGGCCGGGAAGGCGGCGAGAATCGCGGCGATTGCCAAGGCTGCTACTCGGAATTTCATAATGCTGCTCTCCTTTCGATGGGGAGTACGGCGCGCCAAGCGTGCCGCGAGATGTATCCAAAAACTGGCAGCCGCCGATCCGTAGGATCTGCTCCCGTTCGGATCATCCACCTCGTCTGCGAGCTGGTGCCACGGTTTCGCTGGAAGCTAGGCGCGGTGCCTTTCGCGGGATTTGACATGGATCAAGTCGATGGGGCGTCCAGTGTAATATATTCACATATCCGTGTATTATAATGTACGAATATAGGAGGCTCATGATGACACTGTCATGGAAAACAGGAGGCGTGTTGCTGGGCCTGGTATTCTTCCTGGCGGTCGCGCTGGTGAAGCCGATCGGCGTCTCCACCCAGTTCGTGATCTTCGACGGGATTTTGTGGAACGCCGTCGATACCTCGATCGTGGTGGAGGCTGTCACCAGCAAGACGGGCTTTTCCTCGCCCAACGCCTATCTGGACAAGAGCGGCGGAAGCTATGCCAAGGCGGTCGCCAATCCCGTGAACTACGGGTTCGTCTTCGTCGTCGCCATTTTGATTGGCGCGGCGGTGTCGGGTTGGCTGCGCGGCAGCTTCCGCGAGGCGAACCGCTTCATGCCACAAGTCTGGCTGGCCAATTTCGGCGAAACACCGGGGCTGCGCTTCGCCGCGGCCTTCTTCGGCGGCTTCCTGGTGCTCTATGGCGCCCGGCTGGCCGGAGGCTGCACCTCAGGGCACATGATGAGCGGCATCATGCAGTCGGCCGTCTCCGGCTACATCTTCGCGGCGGGCGCCTTCCTTGCGGCGATTCCGACCGCCATGCTCCTCTATCCACGGGAGGTCTGACATGACCATCATTCTCGCACTTTTGATCGGCGGCGCCTTCGGCTTCGCTCTGGACCGCGTCGGCGCCACCAATCCGAACGTGATCGTCGGCATGCTGAGCCTGCGCACGCTGCACCTGATGAAGACTATTCTGCTGGCGATCGGCACCGCGTCGGTGTTGATGTTCGTCGGGCAGATGGCGGGCCTCGTCGAGGTCGGCAACATGTCGGTCAAGGCCGCCTATGGCGGGGTCTTCCTCGGCGGCATCCTGCTCGGCCTCGGATGGGCAGTGTCGGGCTTCTGCCCTGGCACGGGGCTCGCCGCGGCCGCGACCGGGCGCTGGGACGGACTGGTCTTCGCCGGCGGCGGGCTGGCCGGCGCGGCGGCCTTCATGCTGACCTATCCCTGGTTCGAAGGCACCTTCCTGATGGAGGAGGTCGCCGGTGGCAAGGCTACCATCGGGGCGGTTCCCGGCACCGACTATCCGGCGCTCATCCCGAGCTTGCCCGGCGATGTGATCGGCATCGCGCTGGGGCTGGTCTTCATCGCCGTGGCCCTCGCGCTGCCGGATCGGCTGTCGGGCAGCCGCGCAAGCGCAGTCCCGGCGGAGTGAGGAACGCGCACGCCTCCGATTGAAGCGGCCCGAGACCTATATCATCGTCGATGACGAATGGTGCGGCGGCGATCATCATGATTGCCGCCGGGTTATCGAACTGCCGGTGACGTTTCGGCTTTCGCCCGGGGCGGCCTTGCCGCGATCAGCATGGCGGCGTAGAGAATGATCGTCGCGAGAGAGGCCTTGAGCGCCCGCCCGGAATGGCCGAGGCTCGCCCGGGTCAGCATCGCCCGCGTCATAGCGCCGACTGTCCAACTGTGGATCACGGCGTTGGCCGGCACCGGGCTTGGCCAAGGCGACGCTGGCGCCGAGCAACAGGAACCCCGCCGGAACGAACCCATAGGCGATATGCATGATGGCGAGGATCGGCTCGCGCCAGCCCGGCGGTGACGAGTGCCGTCGGGGCGACAACCCAGGTAATGAGCGCGACCATTGTCGCGCCGATGGCGGGCTGCATCAGGTGATCGCGCCGGACGCCACCTGGTCCCCGGAGTTCGAGCTGCGCCAACGCGCGGCGACGGTCTGGTACCATTCGCACATGCAATAAATCAGATATTTTTCCGCCAACCCGGCGGTCGACAGAATGATAAGCCATTAATGTTCCTTTGGTGTCGAACTTTGATGTTGGCAGGTAAAGGAAAAGCAGCCTTCATCAATCGTTAAGATTCATGTCGAATATAGAGCGATGCTTCGGAAACTCTTTCGATCCCGAGAGAAGCCGCGTTGACGCTCGCCATTCGGAGAGTCATCCTGATCGCTATCCGAGACCGACCGGCGCCCCCTTCAATGACCGGCTGGCTCATTCATCGTAGACCGCAGGACAGTCGTGGATCCCGAAATCGAAGCCGTTCTCGCCGCTTTTCCCGGCGCCCGCCTGATCGAGGCCGTCACCGTCACCGTCGTCGCCGCGATCGCGGCGACGACGAGTTCGCGAACTTCACGGTCGCCGAATCGACGACCGTGTCCCAGGTGATCTTCGGCACCATCGGCCCGATGTGCCACGGGCGAGGCTGGTGCGTCTTCCCCCAGCAGCGGAGCGGTCGTCGCCTGCCTGCGGAATATCGCGAAGAACTTATCAAGTGGGGACGCTACCACGACGAGCGCCCGTCCGCCGATCTGGTCGAAAGCTGGTCGAAGCCCTGCTTCAACGAGAATGTCGCGCTAATCCTCGGTCCGCCGTCCGGTAATGTCTGGGCGCTCGATATCGACGTCAAGGACTGGCGTCTGTCCAGCGCTACCATCTGATCCCGAAACTCGGTCGGATAAGGGGTTCTCGTTCTCGGCATTCGGACACTCTCAAATAATAGTCAGATCGTGTCCACGAAACCGGGGGAACTCCAACCTCCTATGCTTTCCGCTAAGCATATAGGAAGCGGGCGGCCGGCGCGATATGGGGCGCCTGCGATTTCCGCGACCAACGGCTATTTTTCTCCTAAAGAGGACGCAGCTGGCGACGACTATGCCAACCTGGAAGGCAGCGAGCCGATCTTGGAATACGCGTAAAACTAACGGCCCGGCTTTAGCGCGTCTAGCAGATCTCCCCACTCTTGCATCAGAGTCACCCGTTGCTCCCAATAGGTGGCGCGGTTGTAGGTCCGCCGGATCGCGTTCTTGTCCTGGTGCGCCAGCACCGCCTCAATTACGTCAGGATCATAGTTGCGGGCGTTGAGTATGGTGCTGGCGGTCACCCGGAAGCCATGGGCGGTCACTTCGTCCTTGCCGTAACCCATACGCCTCAGCGCGGCATTCATGGCGTTCTCCGAAAGCGGACGCTTGTTCGAACGGATCGAAGGGAAGACTAGGTCGCCGTTCTCGGAAAGCGGCCAGACCTCTCCCAAGACGTGGAGCGCCTGCTTGGATAGTGGCACATCGTGCGGAGCACGCATCTTCATGCGCTCGGCCGGGATGTGCCAGACAGCCTTCTTTCGGTCGAACTCGTCGCGGGTGGCGCCCCGTACCTCGCCGGGACGGACACAGGTGAGGGCGAGGAACTGGAGAGCGGCTTTGAGGGTCGGCCAGCCGTCGTACTCATCGATCGCCATAAGGAGCCGGCCGAATTTTCTTTCATCAGTGATCGCGGCGCGGCCGATGGTTTTCGGCGGCTGGAGAGCGCCTTGAAGGGCCAGGGTGGGGTCGGTATCGGCGCGGAGAGTAACAATCGCCAGCCGAAAGACACTGCCGATCACGCCGCGTAAACGCCGAGCCGTTTCCCGTCGACCACTCTTCTCGATCTTCTGGAGGAACTGGAGGATTTCGGCCGGGGTGATCTCTTTAATGGGACGCTTGGCGAGCGGGCTGGCCAGGTCTTCGAGGAGCCACTTGGTTTTGGTAACTGTGGCCGCCGCCGCGTCCCGTTCCTCCATCCGCTTGACGTATTCCTCGGCGATTAGGCCGAAGGTGGTGCGCGCTTCCGTGAAAGCTGTGGCCTTCTCCTCCTTGCGCTTCGTGGAAGGGTTGATGCCGGCGACCAGCAATCTCTTGGCATCGTCCCGCCTCTCTCGCGCGTCGAGAAGCGACACTAGCGGGTACTTGCCAAAGGAGAGAATATTTTCCTTCTCCAGGTAGCGATAACGCAGCTGCCAGAGCTTAGAGCCGCTTTTTTGGACGAGGAGATAGAGCCCGTCGCCGTCGGTGAGACGATACGGCTTGACCTTGGGCTTGGCGTTCTTGCAGGCGAAGTCGGAAAGCGGCATGGGTAACGGGCCTAGGGGTAATGGGTAATACCCGGATCGTTACCCACAAACTGATGCGTTGCAATGGTACGTGGCAGGGCGCCATAAGCAGCCATAACCAGATAACTCATTGATTTTTATTGATAGGAGGGACGCTATGAGAAGCTATGGGAAGGGGAAATGGTGCCCAGGGACGGAGTCGAACCGCCGACACTGCGATTTTCAGTCGCATGCTCTACCAACTGAGCTACCTGGGCGCCGTTCGCCGAAACGCCCCGAATGCGGAGCGCCAAGCCAGCGAAAGCTCGCGCCTTATAGAAAAGCTCCAGGACGCTGTCCAGCGTTTCGGCGGCGGCGCCCGGAAAAATATGATGACGCCCGATGGGCTCGCCACAGTCGGCAGCGGCTTGGCCGCATTGGCTGGCCAACACCGCTTTTCCGGCAACCATCTGTTGACGTGTCAACCGAAATCGGAGAGATAGCGCGCAACGCTGCCGTAGCTCAGTGGTAGAGCACTCCCTTGGTAAGGGAGAGGTCGAGAGTTCGAGTCTCTCCGGCAGCACCAGTCCGCGTTCATTGCGGACCGTGCTCCCCCTTCTTCACTGACGCTGATTTGCCTCGCGGCTTTGTTTCACGCTTCGAGTTTCACCGAACGGCCGTGCTCATGGCTTTGCGTCGCGGCGTCGGCCAGCAGCCCCGCCTTCAGCCCATCCATGCCAGATGGCGAAAGCGGGGTCCCGCTGGCGACGGCGTCGATGAAATAGGCCAGTTCGCGGCGATAGGCCTCGGCATAGCGTTCCAGGAAGAAATTCTGGACGGGGTCGGCCGCGACCCCCGTCTGATTGGCGAGGACCACCGTCGTCTGGGGCACGTTTTCCGCCTTCAACAGGCCCTTCGAGCCATGCACTTCGACGCGCTGATCGTAACCATAGGTCGCCCGCCGCGAATTGGAGATCTGCGCGATCTTTCCCGTTGCGGTCTTGAGCAGCACGGCGGCGGTGTCAATGTCGCCGGCTTCGCCGATGGCGCTGTCGACCAGGCAGGAGCCGACGGCGTGGACTTCGGTGATTTCCTCGCCGAGCAGGAAGCGGGCCATGTCGAAGTCGTGGATCATCATGTCGCGGAAGAGGCCGCCCGACGACTTGATGTAGGAGACCGGCGGGGGGCCGGGATCGCGCGACAGGATCGTGACGAGCTCGACGTCGCCGATATCGCCCTTGTCGATCCGCACTTTCAACGAGCCGAAATGCGTGTCGAAGCGGCGATTGAAGCCGATCATCAGCGGCGCATCGCCGATTCGCGCCAGCGTATCGCGAATCCGTTGCGAGTTGAGGTCGACCGGCTTTTCGCAGAACACCGCCTTGCCAGTGCCCGCGGCCGCCTCGATCAATTCGGCATGGGTGTCGGTCGGCGTGCCGATGATGACGGCGTCGATGTCGGCGGCCGTCAGGATCGCGTCCACCGGGCGGGCCTCGCAATTCGTCGCGGCCGCGAAGCTCTCGGCCGACTGCGGCAGCGCGTCGGCCACCGCGACGAGCCGCGCGTGTGGATGCGCGACGATATTGCGGCCGTGGATCTGGCCGATGCGGCCGCATCCCAGAAGGCCGAAGCTCAGCATGACATGTCTCCAGAAGTCCAATCTCGCGTCGCAGGACTAATCGCTGAGATTGAAATAGACAATCCGAGCTTGAGAAGGATTAGAATTCCGTCTCGCGGCGGCGACAGAGGTCGGACCGGCGACGAAGGAGCGACGAGATGCGCAGACGCGAAGCCGAACATCCGTTCTACCGTCCGCTCTGGATACGCGTTTGTCTGACCGGCGTGCTTGTCGTCTGGACCGCGCTGGAATGGGCAAACGACGAGCCCTTCTGGGGCATCATGACCAGCGCGGCGGCCGGTTGGGCGATCTGGAGCTTCTTTATCGCCTACGATCCGGACGCGGCCGGCGCCAAGGCACAGGCGCCCGGGGACGGACCGGCCGCGAACGACACCGAGACCAGCGAGAGGAACTGACCCTGATGTCCCATCTGCGCGTTCGACCGAAACGCGACCACGACCGCGTTATCCACGTTACGCCCGAGAGCGCCGGCTGGAGCTATGTCGGATTCGAGCTGTATCGGCTGGCCCCCGGCGCCAGCGTCGCCGAGCGCACCGGCGACCGCGAGGTCTGCCTGGTCCTCGTCTCGGGCCGTGCCTCCATCGCGAGCGATGGTGAGGATTTCGGTCTGATCGGCGAGCGGATGAGCCCGTTCGAGGGCAAGCCCTGGTCGGTCTATGTCCCGGCTGGCGACCGCTGGCAGGTGACGGCCGAGACCGCCGTCGAACTCGCCGTCTGCTCGGCGCCGGGAATCCCGGGCGCGCATCCGCCGCGGCTGATCGCGCCGGATTCGCTCGGCCAGGAGACGCGCGGGCAGGGCACCAATGTCCGCCACGTCACCAACATCCTGCCCGAGACCGACGAGGGCGCGGATTCGCTGCTGGTCGTCGAGGTGATTACGCCCGGCGGGCACACCTCGTCCTATCCGCCGCACAAGCACGACACCGACAATCTGCCGGACGAATCCTATCTCGAAGAGACCTACTACCATCGCCTCGATCCGCCGCAGGGCTTCGCCTTTCAGCGCGTTTATACGGATGCGCGAGACGGCGGCACGCGCGAACTCGACGAGGCGATCGTGGTGGAGGACGGCGACGTCACGCTGGTGCCGAAGGGCTATCACCCGTGCGCGGCGACGCACGGCTACGATTTGTACTATCTCAACGTCATGGCCGGGCCGACGCGGACGTGGAAGTTCCACAACGAACTGGCGCACGAATGGCTGGTAAAGCCGCCGGCGTGAGATCAGAAACGGGGCTTTGGCGGGCGGGCGCGCGCTCGCCACCGCCGCTGCCGAGAGTTCGGCTTGCCAATTGTTATGGGGCCGGCCCGCAATCTATGCCGCCCCCGCGATATCCAGGAGAAGCATCGCAAGGTCACGCGGCGCGGTTGCCATCGCGTCATGTCGGCTGGCGATGTCGCGCCAGTCCCATGTCGGGTCGGCCTTGACGGACGGTCATTTTCAGGAGAACCGGACCGCAAGTCGGGCTCCCAGGTCTGGGCCGTGCCCGACCTCGCGCGCCGCCGCAATATCCTCCGACCGACCGTTTCCAGATCCTTGAACGAAGCAGGCAAGATTCAAGGCAAACGGCATGTGCCCCGCGCCTGAACGGTGGCTCTGCGTCTCAGCCGCGCCGCTCGGCGGGTCTTTCCTCCGGAGCGATTGCGCGCACCCTTCGCAGGATCGCGATGAAGGCCGCGGCGGCGGCGTCGATCGCGCGATCGTTGTGGATGCGGTGAACCCCCTCGGCGCTCTCCGGCACGTCGAGCGTCGCCTGGCGTCGCAGCCGTAGATCGATCTCCTCCGGTGTTTCCCGGCCTCGCGCGGCGATCCGCTCGACGAGCAGGTGGCGTGGAGCGGTGATCTCGATGATGTGGAGGCGGGAAAAGCGCTCGGCCGCGTTCCGCAAAGCCGCCCGCGACACATTGGCGACGACGGTCTCGCCAGCCTCCAGGCGCCTCGAAATCTCAGCCGGCAGGCCATAGGAGAGGCCGTGCGCCGACCATGTCAGGCAGAAGGCGCCGGCGGCCTCGGCTGCGGTGAACGCCGCCGGGGTTAGGCTGTCGTGGTCTTCCGCATCGACAAGCGCGATGCGGGTGACGGCACGCCGGGGGAAGAAGAATGTTGAGTCCGTGGCGAGTGCTGCGGCGGCAATCGCTAGCAGCGAGTCCTTGCCGGCGCCGCTTGGCCCGACGACGGCGACGAACGACCCGGGTGACCAATTTCCGGCGGGGGCCGCCGCCCCGCTGGCCTGGCGTTGCTTCGTCGTCGGCATCATGCGGCATCTCTGCCGAGAAGGCTCGGCGACGCAGCCGCGGTCAGTCGCTCGTCCAGACGGCCGGTCCATGTATTCAGCCCCGGTCGGTCCGCGCGGCGATGGGCCATCTCTTGAACGGCGGCGATGTCGTTCCGGGTCAGATCGTCGCGGCAGGTTCGCGACGCCGTCTCCAGGGCCTGTGCGGCGGCATCAGGCGGAGCGAAGCCCTGATGGTCGACGCCGCTTCCTTGAGGAGAAGGGTAGATCGCGCCTGCCCATTCCCTGCCGGTCGAGCCGTTACGGATCACGTCGTCGATCTGTACCCGCCTGAGCGTCGGTTCCTGTAGCGCCATCTTGAACATCAGTTCCCCCTGGAGGCAGACCATGCGCGCCTGGGCAACTGCCGTCAGACGCTCCCCTGTCTGCCACGATCGCACGTTTTCGGCGCGGCTGAATCGCATTCGCGGCATTGTACGGAATCTTCCTGCGCAAGTGGATCATCAGCCTTTGAGGCGAAGATCGCATCCGCACCCCCATTTGCTTGTGAAGCGGACGCTGTTGGACAGGTCCTGGACCCAGTCAATCCCGAAACTGGCCCTATGGTCCGATCGCGCCAGGCCTTAAGCCTTGATCAGGCGCGCCCGACGCTGCCGCAGCCCGAAATCGAGCCATCGGGCGGGCACGCGCCGCCGGGCGCAGTGGACGGCCTATTCCGTTGAACCGGGGGATCCGAGGCGGGCGCCATCCTGTCGAGCGGATGCACGAGAGGCAGGATGGCCAGCGTCTCGCAGGCTGAGCCGCCGGCCGTCGCAGCTCTCCACAATCAGGCGATGAAAATGAGGATGCCCACATGAATGATACGCTGACCGCCGCCGATCTCGCAGCCACCTTCGACGCCTTCAACCGCCACGACATCGAGGCCGTGATGCGGGCCTTCGCCGACGATTGCGTCTTCTACACCGTCGGCGGGCCGGAGGTGTACGGCACCCGGATAGACGGCGCCGAGGCGATGGCCCATGCCTTCAGCGGCGTATGGGCCACGATGCCGGACGCCCACTGGGATCATCACAGCCACTTCGTCCAGGGTGACCGGGCGGTTTCGGAATGGACGTTTTCCGGCACCAACGCCGACGGCACGAAAGTGGAAGCGCAGGGTGCCGACTTGTTCACGCTGCGCGGCGGCAAGATCGTCGTCAAGCAAGCATTTCGCAAGAACCGCCCGCTGCTCGCGGCCTGAACCCAGCGTCGCGCTCCAGATCCGGGAATCCGAGCCATGTCCGATCCCATTCGTCCCAAGCATTGGCCCAAGGCCAGCTATGATCCGCACTACGATCCGCTCGTCGATGCCGGCCCCGGCCACAACCGCGATTACGCGCCGACCTACTGGATCGGTACGGCTGGCCCGCCGCCCGAGGACGACGGGCCGGTCTCGGGCGACATGGATGTCGATGTCGTCGTGATCGGCTCGGGCTACACGGGGCTGTCCTGCGCCATCCATCTGGCCAAGGAGCACGGGATCAAAGCGACAGTGCTCGAAGCCAATACGGTCGCCTGGGGCTGCTCGACCCGCAATGGCGGGCAAGCCCAGATTTCCTCCGGGCGGTTGAAGCGGTCACAGTGGATCCAACGCTGGGGAGTCGAGGTCGCAAAGAAGCTGCACGCCGAGATCCTGGAAGCGTTCGAATTGTTTCGCGATCTGATCGGTTCTGGCGAATTCGACTGCGAGCCGCAAGACGGCGGGCATTTCTACATCGCGCACAAGCCAGGTGTGCTGCCGAAATTGGAAGCGGAATCGAAGCTTCTCAATGACGTGTTTGGCTACGGTTCTCGCATGCTCGGCCGCGAGGAACTGCACGAGCGTCATGTCAGGGATCAGGAAGCGGCTGGGGCCATGCATGAGCCGGACGGTATCTCGATCCACGCCGGCAAGCTCGCCTTCGGCTATCTTCGACTGGCGCGCAAGCTCGGCGCCAAGGTGCATCCGGCCAGCCCGGTGATGGGTTGGGAAATCAAGGGAGGGGTGCATCATCTGACGACCCCTGGGGGCACCGTGCGCGCCCGCGCCGTGGCGCTGGCGACCGCCGGCTACACCCCGCCGGGGCTCAGCCACCGCACCAGAAACAGGCTGATGCCGATCCTGTCGAATTCCATCGTTACGCGACCGCTGACGGAGGAGGAGAAGGTGGCGTGCGGCGCTCAGACCGGTTCACCGTTGACCGACACGCGCACGCTTCGCCAATACTATCGTTTCCTGCCCGACGGCCGGATGCAGATCGGCAGCCGCAGTGCGATCACCGGCGCCGATGCCGAAAACCCGAAGCATCTGGCGCTTCTGCAAAAGGGGCTCACCCGCAAGTTCCCAGCGCTGGAAGGCATCGATCTGGACTATTCCTGGTGGGGCTGGGTCGATGTCAGCCACGACATGATGCCGCGAATTTTCCAGCCGGACCCGACGCAGGCGATTTTTTACGCCATGGGCTATGGCGGCAACGGCGTGATGTATTCCGCCCAGGCCGGTCGGCGCATGGCGCAGATGCTGGCCGGCAAAGGTGCCGGCCTCGACCTGCCGATCTTCACCTCGCCATTGCCGAGTCACGGCATCCTGACGCCCTTCCGGCGATTGGGCCAGCGGCTGATGTACGGTTGGTACCAGTACGCCGATGAATCCCGATGAATTGGCCGACGACATGCCACTTATACCAACCTGCGGTGATAGGAACCCATTCGACCGGGACGATCGCCGATGCCTGGCGAGGAGCGGGACGATGCGCGATGCGGCGCATCGGGCGAGGTCCGCGACGAAGCCAGGCGCGGCTAGCGCCCGGCCTTCGGTGGGCTGAACGGGCTCGCCGGATGGCGTCGCACCGCTTGCCCGATGCGCCGCATCGAACCGCGCGTCGCTCCTAGCCGGGCAAGCCCGTTCAGTTCCATCGAATAGGTCCCTATCACCGCAGGTTGGTATTAGAGATGTCGTGATGAAGAAGACCACCGAGAGGCGCTTGTGAAGCTATTGCAGATGCGTGAGATCGCGCATGCGCTTGGGATCATCGGACTGCGGGCATGGAACCGACCGGCGGTCACGAGGCGCTCCGGGCCCCCGAGCCGCAGTCGTCACTCACCTTCACCTTTGTCGCGGTAGTCCTCAAACAGGAGCTTGGCGAGCCGTTCCGTTTTTCAGCGCTCCGCTGGCCCGGCCGCCGTTGCCGCTGCGATCGCCTGCACGCAGGTGACGGCGATGATATGGAAGACGTCATCGGCGCTGCAGCCGCGGGACAGGTCGTTTGCGGGTTTGGCCAAGCCTTGCAGGATCGGTCCGATCGCCTTGGCGCCACCAATCCGCTGGGCGATCTTGTAGCCGATATTGGCGGCGTCGAGATTGGGGAAGACCATGACGTTGGCCAGACCCTCCAACGGGGAACCGGCCGATTTGGCGGCGCTGACGGCCGGCACAAAGGCGGCGTCGAACTGCAGATCGCCATGCACCTTGATGTCGGCGCGGGTCGTTTTGACAAGATCGGCGGCGGCGACCACTCGGCTGACCCGTTCATGCTTGGCGCTGCCACCGGTCGAGAATGACAGCATGGCAACGCGCGGCTCCTCGCGGATTAATTCGGCGTAGGAATCGGCCGAGGCGATGGCGATCTCGGCCAGTTCCTCGACACTCGGTTCGACGATCATCCCGCAATCGGCGAAGACGAAGGCTCCCTTGGTCGTATGGTGGTGCTCGCAGAGCATCATCAGGAAGAAACTCGACACGATCTTGGCCTGCGGCGCCCGGCCGATGATCTGCAGCGCCGTGCGGACCGTGTCAGCGGTAGTGGCGATGGCGCCACCGACCGTCCCGTCGGCGTCGCCCTGTCGGACCATCATCGCGGCAAAGCCGAGTGATGTCGTCATGGCCGCCTTCGCTGCGACCTCATCGACACCCTTGTGACAGCGCAGTTTGTGATAGGCGGCGGCGTAGTCGGCAGTCTGCGGCGCCCGTGCCGGATCCAGGATGGCGACGCTTGCCGGATCCACCCCGGTAGCGTCCAGCTTCGGGGCGATCGCCCGCGGGTCGCCGAGGAGTGTGATCCGGGCGATGCCCTCGCGCACCGCGCGCGCCACACCCTCGATGATGCGCGCGTCCTCGCCTTCCGGCAGTACGATGTGTTTTGGCGAGGTCCTGGCGGCACTGATGATGTCGTCGAGTGGCTTCATGGTTCGCTGTCCTCGCGAGTGCGATTTGCCACGGCTGTGCCGGGCCTGAGCCCATTGCCGTCAGTTCAGATACGCGATGCCGATGAGGATGAAGGCGGCGAGGAAGACGGTCTCGGCGACGACGAGGAGGACGGCCTCGCGGCCGACGGAAAGGATGCTCTTCAGCGCGGTCTTCATGCCGACGGCGGCGATGCCGAACAAGAGCGCCCAGCCGGAGACGTCGGCGGTTATGTCGGCAGCTTGCTTCGGGATCAGGCCGAAGGAGTTGAGCGCGGCGAGCGCCAGAAAGCCGAGCACGAAGCCGGGGATCAGCGGCGGCCGCTTGCCGGCCTCGGCCTCGCTCTTGTGGGTGGCGCGGAATATCAGCGTGAACACCAGCACCACCGGCGCCAGCATGGTGACGCGGATCAGCTTGACCAAAGTGGCGGTCTCGCCGGCCGCGTCGGAAACCGAAAAGCCGGCGCCGACGACCTGGGCGACGTCGTGGATGGTGCCGCCGAGAAACACCCCGATGGCCTGGTCCTTCAGCCCGAAGATCGGGATCAGCAGCGGATAGACGATCATCGCCAGGGTGCTGAGCACGGTGACGCTGAGCACGGTGAAGATCAGGTTGCGCTCGGAGAACTGGTTCTTCGGCAGGACGGCGGCGATCGCCATGGCCGCGGAGGCGCCGCAGATCGCCACCGAGCCGCCGGTCAAGAGCGCCAGCCGCCAGCCGCGGCCGAGCAGCTTCGCCGCGGCGAAGCCGAACAGGATGGTGGCGACGACGCCGGCGACCAGCAGCGCGATCAGGCCGGGGCCGAGGCCGATCAACAAAGCGACGGAGATGCGCACGCCGAGGAGCGCGACGCCGACGCGCAGGATCGTCTTGGCGGTGAAGTTGATGCCGGCCACGCATTTGCCTTCCTCGGTGAGGAAGTTCAGGGCGATGCCCAGGAGCAGCGCCATCAGCATGGCCGGCGCGCCGTAATGTTCGGACAGGAACTTCGCCGCGACGGCGACCGTCGCCGCGACCAGTACCCCCGGGGCGTAGTCCCGCAGTCGGGTCGCAAACGTCGGCGCGGGTTTTTCGGCGGCCTCCGGCGCGGTCTCCTCGCTTGCGGTCATGGCTGCCTCTCCCCCCTGCAACGCGACTCGGCTCCGCCCCCCGACAAAGCCGATCGGACGTTACACAAACCGGCGGCGATAGGAACCCGTACGTCGCGGGTGTCTATTTCGGCGACGGGCCGCGGAGCGTTCGGATGACGGCGCGGGCGGCGTCGCGGACCGGCGCTTCGGTCTCCTTCAGGATCGGCCAGACGGTCGAAGCGATCCGGATCGCGGTCGACCGCCTCGTAAAGCGTCCGACTAGAGGTCGGATCAACGGACTATGATCGACGAAGAGCCGGCGGCCGATGACACGTTTGCTGCCCGCCGGGGACGAGCGAGATCGATGTGGCTATAATCACCGGGGCTTCCGAGAAGGTTTCAGCCGCGTTTTTCCTTATGGCTGCCAATGTTTTTTGTAGAATTCCACGCCGCATTCGTTCTTACGGCGCTGGATTGTGGGCGATTCTACAAGTTAAATCGATCGAATCCGGTGATGATCTTGACACCAATACCAGGATAACTTTCTCGAAAATGTTCGGTAATTTCGCCGAGCAATGCATTCTTTTTGACGTCGACCTCATAGATTACCTCTTCCGTGTCCCCTGTGATCTCTGAGCTGAGAAGCGTGGCGTTATTGGATGTGAGGCGGTGAATATCGACGTCAATACCTTTTGCATAACCAGCATTAATAGGAAAACGGAAGTTCATCAGGCGGTTGATGCGCCCTTCTGATCCGAAGGAAAATCGGTCAAGAAGAACCATCAGGACGCCTGCAAAGATCGTGAAGACCAGAGCCATGACGTAGAGCTTCGTGCCACACGCCATGCCGACCGCGATCGCGAGGAAAATATACGAGATGTCCTGCGTGTCTTTGACCGCGTTGCGGTAACGCACGATCGACAGGGCGCCGACAAGGCTAAACGCGCGTGCCAGGTTGCTGCCGATGATCAGCATGATGAAGCTGACGGTCACCGACATGATCACGATCGAAAAAACGAACGACCGCGAATAAGACAGGCCGCTGTGTGTCGCACGGTAGATCAGAGATACGCCGATCGACAAGATCGCACTCGACGTGAGCGCGATCAGGAACTCACTAATTGTGAATCCCACTTCCACGCCTTGGGAATTCATGCTGATTTGCTTGAGAAATTCATCCATGCCGATCGGGTCCCGTCGTTATCGAATTCTTGTTGTACAAGCGTTCAATCGCTTGTGCATATTTCGAATATGTCACTGGCGATAATCGGAAGTCTTTTATTGCTTTCTGACACCAATGCGGCACTGTCGATTGAAACTTAATCTCAAGAATTTCGAAGCCGGGCGGTAATACGCGAAGATCGTTGATCGTCAAAGGACGGTCAAACATCTCCGCAAAACCACAGCGAATATTGTAGTCGAACGTAATTCGAACGCCCCCCGAGACAATATCGGTCAGCGGCATTCGCTGATAGACAACTGTTGCTTTTGGTTCGTAATTTCTCGGAATTATTTGCTGCGCGATCGATCCCATGTCCGCTTCATCAATGAAATCCCACGGATTCTGGATCAGGCGGACGGCCCGGCGCATATCAATTCGTTCGCGATCTTTCCAAATGACCCGGTTCAGCTTGTGTTTGATCTCGAAATTCACGCTCGAACAGGAGAGGTCGTATCGGCGCAGGCGAATCTTTCGGCGACGCCGTTCGCCGTTTACGTACTCTGCATATTCAATGAAAGTGGGCGTATCATAATAAAGAGAGTTGTTGACGTAATATCCCCGAGCTCGCGCGTAATCGTCTAATACTGTAAAATGCGATAACCGTTCACGTATGCGGCAAGCCTGATCATATGTCAGAAGGTACTTTAATTCGAAGCGACCATGTCGCCGCAGGAATTTTCGGCTGGGAAGATGCTTCACTCGATGACCCTGTCGACGCTCAGTTCGTAGATGCAACGTCCACAAACGGCATGGGCGAGAATTCCCTCGGTATGCTCCTGTAGAAGCTCGCGTGACAGCGTATCGACTTTCAAGCGGTTACCGTCGGCTTCCGTCATGCCGTGATCATCAATTTTGTAGATGGAGGGGTTATCGAGAAAGCGACTGTCGCCCGCGACGCCAAGAACCGCTCCGTCGCGATCGCGTTTATTGTAGGCGCTGATCGCGATCGCATTCCGATAGAAGGAGTTGTCGGCAAGGCTTGCCTGGGATCCATCCTTGTTGGCGATGCCGAAATTGTTGCGCGCTATGACATTATCCAAAATGACGACCGACGATCCTTCTCCGACCGACACCCCTTTGTCGCCCGAGTTGAAAATGACGTTCGCCTCTATGGTCACATCATGTGCGGTTCCCAAATCGACGCCATCGTCAAACTGATCGACAAAAATATTATTCTTGACGAGTCCCGTTCCGAGATCCAGGTCGAGACCGTCGCGATTGCGAACGAAGGTATTTCCCGTCACCAAAACGTTGCCCCCGCGTATATTGAGTCCATCGTCGGAATCGTTGTCGACAAAGCGTGAGCCGCGGACGGTCGTTTCGGCAACGTTGGTTACGTTGAACGCGCCGGTATAGTCTCTACCCTCCCATACGAATTCCGTGCCGTTCGACACATAAACATTGCTGATATCGAGCCGCTCCTGGCCGTTGAAGACCACACCGCCCCATTCCGTACTGTCGCGTCCGACAAACTTTGTCTCGCCCCGGGCGGCGAAATCCACATTCCCCAAGATTACCATGTAGGCATTGGGCGAAAATTCGATTGCCGCTTCCCCGTCGAAAGAGATGGAACAGGCCTTGGGGAAAACCACGCCCTCATCAACCTGCCACGCTCCCGGTCCAAAAGAAAACTCGCCTGCACATTTGGCGGCCGCTTCAGCGCTGACCACGGTCGCGCCTAAGGCTGTCGAGCTCTTTTGCTCGGCCACTTGCGCGCCGGTGCGCTTGGCGCCTTGGCGCGAGGGAAAGAGTTCCGCCTCGGTGAATTCGTAGCAGCCATTGCGCTCAGAAATCGTCCAGCACGCGATTGGGCCAAACTGTGTGAATTGCGCGCGCGGATCGATGTTAAAAGTTGAGACGTCCAACCGACTGCCCGATGCGTCGAATTGCAGATCGCCGTCGTTCAAATTGTAGAATCGCAACCTGGTTGCGTCATTCCCGTCCGGCGTAAGACCGAGGTCAATCTGGCCTTCGTCACGCCTTTCGATAAAGAAGGGCCAATCGGGCACCGGTCCAAATGCCTTTCGGGCACCAACCTTGTTGCGCACGCGGTCCGAAACGCTCAGGGGCTCGACCTGGATCTCTTTGATTTCGGTGAGATCCTTACCCACATTGTCGAACGTCAACAACATCGGGCTGAGGGGCTCGCGCCAGATATAGCTGAAATACTGCTTGATACCGTCGCGTTGGATCCAGCTTCTCTCCACAGTGAATGGCAGCGCAATCACCTGTCCTTTCTCGCAGGTGGTTACCGTCTTCTCCTCGTTCAGATTCACCGTGACGACGACCGGTCGGTACGTATCAGGCTGGCACGCCTGTCCGCCAACGGACAGGTTCACGTCGTAACGCCCCAGTCCATCGATCATCATCTGAAAACGATTTTTTCCGCGCCAGTCGGGAGAAATGCTGGCAGTCGGATGATAGAATCCATTTTCCAGGAAGGCGACGCGCCGGTCGATCAGCTTCTGCATGCCGTCCGTATTTGCGGCGATTGCGGCAGCGGACTCCTCGTTCACGAAGAGTTCCCGCGATCGTCGTGCGATACGCCCATAAAGAGCCGACGGGCTTTGAATGTTCAGAATCTCGACGACGCGTCTATGAATGCGAGCGCGCAGTTCGTCATCCGCCCAAAAAAGGCTGGTCAGCCAATTCTGGGAGAGGCCGTAAAGTTGAACGTCAGGCTCAGTGAATTTAGGATCAAATGTGGCGGAAAACATAGACCCGAAATCGTAACCAACCGGAATGATCTTGCCCATCGCCGGGGTCAGGGATTCGTCCAGCGCTTCGCGGCGCGGTTGATAGACCGGGAAGTTATGATTGCCTTGATGGTGTGTGCCGGTGATGACCTGTAAGGCAATGTAATTTATATAATGGTCGATGTTGACCAATTTTTTCCATGAATCACCGCCATTCAATACAGAATCCATGAGTTCCCGATTGAACTCAAAAAAGGGCTCCCAGGATTGCTTCTTGTCGGAGTTCTTTTTCCAGGTTTCCTTGACTTGGTTGATGTTCTCGTAGGGTGCATAAGCTCCGCGTTCAGCGACCGGGCGGTGGCCAATAAACGCTGTATTGATCTCGCGATAAAGGCTACCTTTCTTCATGGACTGATCTTTCAGGAGATGCTTGTCGAGGTTCTCGACAAGAAACCTGAGACCTTCGTATTTCCCGTTGACGTAGAGTCGCGCATGGCAACGCGGCTAGCGATACCGCCGGTCAACGCCATCAATTGGTTCGCCCAGATCTCGAACAAAGACGGATCGGTTGCAATCGCATTGAGGTTGATTGTCTTGTGCCCGCGGTACTTTGTTCCCAAGTTCAACTTGACCGATTTTTGCTCTCCCAACCAATGGGGGTAGCAATATCCACGGTAGCGCATCCAGTTGTCGCCAGCGATGGGGACATCGTTCACAGCAACCGAATCAACAGGCGCTTTTTTGTACCGTATCTTCTTGCAGGTTTCCTCTTTGGGAAGCGCCGCGTTCATCGAGACGACGAGTTCCGGTTCGATTTTTACCGAAAATTTTGGGGGAGATTCATTATAAAACGCGTTCAAATTGAACATCGTCGTGTTGTTCTTTTCCGCAAATCCGTATGGATTCGTTTCGGGAACTAGATTGACGCTTCTGGCTTCGCTCGGTGCGAATTGCTGATTGAAGTGACCGCTCGCGTACGCAAGGCTGCCCAACGCTATGATTCCTGCCAGCGCGGCATACAACTCCACAGGGCGAACGCGTCTTTTCAAGGATTTGCCCTCTATTCAAAACGGAGGATATCCGGTGCCGTAAGGCACAAGCTGGAAATTTCCTAAACGAGAGCGCCTTCGGGAGAGCAACTTCCTAGACTGGCTCTTGAATTTTCGTTTGATGACAGATTTGTGACAGCAGCGATACAACTGGGCGTCTATGCTGTCAACTTCACAATGGGTGGAACTGAATGGACGTTGAAAAGCACGCGTCGGTTGTCGTGGCGCTTGCGGAGTCGATCGAAAAAAAAGCGCTCGTGGTGCTGATCAATCCTAGGCGCTGATCTATTTTTGTGGCCGTGAAGACAGCGACCGGATGACGGCGCGGGCGGCGTCGCGGACCGGCGCTTCGGTGTCTTTCAGGATCGCCAGACGGTCGAAGCGTTTGGGGTCGCGGTCGACGGCCTCACGCAGCGCTTGACCGAAGGCCATGCGCAGTTCCGTGCCGATATTGAACTTGCAGATCTTCGATTCGCGGGCCAGCCGGCTGCGTGTGGCGACCGGAACGCCCGAGCCGCCGTGGATGACCAGCGGCAAGTCGGTGACGGCCTCGATGGCGTGCAGCGCGTCGAGGTCGATCTCAGCGGCCTTTTCCTGTTGCAGATGCACGTTGCCGATGGAAACCGCCATCGCGTCGACGCCGCTCTCGGCGGCGAAGCGGGCGGCCTCGTCGGGCGTGGTTCCGGCGGACGCCTCGCGTTTGGAATAGCCGACGAAGCCGATTTCGCCCTCGATCGAGACGCCGGCGGCGTGGGCGATCGCAGCGATGCGGGCGGTCTCGGCGATGTTCTCGTCGAGCGGCTTT
>Ga0209643_1001485_pt1 | contig 21505 bp, 19 predicted proteins | sample AutmiccBRH37_all_FD_187383 | JGI IMG/M metagenome (GOLD analysis project Ga0209643, IMG submission 187383) | Deep subsurface microbial communities from Mt. Terri, Switzerland - Autotrophic microbial communities BRH/37_all (SPAdes) (version 2) | ecosystem: Environmental > Aquatic > Deep... | reverse complement strand
TAGACTTCTGGTCTCATCAATCTCGCTTCTCAAATAAAGTCTTAAATCTAAGGCTACTTGATCATTCCGGCTGCGCCCGGTATGTAGCTTCTTTCCCACCGGTCCAATTCGTTCCGTTAAAAGCTTCTCGACATTCATATGGATGTCTTCTGCGCCAATCTCGAATTCAACTTTTCCCGCCTGAATATCCTCGAGAATCTCAATTAGTCCCTTAATCAAATGGTTTGCTTCCTCTGCAGAAATAACCCCAACGCTTCCGAGCATTCGCGCATGGGCTACACTTCCTAAGATATCCTGTTTATAAAGGCGTTGGTCGAAACTAATTGAGGAATGAAAGTCTTCTACCAATGCATCTGTAGTCTTTTCAAAACGTCCGCCCCAGAGCTTCACGTCTCATCTTCCTTTCATCGCTGATAACACTTTATTTCTTTATTTTAGTATTATATCTACAAATTATCCAAAATTTATTTTATCTAGAATCAATGAAGAAAGCGCCGAGTATCGGCGCTAGTCTTCGATCTTATTTTCGCAATCCTGATTCTTTCTCCATTAACGCCCTTACCTTTAAAGGTAAACCAAAAAGGTTAATAAAACCGCTGGCATCCTTTTGATCATACACCCCATCCTCGCCAAACGTTGCAAACGCTTCGTTATAGAGAGAGTAGGGGGATTTCACACCCGCTGAGGTGCAATTTCCTTTGTATAATTTCACGCGTACTGTACCTGTGACGTTTTTCTGCGTCACATTGACAAAGGCATCTAAGGCTTCGCGAAGTGGAGAATACCACACTCCATCGTAAACAATTTCTGCATATTTTAAAGCAATTTGTTCTTTGTAATGAAGAGTAAGGCGGTCAAGTGTAAGATGTTCCAAAGCCTGATGTGCCATATACATGATTGTTCCACCTGGGGTCTCATAAACACCACGCGATTTCATCCCGACGAGACGGTTCTCAACCATATCGACAATTCCGATCCCGTTTTTTGCGCCCATTTCATTGAGGGTTTCCAATAAAGTTACTGGAGCAACTTTCTTGCCATTTAACGAGGTCGGAACCCCTTGTTCAAACCCAAGTTCGAGGTATGTCGCCTCATCAGGAGCATCCTCTGGAGAAACACCCAGTAAATAAAGGTCACGTTTGGGTTCATTCCAAGGATCTTCTAAATCCCCGCCCTCATGACTCAAATGCCAAAGGTTACGATCCATACTATAGGGGCGATCTTTGGTTACCGGAACTGGAATTCCACGCGCTTCAGCATAGTCGATGCAATCTTCCCTGGACTTAAGATCCCAAATCCTCCAAGGAGCGATGATCTCCAAGTCAGGATTAAGGGCTTTGACACTCAGCTCGAAGCGCACTTGGTCATTTCCCTTACCAGTTGCGCCATGGGCAACAGCAACCGCGCCTTCCTGCTCAGCAATTTCCACTAAACGACGGGCAATCAGAGGACGCGCAAACGAAGTCCCCAAGAGATAGTTTCCTTCATAAACGGCTCCAGCCTTTAACGTCGGAAAAATAAATTCTTTGAGAAACTCTTCTCTCAGATCTTCAATATACAATTTGCTTGCACCGCTTTTGATCGCCTTCTCTTGAAGTGGAGCCAGCTCCTCCCCTTGTCCGAGGTCTGCCGCCATGGCAATCACTTCATACCCGTACGTTTCCTTAAGCCAAGGAATAATTATGGAGGTATCCAACCCGCCAGAATAGGCTAAAACAACTTTTTTCATGTCTATCCCTCTTTTCTAAATTCGTGTCAATGTGTTGAGTATAGTATACAGTCTACATTGAAAAATATTTTGTTTTATTTCATTACTAATGCCATAATCGCTTTTTGGGCATGCAGACGATTTTCTGCCTCATCAAAGACGACTGACTGGACCCCTTCAATCACCTCATCTGTAATTTCTTCCCCTCGATGAGCTGGAAGGCAATGCAGTACAATAGCAGATGGGTTCGCCTTCTTCAGCACATCAGAATTGATCTGATATCCTTTAAATGCGGCCTTACGCACTATCGCCTCTTCTTCTTGACCCATACTTGCCCAAACGTCCGTGTAAAGCACATCAGCACCTCTGACGGCTTCTAGAGGATCATCTACGACTTCTATACTTCCACCATTAGTTTTGGCGTCTGCTTGGGCCATGGCGACTATCCCGAGATCTGGCTTATATCCGGGTGGAGAAGCGATTACCACGTGCAAGCCCATTTTGGCTCCGCCAAACAACAGCGAATGAGCCATATTATTTCCATCTCCGATGTAGGCAAGCTTCAAACCAGCTAGGTGCCCTTTATGCTCCTGAATGGTCATAAGATCAGCCAAAACCTGACAGGGATGAAGTAAATCGGTGAGTCCATTAATAATCGGAATACTGGCAAACTGTGCCAAATCTAAGACTTCTTGATGACTAAACGTTCGAATCATAATCCCATCGACCATCCGTGAAAGAACACGTGCCGTATCGGCAATCGTCTCCCCTCTACCCAATTGGATATCTCGACCACTCAAAAAGAGCGCATGCCCCCCCAACTGGTACATTCCAACTTCAAACGAAACCCGGGTCCGTGTCGAAGACTTGGTAAAAATCATTCCTAAGGTCTTGCCTTGAAGAATTGGGTGAGGACGTCCCGTTTTTTGCTGTGCTTTAAGTTCTCTAGCTACATTGATAATGCAGCTTAATTCATCTTGTGAAAAATCATGAAGCGAAATAAAGTCTCGTCCTTTAAAAATTGCTTGATCAATTTCAATCATAGTTACATCTCCTTTACACCTGCAGACTATTGAATTATTATACATTCAAATGCATAATAATTCAATAGTCGTGTCAGAGCATAATTCATAATTCCATGATAATTTTGCCTCTGTGAGGCCAATGTATTAAAAACTCCTGCTCGGCGAATCGTCCAACAGGAGTTTATTATTTCCTCTTTTTGATACCTGCTATTTCAAAAGTTGCTTTTCATGTTCGTATTATATCATAGCGACTCTTTGAATTCATATCAAATTTCACTACAAGACCTACTTCAGAAGACTCATGTTCTCGAACAATTAAAGAATAGCTCTCTTTTTACGTCCGCCCATAACTTCGTGCACTCATCTAATTGTGATAAAAGCGTTCTCATCTATCTCATTAATAATCGATTTAAACTTACTTCTAAACATGTCTAAATAGCCACAAATATTATCATTTGTTTCTAGCATGGTGAACCAAATACCCCCTTGACATATTGCACCGCGCTTTTGCGTCATAGACACAAACAGCCCCTAAGGTTTCCCTCCACCGTTCCAGCTCCGTCGACCCCAGCCCAGAGGAAGTTTCTTAGCTTAGTGAGCACGGAGAGTGGAATCGCGTCAATGAGCGCAGTCGATAAGGCGTGAAGAAACGCATTGGTTCACATGCAGGATAACCCAGAGGTTTGCGTTTTAGCCTTAGCGACAAGCGAATAGCGATGGAACGTGTACGAACGTGCTAAGACACTGACTCCCTATAACGCCAAATACTCCTGTAACGAGAGAACCTGAGGAATTGTTTGACTCCTCATCTCTTGCAATGCCCTGACAACTGCTTTTGCTGTATCCATAGACGTAAAGCAGGGAACCCCATGTTCGGCTGCTAACCGCCTCAATAAATAGCCGGTTCTCCCAGGCGTTCCTTTGGTCGGAGTACTAAGGATAAAGGAAAATTCCCGTTGCCGAATGGCTTGTTGAAGGGCCTCACTAGATTCGCTCACCTCTTCAGCCTCTACCCCACATAGGGCAAGGGCCTTGGCCGTGTCGCCAGTCCCTTTGACTCCGAAGCCAAGTTGAGCAAGTTGCCGAGCTAAGGTAATCGCTTCTGGGCGATCTTTTTCCGCCACAGAAACTAAAATGTTACCATCTTTCGGAAGCGGAATATGTGAGGCCGCAAAGGCCTTCGCCAAAGCATGTCCAAATTGAGTGTCCATCCCTAAGACCTCACCAGTCGATTTCATTTCCGGCCCCAGTGACGTTTCAACTTTGGTCAACTTTTCAAAGGAAAAGACTGGAGCTTTGACCACGACGAACGGTACCTCTGGTGCCAGACCATGAGCATAACCCAGCTCCTTTAATGTTTTACCTAGAGAAACTTGAACCGCCAAGTTAACTAAGGGTATTCCCGTGACCTTAGAAAGAATTGGTACAGTACGGCTGGCCCTAGGGTTCACTTCAAGTACGAACACTTTGCCTCGAACAACAACGAATTGAATATTTATTAGTCCTTTGATGCCGATTCCTTTAGCGAGACGACATGTGAAATCCTCAATCTGTTCAATTTCAGCAGGCGATAAACTTTGGGGCGGATATACCGCCAAACTATCTCCAGAGTGGACTCCCGCGCGCTCGATATGCTCCATAATACCTGGTATCACAGTGGTTTCTCCGTCTGAGACCGCATCAATTTCTACTTCTTTTCCTTCCAAGTACCTATCCACCAAAATCGGATGTTCGGAGGATAGGTGAATGGCCCGCTTTAAATAGTCCTCAAGTTCATTAATATTCTCCACCACTTGCATAGCGCGCCCTCCAATGACATATGAGGGACGAACTATAACTGGAAAACCAAGTTCCTGAGCAATTCCTTGGGCTTGATCGACAGAAGTAACGCTTCTTCCTTCGGATTGGGGGATTCCTAATTGACTTAGAAGCTCTGCAAAGCGTTCCCGATCCTCTGCCATATCAATCGCGTCAACCTGTGTTCCTAAAATTCTAATTCCGGCCTGGTTCAGTCGGCCTGCCAGATTAATAGGTGTCTGTCCTCCAAATTGAACCAAAACCCCATCTGCTTTTTCCTTGTGTAAGACATGAAGCACATCTTCCAAGGTCAACGGCTCAAAATAAAGTTTGTCAGCAGTATCAAAATCCGTCGAGACCGTTTCAGGATTATTGTTAATCATAATAGCTTCCACACCCACTTCTTGCAAAGCCGAGAGTGCGTGGACGGAACAATAATCAAATTCTATCCCTTGACCGATCCGGATAGGTCCTGATCCTAAGACGACGACTTTAGGACCGGAGCTAATCGAAACTTCGTCCTCTTCTTCATAACAAGAGTAATAATAAGGCGTTGCCGAAACAAACTCGGCGGCACACGTATCAACTGTCTTATAGACTGGGACAATTTGGGCTGCCAGGCGCATGGATCGTACCGTTTCCTCTGAGCGCCCCGTAAGCTTAGCAATTGCTAAGTCAGAAAATCCTTGGACCTTAGCGAAATGCAATAACTCCGTTGTTAACGACTCACTTTGCAACCGCCGTTCAAGTAGAACAAGGTCTCTGATTTTATGCAAATAGAAGGGATCTATTTGTGTAAGCATTTGTACTTCAACAATGGTCCAATCTCGCCGAAATGCTTCGGCCATTGCAAAGAAACGTTCATGATCCGCTCGGGAAAGCTTGTCTTCTATTTCCATCTCCGTCCAGCGGCCGGAGTCATCAATTCGAAGACCTACTGTACCAACTTCCAACGAGCGTGTCGCTTTCAACAATGCTCCTTCCAAGGTTCTCTCCATGGCCATCACTTCGCCGGTCGCTTTCATTTGCGTACCAAGACGGTGATCTGCGGCAGGAAACTTATCGAAAGGCCAGCGAGGAAACTTGACCACCACATAGTCTAGAGCCGGTTCAAAGCAGGCACTGGTATTGCCTGTCACCGGATTAGTCAATTCCGGCAGGGTAAATCCAACAGATAGAAGTGCTGCCATTTTGGCAATGGGATATCCAGTCGCTTTCGAAGCAAGCGCACTAGAACGGCTTACCCGAGGATTAACCTCAATCACCACATATTCTCTACTCATCGGATTCAAAGCAAATTGAACATTGCACCCACCGTTTACCTCCAAAGCTCGAATGATCTTTAATGAGGACGCCCTCAACATCTGATATTCAACATCACTCAACGTTTGCGACGGGGCAACCACGATACTATCTCCAGTATGAATTCCTACCGGATCGATATTTTCCATGTTGCAAATAGTTATACAGTTATCCGCCCCATCTCGCATAACTTCATACTCAATTTCCTTCCACCCAGCCACACTCCGCTCCACGAGGCACTGCCCTATCGGGCTGGCCTGTAGCCCTCTTTGTAGAATTTCTTCCAAGTGTTTGGCGTCTTTGACAATCCCTCCGCCGGTTCCTCCTAGGGTGTAGGCCGGGCGTACTATTAGCGGGAATCCCTGTTTTCTGGCGAACTCTTCCCCCTCTTCCAGGGTCGTTACAATCTCACTTTTGGCTACCGGTTCACCAAGAGCCAGCATTGTTTCCTTGAAGGCATCCCGATCTTCTGCTTTGTAAATTGTTTCAGCATCACAGCCGATAAGATCCACGTCATAACGCTTTAAAACCCCACTGCCTTCCAGTTCCATCGCCAGATTAAGTCCCGTTTGACCACCGAGTGTGGGAAGCAGAGCATCCGGCCTTTCTTTCCTGATAATCTCCTCTAAACGCTCTGGTAATAGAGGTTCGATATAGGTGATATCCGCAGTTTTGACATCCGTCATGATGGTTGCCGGATTACTGTTAACCAGGATAACTTCAATTCCCACTTCACGAAGGGCTTTGCAGGCTTGGGTCCCGGCATAATCAAATTCTGCGGCTTGCCCAATCACAATCGGGCCAGACCCGATGACAAGAACCTTTTTCCACGCCGGGTTAAGTGGCATTTTGAGCCCTCCAATCCTGCATTAATTGCGCAAATTCATCAAAAAGATACAGGGATTCACTCGGTCCAGGCCCGGCTTCCGGATGATATTGAACCGAAAAGACAGGCAAATCCCGATGTTTAACCCCTTCGACACTTTGATCATTGAGGTTGCGGTGTGTTACGTATAATGGGGTCTGATCCAAGCTTTCTTCTGCGATAGCATAGCCATGATTTTGTGAGGTAATCGTTACTCGTTTTGATAAGAGATCTTGGACGGGCTGATTTCCACCTCGATGCCCAAATTTCATCTTGTAGGTGTCTCCTCCCAAAGCGAGTGACAAGAGCTGATGTCCCAGGCAGATACCGAAGATAGGTCGTTTACCCATAAGTCCTCGAATCGTTTCGATTCCCACTTCGACGCTCTTAGGATCACCCGGCCCATTGGACAGAAAGACACCATCCGGTTGCAGGTCCAAGATCTGCGCAGCTGTTGCGGTATGGGGAACTACCGTCAGGAGAAACCCACTCTCTTGCATCGCGTGTAAGATATTTTTCTTAATTCCGAAATCTATGACCACGACATGATACGAATCCCTCTCGGTTTGGGCAGGGAGTAAGGTGTAGATTTCCGGAGTACTGACCTTAACCACCACATCTGCCGGAACCAGCCATGCTTTCAACTTTGGAATCAACTCATTTAGGTGCTCAAGCTCGGTGGTAATCACCCCACGCAAAACCCCGTGTTCCCGGATAACCCGCGTCAAAGCACGAGTATCAATCCCTTTAATCCCCACTACTCCAGCTTGGGCCAACGTCCTAGAAAGGTTTTTTTCCATCTGCCAATGACTGGGATTGCTGGCGACCTCTTTCACTATAAATCCCTGAACCTGGGGCTTCTCCGATTGGTCGTCCATCTTATTTATGCCATAATTCCCAATGAGAGGATAGGTCATACACACCATTTGTCCTGCATATGAGGGGTCGGTCAGCACCTCTTGGTAACCAGTCATGCCCGTATTAAAAACGACTTCTCCAAAGGCTTCTCCTGTTGCCCCGTAAGACTCCCCCATTAAAACTTTTCCTGTTTCAAGTACGAGTGCTGCTTTCATTCCATCCCTCCTCGGAGAAAAATCCTTATCCATCTTCTAAGTCCCCTACTACCTTTAAATATTAATTCCCAGCCAAGCCGCCTAGCATCTGCCCTCCGACTTCTGCCCTCTGACTTCTGGCTACCAAAGTTCCGCGAACACTTCATCCAAAATCCCCAAGGCCTTATCCATTTCCGGTTTTTCGACAATTAGAGGTGGAAGGAAACGCAAGATCTTGCCGCCAACACAGTTGATCAGCAGCCCGTTGAGTCGGCAAGCCTCAACAATCTCCGGGCCCAACTTAGAAACAGGCCACCCTAGAATAAATCCTTGTCCTCGAACGGGATCCCCGGTCTGATACTTCTCAGCTAGTTCTTCAAGCCCCTTTTGGAAATATTTTGAGCGCTCCTGAACCTCTTCCATAAATCCGTCCGCGAGCATTACATCCAAAACAGCGCACCCTGCGGCAGTCGCCAAAGGGTTTCCCCCGAAGGTAGAAGCGTGGTCTCCAGGCTGGAAGGCCTTGGCTACTTTATCAGTAGCTAACATTGCTCCAATCGGTACTCCACCCCCCAAAGCCTTGGCCAAGGTCATGATATCCGGAACTACACCGCTCCACTCATAGGCAAAGAGTTTTCCTGTCCGCCCCACGCCACACTGTACCTCGTCAAAAATCAACAAGGCCTCAAATTGATCACACAAAACACGCGCTCCTTCTAAAAACTCTCTGGAAGCCGGAAGGACTCCCCCTTCACCCTGAATAGGCTCAATGAAGACTGCTGCCGTGTTCTGATTAACTTTAGCCTTTAGGGCCTCAAGATCGTTCAATTCTGCATAAGAGCATCCTACTGGAAGCGGGTCATACCCTTCTTGATATTTAGTCTGTCCTGTGAGTGTGAGAGTTGCCAAGGTCCGCCCGTGAAACGAATTTTCCAGCGTAACTACTTCGTATTTCTGTGCTCCGAAGTTTTTCTTAGCATATTTCCGTGCCAGCTTGAAGGCCGCTTCATTCGCCTCCGCTCCGCTGTTGCAAAAGAACACTTTATCCGCAAAAGAATGCTCCACCAAGCGCTTCGCCAAAGCAACTTGGTTCGGTATCCAGTACAAGTTCGATGTGTGCATAATCTCTTTGGCCTGTTCTTGAACGGCACGGACTATCACAGGATGATTATGCCCCAGAGAGTTAACCGCCAGCCCTGTCAGAAAATCCAAATAACGCTTTCCCTCTGTATCCCAAACCCAGGCTCCATCCCCTTTGTCGATCGTCATGGGTAAGCGGCCATAGGTATTCATGACTACATTTTTCCCCTGCTCAATAATCTCTTCGCTTGATAAACCTTCTAATTGCTTCAAGTTTCATTCCCCCTACACGAGGTTCGATGTTCGAGGATCGGAGTTCGAACTCGAACCATAAATCTCAAACAGTAACCTCTATTCTCATAATCTCGAATCTCTAACCTCAAATCCTAACCTAACCTACCCCTTAAACCTTAAACCTAGAATCTCACCTTAAATCCCAGATCTCGAATTTCGAATTTCGAACTTCGAATCTCGATCCTCGATTTAGGCAAACATCGTTCCGATTCCTCCATCTGTAAACAGCTCCAGTAAAATAGCATGGCTTTGGCGTCCGTCTAGGATATGCACACTTCCAACGCCACCCTCTAATGCAGAGACTGCACACTCCACCTTGGGTAGCATTCCACCGGTTAAAATGCCTTGAGACACCAACTGATCGACTTCCCCCCTGGAAATAGTAGAGATAAGGGAGTCCGAATCAGTAACATCGCGTAATATTCCGCTCACATCAGTTAAAAGTAGCAGCTTATCTGCGTGCAGTGCCTCCGCAATTTTACCCGCAGCTGTATCCGCGTTGACATTGTACGTTTCGCCATCTCCGCCACTGGCAACGGGTGAGATAACAGGGATATATCCCTGTTCCAACAAGGTCTCCAATATCTCGGGCGAAACACTCTGGATTTCTCCAACATACCCCAAATCAACGTTTTCCATTTCCCCTTGGCTGTTAGGCATAAGCATAGGTTTCTTAACTGCTACAAGCAATTGTGCATCTTTCCCGGATAACCCGACACCTTTTCCACCAAAACGATTAAGGAGGGAGACAATTTCTGTGTTTAATTTTCCTAATAAAACCATTTGTGCAATCTCCATAGTTTGTGAATCAGTAACTCTTAGGCCCCTCACAAATTGGCTTTCAATCCCCATTTTCTTCAACATAGCATTAATCTCTGGTCCACCACCATGAACCAGTACTGGCCGAATCCCTACAGAACGTAAGAGTAGAACATCCATTATGACTGATTCTTTCAAACTGGGATCTATCATAGCGTGCCCGCCATACTTAATCACGACGGTCTTTCCTGCAAATTTCTGAATATACGGAAGGGCTTCCACTAAAACTCGAGCTTTACCTAATCCCTGTTCCTTCAACGTCATCTCTACACTCTCCATTATCAAGTTCGATAGCTGCCGTTAATAGTGATGTATTCGTGAGTTAGATCACACCCCCAGGCAGTTGCTTGTTCATCTCCGTTGTGAAGGTTCAAGCTAATATGGATATCCTTTAATCCAAGGATTTCCTTTGCCTTATCTTCTGAAAACTCTACTGCTCTTCCCGCTTTAGCAACAACTAAATCTCCCAGTAAGATATCTACGAGACCTGGGTTAAACTCCGCTTCCGAATACCCTGCAGCCGTCAGAATTCGGCCCCAGTTAGCATCTTCCCCGAAGAGTGCAGTTTTAACTAAGCTGGAGCCGCAAACACCCCGCGCGATTTTTCTCGCATCTTCTTTTGTTTTAGCTCCTGATACCGTTACTTCCATAAACTTACTGGCGCCCTCTCCATCTCGGGCAATATCTTGAGCCATTCGAACGCACATTGCCTTCACCATTTTCTCGAAGTTAGACCAGTCTTCCCCGCCTAGCGTAATTCCAGAGGCCCCATTTGCCAGTAAGAGAACCATATCATTAGTACTCGTGTCTCCATCCACGGTCACCATATTAAAACTTTCATCGACCGCTTCACGCAGAATACGTTGCAAATCTTCTGAAGAAATATGCGCATCAGTCGTTAAAAAGCCCAACATTGTTCCCATATTCGGGTGAATCATTCCCGACCCCTTCGCAATTGCTCCCAGATGGATCACTCCCTGTGAGCAGGGAAGTTCATACGCATATTCTTTGACCATCGTATCTGTCGTCATAATCGCTTGTGCAGCCCGATGCGCACCGTCATCTGAAGCTTCCTTCTGCCCACGAATGCCTTTGACCACATCGTTAAGAAGTAGCGAGCTCGCCACCCGAATCCCATTCAAGACCCGATCAAGCGGCATTTCAACGCCGATCACACCTGTAGATGCCACCAGTACATCTTCAGGTGGTACTGCCAAATACATACCTGCTACTTCAGCCATGGCAAAAGCCGCTTGATCTCCTAATTCTCCAACACAAGCATTGGCATTCCCACTATTCACAACGATTGCTCGGGCCAGGCCATTTTCCAAATGGTGCTGTGTTAGATATAGAGGGTGTGCTTTGACCAAATTTCGGGTATAAACCCCAGCAGCTTGTGCTTGCACATCTGAAAAAATAAGCGCTACATCATATTTATCCTTATATTTAATACCCGCTTGGACTCCAGCAGCATAAAATCCCTTTGGGGCAGCTATACCGCCATTAATTGACTTCCAAGCCTTTTCAAGGTTATTCACTATTTCACACTCTCCTTTGCTAGTAAACTCGTTCAACTAAAGTTGAACATCGAGTCTTCGGTGGGGGACTCTACCCCGAAGCAGAATAAGGTGTATCACTCCCACTAGTAGAAGTGGGAGTCTTACGATTTGGATCAAGGCCAAAGAGCCGTTCCTGTAATTCCTTGGCCCTCGGGACATCCCATCGCCAAATTCATATTTTGTATCGCTTGGCCTGCTGCGCCTTTCATCAGATTATCGATTGTTGCCACTATGATGACATTTCCAGTTCTCTGATCCACAGTCAATTGTAAAAAGGCATTGTTGCTTCCACTGGCAAATTTCGTCTGTGGCCAAGTCCTTGGAGGCAAAACATGGACGAATTCCTCTTGCTCATACTGTTTCAACCAGCAATCACGAAGGTCCTCTTCCTGGACCCCTGCCTGCACCGCTGCATAAATCGTGACTAGCATTCCCCGCGTCATGGGAACTAAATGAGGCGTAAAATTCACGGTTAGCGGTAGCTCTGCAGCTCGAGACAGTTCTTGTTCTATTTCTGGGGTATGACGATGGTTTGCTACACCATAAGCCTTAAAGTTTTCATTGATTTCAGCATAGTGCGTGCCTATTGAAACCCCACGGCCAGCCCCAGATACACCCGACTTGGCATCAATAATTAAATAGTTCGTTTGAAGCAATTTATTGCGAAGGAGGGGAACTAGGGCAAGTAAGGTTACCGTGGGATAGCAACCTGGATTTGCAATTAAGGATTTCCCCCTAATTTGCTCACGATAAAGTTCCGGCAAACCGTATACCGCATCTTTAAGAAGCTCTGACGCAGGATGCTTAATCTTATACCACTCCTCATAAACCTGAACTGAATTCAATCTAAAGTCTGCACCCAGATCAATAACCTTAATTTTTCGTGCTAAAAAAGCACTTGTTCTTGCCGCTGTCAGCCCATGAGGAAGTGCACAAAAAAGCACATCAAGTTCCGGCACATTTTCGTCCTGCAAAATCCCCACCTTTTGGCCACTCCAATGTGGATATACAGACTCATAACCCTCCCCAGCTACGCTGGATGATGCAAGGTACAAGTCCTTCACTTCCTCATGACGTTTCAATAAACGTACTAATTCCTGTCCTGCATATCCCGTAGCTCCGAGAACACCAACTTTCATATCTTCACCCTCCACTCTCCGGATTAACTTTTTTCTGCCGAGTTACTGCCACAACTTGAGGTTCAAATTGCCCACATTGCATTATTTATAATTATACATGCAGGTGTATAAACATTCAATACTAATCAGTTAAAAAAGAGGGTACCTCTCCCTCTTTAAAACAAGAGTCTATCTATGATTCCCACTTTTGTAAGTATTAATTATGAATGTCTTGCAAAAATCACTTTAATGAAAGAAACTCCCGCTTTATTTGTTGCAAGAGTTTTCTATCATTTACTACGTCCCAACCAGTTAAAGCGAGTGTCAGCATAGCCAACATAACTAAACTTTCTCCTTCAGGCGAAAGCGCAGCTTCAGCAAAATTCCGAGTATGTGGGATCTCTGTACCCGATCCTAACGTTAAATAGGGATGAATCGCCGGAACAGCGCGACTGACGTTTCCCATGTCCACAGAGCCCATTGCAGTTTGAGGAGAAGCAATTTGATGAATCCCCATCTCTTGAAGGTTTTTCGTAAAACACGCCGCCAAGGCCAGATTCGTATGCATCTCATCATAAGAATACTCGAACTTCTGCCAAGTCATCCTTGCCGAAACCATGGTGGCCGCCCCTTCAGCACAACGTACCACTTGCTCTCTCAATTCATCCAAATCTTTACGTTTTCTAGCCCGTATATAAAAACGTGCTACCGCCCGATCTGGGATAATATTTGGGGCTGTTCCACCCTCTGTAATAATCCCATTAACTTTCATATCTTGTGGAATCTGTTTTTTTAGCGCGTTAATGCCAACAAAGAAATTAATAACAGCATCTAACGCATTAATACCAAAATTAGTGGCTGCGACTGAATGAGCAGCACGACCATGAAACGTAAATTCCAACGCATCTATAGCCAAGCTGGAAATTACAGGGACGTTCTGACTGCCCGGATGAAACATTATTGCTGCGTCGACATCCTTAAAGATTCCTTCTTCAACTAAAGTCACTTTCGCTCCACTGGTTTCTTCAGCTGGGCAACCGATAACTAAAATTTCACCCGCCAGTTCCAAACTCTTACTCAAAATCACCGCAGCGCCAGCACTGGCTGCACCTATTAAGTTGTGACCACAACCATGCCCCACACCTGGTAAGGCATCATATTCCGCTAAAAAAGCAATTCGCGGGCCTGGCCGTGTACCTGGAAATCGAGCCAAAAAAGCCGTTTCCACCCCAGCAATCCCACATTTTACTTCAAATCCATGTTTCTGAAGAAAGCAGCATAACACCTCGGACGCAAAATATTCCTGGTATCCAAGTTCCGGATGTTCCCCAATCTGGCGCGCAACTTCCCACACTTCTTTGCGTAGATACTGTGCCTGATCCCTGAAAAACTCCTTTATCGCATCCATGGAGTATCCCATCTCTCTTCTTCACTTCTTTATCTATTTCCTCAGGTGTCGCAATGTTCAACCAACAATCGTTACTATTATAGTTTAATCCAAATTCTACTTTTTAGATAGAGGTTTTTCACTGTGAATCTAATTAGTACTCCTATTGCAAGAACAGACAGGTACTTCCCAGAAGTTAGGTAAGCCAGCCTTGATTCAAAAAATACGTTTACCAAACGCCGAACAAACTATTCCGACCGCTAATTCCGCGGTTTTATTCTGGTTGTCCAAGATCGGATTAACTTCTACTATATCCATACTTGATACATAGCCGGAATCCGCCAAAATTTCCATTGCCAAATGCGCCTCTCGATACGTAATCCCTCCTATGACTGGAGTTCCTACACCTGGCGCCTCCTCAGGATCAATGACATCTAAATCAAAACTGATATGTATTCCATCCGTTCCCTGGGAAGCTATTTTTATGCTCTGGGTGACCACCTCCTTCATTCCCCGTTGGTCAATATCCCGCATGGTAAACACGGTGATTTTGGATTGATGGAGCATTTCTCGCTCTTTAAAGTCTATTTCTCGAACACCAATAATAACCGTATTCTCCTCTCGTATTTTTTTCAGCCTCTCTCCAATTGACGTTAGTTCCTGTGCACCGATTCCATTGGCTACTGCCAAAGACATCCCATGAATATTGCCGCTGCCTGTGGTATCAAGTGAGTTATAATCCCCATGCGTATCAAACCAAATCAATCCGAAACAACGCCCGTTTGACGCTAGGCCAGCAAGAGAACCAATACCTAGACTATGATCCCCACCGAGGATTAAGGGTATAGCCCCTTCATTTATTGCCTCAGACACCTTAAGGTAGAGCTGTTCATTGACCGCAACAATTTCCGGCAAATACTTGAGCCGCTTGTCCTTGATCTCTCGCGTCTCTGGGACAGGAACCTCAATATTTCCATGATCCTCAACGGTCCATCCCAACCGCTGTAACCGCTCATTTAATCCTGCATATCGAATTGCACTGGGACCCATATCCACCCCACGTCGACCCGCTCCCAAATCCATGGGTACCCCAATAATTCTAATGAGATTGTTTTGCATAAATTTATACCCCCTACTTTTCTTCCTTTCATTGGTTGGCCAATTTCTCAATATTTATTAATGTGCCCCCAAAAAGAAAAAGCTTGCAAATAGTTTGCAAGCAATCTTGATATAAAATAAAAGCACCCCAGAGATAAGACGGTGCACATGATATGTGCCGTCCACCCAAGCTCTCCGTTCCCCGTTCCAAGCCCGGGACGCAGTGTCACACAAGCGCGAAGTCTTTACGTAAGCAGACTAGCAAACTTCTGTTTAAGCGACCGACCCCAGACACGGGGCAGTGCACAAGGATGTGCACTGCCGCCATTGCGCCAAGGACGGCGCATTTGGCACGATAGTCTCCAGTGGAGATTATCGCCGTAGGCGGGTTCTTTATAAGAATACTACCGCCGAAGGATGAACCCCGCTCCTAAAAGAAGGAGCTTAAACGGTTAGTTTGCTCTGCGTCGTAAGCACCGAGCGCTGTGTCACACAAGTCCCCTACTTCATTAATTGCTTAATCACTTCCTCCGAGGTAAGACCAATCGACAATGTAAACTTGCCTGCTCTAAACTTATTTTCTACCCCCATTTGATGAGCACTCACTAAGAAAGACTCTTTATCTTTTATAAAGCCCTGAGCGACTAACAAGTCTGCGATCCGTTTCAAGCTGGCTCCTGCAGGAAGGACAAACTGCCGTTTGATAGAAGTTGAGCTTTGGGGATTAGACAAAGTACCTAGCGTAGGTTGAGTCGGTTCTTTCGGTTGAGTCGATTCTGGGGTTTGAACGGTCGAAGGAGAATCAGCTTGTTTTGTGCCCCCCGCATCAGGCTGAGTTATTTGTTGTTTAACGGTCGGGTCGGAAGACGGTTCTTGTGGTATTACAGCTTGTCCCTGTTGTGGAGATATGACTAGAGCCAACATTGCACTCAAAATCAGCCCAGATCCCAATCCGAGCCAATAGGAACTCGTTACTTTCATCGCGTAACTCCTTTTAATTGCATCTGTAAAACCATCGTTACGGCATCTTGACTTAACAATAAGCGCTGAGCTATCTCAGGTATTCGAAGTCCCTGGGCCGCAAGTTCAATAACTTCTTGGTATTTTGGTGAAATCTTGCTTTTTGGTTCTACCCTACCTCCACTAATTCTTGCTCTTTGATCCTCAGGCTTTAATAAATATACTTTACTTTTTTCCTTATGTTCTATTTCTTTGCGTTCTACTTCTCTACGTTCTATTTCTCTACGTTCTACTTCTTTACGTTCTACTTCTTTACGTTCTATTTCTCTAAGAGCTGCAGCTTTAAGTTCGATTTGTTGCTCTGTTTGTATTTTATCTTCGAGATTATGAACTTGTTCTTGAACCCGAATAATTTCTCTTTTTAAATAGGCTAACCCCTTTAAGGCAGTCATAGCTTCTTCGTTAGGGGTACTCTGCCAACGCCAACCTATGAATATAAACACTACTCCTAGTAGAAACAAAATAATCGGCAAATTCACAAAGCTACCTCCTTTCCTTGCTACAAAACGGGGTGTTTCTGTATAGTTATTCATCTGCATTTATTCACTTAGCTATAGTAGAATATTCGTGAAAAGAAATTGTTTTCCTGCACAAAACATCAGTTTTCAGCAATCTCTTTTTAAGCAGGACGGTGCACATAAAATGTGCCGTCCTCCCAACATTCCCTTCTCCTACCCAAGCCCGGGACGCAGTGCGACACGAGCACGACTTTTTACGTAAGCAGAAAAATAAGCAAACTTCCATGTAAGCGACCCCAGATACGGGGCAGCGCACAAGGTTTCTTCTCTCTATACGGCATCTAGCCATCCCGGCGCCTGGCCAATCCACACTGCAGGTGTATGCGTAATGAGTTGCAGTGTGGCGATAAGCTTGTTCCTTCGCCACGAAGTATCATTTTGGGTGTGTGGCTCGGCAATACTCATCCTACGCCGGTAAGTATTCTTTGGGGATTACGGCTTCGGCGAAACCCTATCCTACGCCGGAATGTATTCCTTTAGGGATCACGGCTTCGGCGATACTCTCCACTGGAGACTATCGTACCGGAGGCTTTCGTCACTGGAGAGTATCGTGCTTATCGTCTTGGCGGTGCTCTAACTCGAACGTCCTATTCGAGTCTTGGCTACAGAGACACTTGACGATCCTCGGTCAGTGAACGTGCGCCGCCCCCTCGTCTCTAGCCCAGAACTTCGCGCTTACAAAAGTGAATCTTCTTTGATCGAGCAGTAATCAAACTTGACTGAAGAGCGCTTTCATACGGCGGGGCCGTGTACAAGGACGTACACGGCCGGCAACCGGACAGGGTCACCTCTCGCCATCCTTGGCTACTGTGACACTAGACCTAATCCACACTGCAGAAGTATGCGTAATGAGTTGCAGTGTGGCGATAAGCTCGTCCGCTTATCGTCATGGTCGTCGGATGTCACAGATTGATTTGCAGGGAACCCCGCCCTCTCACAGAGCAAGCTCTTAAGTCTTAGTTTGATTTGCGAGAGCAAGCAAGTGAACGTTGTAACGCAAGTTCCCTAGTTTGCTCTGCGTCGTATGACCGAGCGCTGTGTCACACAAGTCCCCTCACAAGTCCCTTACTGTTTACTAAAATAGACACTTAAGCCCTGATAAATGGCAATAGCCAACTTTTGTTGATATTCTGGTGTTGTAAGTAACTGTTCTTCTTCAAGGTTTGAAAGGAAGCCCAGTTCAACTGTTACCGCTGCTTGATGAGCCTTTTTTAAAACATATATGTCTTGATTTCCTTTAATCACTCTTTTGCTATTCGTCATACTATTCAACTCCTGCTGAATCGATTGAGCCAGTAATTTTCCATCCGGCGAATCCGAATGATAAAATGTCTGAGCTCCCTTCAGTTTTGCGTCAGGAAAACTATTAGCATGAATGCTTATATATACTTCTGCTTGGGTGTTCAAGGCAAGTTGGATACGTTGTGCCAAATCCTCGCGTTTCCGTTTTAAGAGCGCCTGTGACGTTCCTAAGTCGCTGTCATCCTCGCGCACCATAATGGTTTTAGCCCCACTTTGTTGAATCAGTACTTGCAAGCGCTTAGATACGGCTAAAGTCACGTCTTTTTCTAACACCATGCTTTTGCCTACTGCACCGGGATCTACACCTCCGTGACCGGCATCGATCACCACAACTCTATTTCCCAAGGTCCAACTCCAGATTTTTTCATCCTGTCTACTAAATCCCCATCCGAGGGATAATGTCAAAATAATTGCAAGCGTGATTCCAAAGATCACTTTGCGTCGTTGTAGACTTACCACCAAGATCGGTTTCATTACCATTCTCCTCCCCCTAATCTATTCCGTCTTACAATATGGGGGAGGCTTCTAGAATATGCATTTGGTTTGTCCATTTTTCGATCCTTCGTGGTGCTACCTATTTGCTATATAAAACTCGGCTAACGCCCACGAAGACACTGTCTTCGCACGTATTACCGAAGGACTTGCAGACACTGTCTTCGCACGAATTAGCCTTCTTGTTAGCGCTGGCCATGGATGGCCGAGTGTCCCTATCAATTAAGGTGATGAATACATAACAAATCAACTCCTGCGCATAATAACTCTCATCACCCCTAGAGGAGATAAGCTACATGAAAAAAACTAATAGTTTAAGAAATCAACAGCGTCGACAGTCAAGCACTCTAGTAAACTTATTAAAAAGAATTGCCCAGTTGCCAAAGACCTAAGCATTTTAAACATTAAGTAAGGTTACCCAAAACGAGGGATTATTTACTTTCAAAAAAGCCACTCGCTCGGACGATGGGTTTTTATCTACTGTATTAATCATAAGCAATAATTGTTATACTCCATGAACGTCATGCTTTTTGGGCATAATAGAAACGCCCCGAAAGGCGTTTAGTGGAACTAATCTTTAATATTCTCCGGCCGTTTACAAAAAGGAAGTTTCGGGGGTTCCTGATTGGCGTGAAATTCAATGCACTCTTTGCATTTGCCACGCCTTTCGCATTCTGTCTTCACGCAATTACAAACGTCTTTTCCGTTTTCGAGCATATTTATTTCCCTCCCCATTAGTTTAAGACAATGATTCGAGGGGAATGACAAAATATCCTCTATTTTGGTGAGAAACGTTTGCTTATTGCAAAGCTTATGGACAATGCCAATGCCAATAAGGTACATATAAAATGTATCATTCGGTTAAAATTCTAGGCGCTATTACAGCGTGTTATAAATTGTGAAATCCCCCAACCATACACGGTTGGGGGATTTATTGTTTTTCGGAAATTAACGTTTCGAGAATTGGATATCCGCATGAATAAGGGCGCTTAGGTTTTTTTGTGTCCTGCCAGTGTATTATATATAGCGCTCTAAAAGTGCCTCCAAAATGTTATGCATTAAAGCATATCTCCCTAAGTAAAGCAACTGCATCAATGAATCCCTTCCTATATATATCTCTTAATGACGAGTTTTCATTTATTGTGGACAATTCTTCATACTGCATAAAGAGATTTTGATTCGAACCCAATTTTGCCCTAATGCTATTACTTAGGATAATTAGTCCTTCATCCACCTTATTGTAGTCGGTAGGCTCCTCTGTTTTTTTGCGTGGAATTCCAAAGACCCTTTCTTCAATTAAGTTCTCAATAATTTTATCGAGTAACCCGTTGGATGGGAAACGTTTTTCCACAATCATATATATCCTTCTCCTTCATTTACCACTTGCTAAAGAAGGGTAAAACTGGATATAATCAAAGCATAAATACCCTTCTTCGGAAGTGTGTTTTGATAGAGGAAAGTTCGAAAACTCTTGTCAGGGGGTGAATCGTACTTTCCTTTTCTAATAATAGAATAATTCAAGTACACATCATTTTGCAATATCTTATATTTCTCGTAACATCGTTCTACTAAATTCGACTTATTCAGGAAGCTTTGTCAGTAAGATCGGGGGCTTCCTATTTAATTTCCTACCTTCGTCTCGCCAGCTTCTTCTCGCTAGTGGGATTTTTTAGAGGCTCAGCGATCAGTCCATCCTCTCCTTCAGAAACCCTAAACTTATCTCCATTAAACTGAAATATTTCACCCGCATTAAGCCCCAATTCGTCCAACCCGGACACCATGCTTATTTTGCGCCTGTGCCATGTCTCCCCCTCATCGTCACTGACATTAACTTCAATCAGAACATTTGCGTCATCCATAAATTCATTCTTGAATTGATCTTCTTCCTCCTTTATCTTTTTCATACTCCTAACCCTCCCATTTCGTGATACTGATTAAGCAGTTTATCCAAGCATTGGCTCAAATTAATTAGCTCCCTGTCCACAAAGCTTTTAGCACAAGAGTATGTGTTTAGCCCTTGACGTGGATCCTCGATTAGCCATAATAAATCTTTCTCCAACATAATTTCGCCCCCTTAAGAACATTCATTTGTCTTATAATAGAACCTGTGTTCTATTATAACAAGGGGTATCCTGTCGAAGGGTTATATTTATATTTTGTCGAATCGAACTTCATTCCAATTCATTAAGATTAACACCTAGTGCAAAGGCGATTCTGCTCAACGTTTTAAAATGCGGTTTCTTTAACTTCTCCTCTATACGACTGAGGTAACTAACGCTTATTCCTGCCCTCTCTGCCAGTTCTTTTTGCGTCAGGTTTTGTGCCTGGCGCAATTTTGCTATGTTTTTGCCAATCAATGCTGTCAAGTCCTGTCTTTAAGAATACACCTGTTGCTAAGTCGAATTAGGTAAAATTAGGTATGTCACAACTATTCATTTCACTGCCTATTTATTCAATTTAACTTAAATAACTCTTTATGTATGCACATACATTGATTATAACCTGATATGTGACATTATTAATTTAGTAGTTTTTACCACAAGAAATAATGTCAGGCGGGTATAATCAGTGAATCGTATCAAGGAAATCTTAAAAGAACTAGATATGACCCAGGAGGAACTCTCTCACCGCTCCGGAGTTCCACAGCCAGAAATCAGCCGAATAGCCAATAATAAGAAAATAAAGATCGAACTAGGAACCGGTATTAAGATTGCACGAGGGCTCGGTAAGCCGGTACAGTATGTTTTTCCTGACTATTAAGAAGACCCTAGCAACTTATGCCGGGGTCTTACTATTTTCTTACATATTTGTCGCAGAAGAATTAAGAATGTCGCATGGCAGGAAATGCTAGTGATTTGCTGAAATGATTACGGAGATAAAAATAAGGAGTGTGAAATTATGTTTAAATTTTTAGGTATCGTGTGTTTCCTACTAACCTTTATAATGCTGATAATTTCTATTAATCCGAAATGGATCGCCAGAGGCAAAGAGCCTTTAAAGAGGAAGCATACACTCTTGACAGCTTTGACCATGTTAGTACTATTCTTTATTTTTGCAGTTAATGACAGT
>Ga0209643_1001480_pt1 | contig 21677 bp, 17 predicted proteins | sample AutmiccBRH37_all_FD_187383 | JGI IMG/M metagenome (GOLD analysis project Ga0209643, IMG submission 187383) | Deep subsurface microbial communities from Mt. Terri, Switzerland - Autotrophic microbial communities BRH/37_all (SPAdes) (version 2) | ecosystem: Environmental > Aquatic > Deep... | reverse complement strand
TCAACACAATTTGCGCTGAATACGTTCTGTTATTCGCCTGTTGAATCACTATGGAATTCTCGGAATCAATCACTTCATCAGCAACAATAACGTTTCTTCTCACCGGCAAACAATGCATAAATTTCGCGTTGTTGGTCAGTTTCATTTTTTCTGAATTAATTGTCCACGCGCTGTCCGAATTCATAACCCTTCCGTAATCTTTGAAAGAACTCCAGTTTTTTACATACACAAAATCGGCATTTTCAAATGCTTTTTCCTGATTGTGTTCAATGGTTGAATTTTTGGTGATTTGAGGATCCAGCTCATAACCTTTAGGATGCGTAATCACAAAATCCGCGTCCTGCAATTGCATCATTTCCACAAAAGAATTTGCCACCGCCTGCGGCAACGCTTTTGGATGCGGCGCCCAGGACAAGACCACTTTTGGTTTGTGTGCCGTTTTAAATTCTTCCATCGTGATGGCATCTGCCAAGGCCTGCAAGGGATGTCCGGTGGCACTTTCCATATTCACCACCGGAATTCCTGCATATTTTTTAAAACTGTTCATCACAATTTCAGCCTGGTCTTTTTCTTTGTCCGTCAGAGACGCAAAAGCCCTGATGGCCACAATATCGCAATATTGCGCAATTACTTTGGCCGCTTCTTTTACGTGTTCCGATTTTGAACCGTTCATTATGGCGCCTTCTTCATATTCCAATTCCCAGCCTTCACTACCAAAATTCATCACAATCACGTTCAACCCCAAATTTTGGGCGGCCTTTTGGGTGCTTAAACGCGTGCGCAAACTGTTGTTGAAAAACAACATACAAATCGTTTTTCCTTCGCCTAGAGCTTTATTTTGCAGCGGATTTTTCTTGATTTCTAGCGCTTCCTGAACCGCTATTTGCAGATTTCCAAGATTGCTTATGTTGGTAAAATGTATCATTTTAAAGTGATTTTTGTAAAAACCGATTTATTTTGAATGGCGTCAATCATAAAATTATCATTTAATCCATTGAGAATCCACGTTTCAATATTGGCATTATGGGCGATTTCAGCCGCCTCAATTTTAGAAATCATTCCGCCTGTCCCTCCCGATGATATGGTTATTTCTGCTTCGCTTTTCAGCGATTGAATGTCGGAAGTTTCCAAAATTGTTTTTTCATGGTGATTTTGCATCGATTCTTTCGTGTAAATCCCATGTGTATTGGTGGCTATAATCAATAAATCAGCTTGTAACAATGCCGCCGTTAAAGCCGACAATTTATCGTTGTCGCCAAATTTAATTTCATCGGTGGCAACGGTGTCATTTTCATTGATAATGGGAATGTAATTGTTTTCAACCAAAACATTGATGGTATTCACGATATTTATTTTAGATTGTTCTTTTTCAAAATCGGAATACGACAGCAAACATTGGGAAGTAAGCAAGCCCAACTCCCTGAAGCATTCCTGATAAATCCGCATTAAATGAGGCTGTCCGATAGATGCCAACGCCTGTTTTACGTTTATTTTTTTTCCGTTGCTTTCCAGTTTCACAAACTGTTTGGCCACCGCAATGGCGCCGGAGCTCACAATCACAAATTCATAATCGTCCTGTAAACGGGCAATTTGTTTTGCAATATCTTCCAATTTACCTCTGGAGATGTTGTCGCTCTCTTTGGTCAGCACATTTGTGCCGATTTTTAGCAATATTCTTTTTTTACCTAATTTGCCCATTTCCGTATATATACCACTTATTAGTCACTAAATGTTGCAGTCCCATCGGACCTCTGTGATGCAATTTATCGGTGCTGATCGCCAATTCACCGCCCAATCCGAACTGGCCGCCGTCGGTAAACCTAGTTGAGGCATTTTGATAAACCGCAGCTGAATCGACCGATTCCATAAATTTTTGCGCTGCCTCGTTGTTTTTGGTCATAATAACTGCGGAATGCCCGCCTCCGTATTTATTGATTTTTTCAATGGCTTCTTCGGATGAATTTACGCTTCCCAAAACAATTTTATAATCCAAAAATTCTTCAAACCATACGGATTCATAGTCAAAAGCGGATACATTTTCAAAAGTTGACAATGCATCATTGCCTAAAATTTCAACATTGAATTCTTTTAATTTGCCTATTAACTTTTTAATAAATGCATCTTTATTTGGCAAATTTGAATTAACCAGCACTTTGTCGGCCGCATTGCAGGCCGATATTTTTGTGGTTTTTGCGTTGAGAATTACTTTGATCGCCATTTCTGCATCAGCTTCCGCATCCACATAAATAAAATTATTGCCGCGACCGCTAACAATAACCGGACACGTGGCGTATTGTTTCACAAAAGCAATCAAATTTTCACCGCCGCGCGGCACAATCAAATCCACTTTTTGGGTGGGATGCTGTAAAAATTCCTGCGTTTCAGCTCTATTGTAATTCAAATATTCCACCCAATTTGTCGAAATATTGTTTTCCGTCAAAGCTTTGTGCCACAAATCCACAATCAATAAATTTGAATTTACCGACTCTTTTCCGCCCTTCAACAAAATTTTATTGCCCGACTTAAATGCAATTCCCGCCGCTTCAACCGTTACATCCGGCCTTGATTCATAAATGATTAAAACCGTACCGAAAGGTGCTGTTTTATTGGTGATTTTCATTCCGTTTTCGTGGGTGAAATGATACAATTCTTTCCCAACCGGATCCACATCAGCCACCAATTGATGTAGCGACAAAATCATTTCCTTAATTTTTCCGTCATCCACTTTTAAACGGTCGGCCATCGCCAAATCATCGCCCGTATAATTATTTACGTCCGTTTTATTTGCCTCCAGCAATGCCGATTTTTCAGCTGCAATCAATTTTGACATAGAAAGCAGAACCGCGTTTTTTTGTTGTGAAGTCAGTGAAATGTTCATCCTAAAATTTCTTTCAATGCGTTTATAAATATATCGAAGTGCTCTTTTTTCGCGCTTAGAGGCGGCAAAATCCGCAACAAATTTTTGTTGTTTGAACCGCCGGTAAAAATATGCTGGTCGAAAATGAGTTTTTTTCGCAAATCCCCCACTTCAAAATCGAATTCCACGCCCAGCATCAATCCTTTTCCTTTTACTTTTTTAATTTTCGGAACCTTTGCAATTTCCTGCAAAAAATACCCATAAACTTCATTTACATTTTGCATCAAATGCTCTTTTTTCATCACATCAAGCACAGCAATTCCTGCTGCGCAAGCCAAGTAATTTCCTCCAAACGTGGTTCCCAGCATACCGTATTTCGCCTTTATTTTATCGGCAATCAACACGCCGCCAATCGGGAATCCGTTCCCCATTCCTTTTGCAGTCGTAATCATATCCGGCTGAATGTTGTGGTGCTGAAAAGCGAAAAATTTTCCGCTTCTTCCGTAACCCGACTGTACTTCATCCAAAATCAACAAAACGTTGTTTTCATTGCATTCCTTCTGAACTTCCTGAAAAAACTCCGTAGTTCCTTCATCCAAACCTCCAACACCCTGAATTCCTTCAATAATGACCGCCGCCACATCGCCTTTTCCAATTTCTTGGATGACCAATTCTATATTGTTTAAAGGCAAAAATGTCACTTTTTGCTGCAAATTTATGGGTGCGTTTATCGACGGATTGTCGGTAACCACCACCGCTGCCGATGTTCTTCCGTGAAATGCGTTATTAAAAGAAATAATCCTGCTTTTTCCGGTTTCAAATGAAGCCAGTTTTAGCGCATTTTCGTTCGCTTCGGCCCCAGAATTGCACAAAAACAAGTTATAATTTTCACAACCCGATAATTTCCCCAGTTTATGGGCCAATTCCTGCTGAAGCGGATTGACAATTGAGTTGGAATAAAATCCGATTTTAGTCAGTTGTTCCGATAAAGATTTTACATATTCGGGATGCGAATGTCCGATGGAAATGACACCGTGCCCGCCGTAAAAATCCAAATATTTTATGTTGTTTTCATCCCACACATAAACACCTTCCGCCTTTACGGGCGTAACGTTATACAAAGGATAAACATCAAATAATTCCATTTTTTATGTTTTAAATCTGATTTATTTTTTCAAAGGAAGTGATCAAACCTTTGATCAAAGATGAACTCAATCCCTGGTGTTCCATTTCATTCAAACCTTCAATGGTACATCCGCTTGGCGTGGTCACTCGGTCTATTTCCTGCTCTGGATGGTTGCCTGATTGTATCAATAAACTTGCTGCGCCCAAACAGGTATGCATCGCCAATTCCTGCGCTTCTTTGGCGTCAAAACCCAACTGAATGGCGCCTTGCGAAGTTGCCCTGATTAACCGCATCCAAAAAGCAATGCCGCTGGCGCAAATCACCGTGGCGGACTGCATCAATTTTTCTTCAATGCAAAGTGTTTTTCCCAAAGAATTAAAAATGGTTTTGGCCAATTCAATATTTTCCATGCCTTTTAGGTTTGCACTGATACAAGTCATAGATTTCCCCACCGAAATTGCCGTATTTGGCATTGCTCTGATAATTGCCAAATCTGCACCTAAAATACTTTCAATCTCTTCAATTTTTCTGCCTGTCACCGTTGAAATAATGATGTGTTTTTTCGGATTTACAACGTCTTTTATTTCTTCCAATACGGTTTGCAACTGTTTTGGCTGTACCGCAATGATGACAATATCAGAAGAACGGACTGCTTTTTTATTGTCCGTGGAAATTTTAATATTCGGCAGTTTTTCCCAGGAACTTAATGAAGAAATATCTCGCTTCGTGATATACAAATTCTTTACCTTAAAATCTTTTTGGGTTAAAATCCCGATGGCTATGGAATACCCCAAATTTCCTGCGCCTATAATTGCTATTTTCATAATTTTATCTTTTAAAATGCGGTTGCTTTTAAATTCAACCCTTCCGATTCTTTCAGTCCAAGCATTAAATTCATATTTTGAATGGCCTGTCCCGATGCCCCTTTTACCAAATTGTCGATTACCGAAGTGATTAACAAGGTGTTTTTGTGTTTTTCCAAATGAATAAAACAATTGTTGGTGTTCACCACTTGTTTTAAATGAATGGGCACTTTTGAAATATGCGTAAAAGGTTCATCTTTATAGAAATCTTCATACAATTCAAAAGCTTTTTCGATAGTTCCTTCATACTTTAGATAGGTTGAAGCAAAAATTCCCCTGCTGAAATTTCCCCTATTCGGAATAAAAAATAATTCCTCTGAAAAATTGGACTGCAGTTGCATCAAACTTTCCCCAATTTCGCCCAAATGCTGGTGCGTAAAGGCTTTGTAAACAGAAAAATTATTGTCCCGCCAGCTAAAATGCGTTGTATCACTTTGCGAAACTCCGGCACCTGTTGAACCTGTTGTTGCGTTGATGTGCACAGCATCGGTCAGCAAATGATGCTTGGCCAAGGGCAATAAGGCCAATTGGATGGCGGTTGCAAAACAGCCCGGATTTGCAATGTATTTGGCCGATTTAATCTTTTCTTTTTGAAGTTCAGGCAAGCCATAAACAAATTCATTTCCTTCAAAAATTGCGTCATTTTTCAACCTGAAATCGTTGCTTAGATCAATGATCTTGGTGTATTTTGAAAACTGATGCTGTTCCAAAAATTGTTTGGAATTTCCGTGGCCCAAACATAAAAACAAGATGTCAACATTCTCATTAACCTTGTCCGTGAATTTCAATTCCAGCGAACCCAATAAATCCTGATGAACCGCATATATATCATTGCCGGCATTTGAAGTGCTGTACACAAAATCCAGTGCCACTTCGGAATGGTTCACCAACAACCTGATCAACTCTCCTGCGGTATAACCCGCGCCGCCAATAATTCCGACTTTAATCATAATTCCGAATTTACGTTGTGATAAATTTTTGTGGCATTGCCCACTATTTTAATAAATCCTTTGGCATCCTCTGCAGTCCAGTCTTTATTGATTTCTCCATACACCCCGAATTTCGATTTCATTAAATCGTGTTTGGATTCAATGCCATTGATACTGAAATGATACGGTTTTAAAGTTACGAAAACTTCTCCCGAAACGGTTTTTTGCGAATCGGTTAAAAAAACTTCGATATTTCGCATTACGGGATCAAAATACTGGCCTTCGTGCAACAACATTCCGTACCAATTTCCCAACTGCTCTTTCCAGTATTGCTGCCATTTGGACAACACGTGTTTTTCCAGCGTGTGATGCGCTTTTATAATGATTAAGGCCGCGGCGGCTTCAAAACCAACCCTTCCTTTAATGCCAATAATTGTATCGCCCACGTGAATGTCCCTGCCGATGGCGTATTTTGAAGCGATGGCTTCCAATTTTAATATGTTATTTACCGGTGAATCAAATTTATTGTTAAATCCAACCAATTCTCCTTTTTCAAAATGAAGTTTCACCTCAATTGGATCTGTTTTTTCCAATGGGCTCGGATAAGCGCTTTCAGGCAATGCCTCATTGGAGGTTAATGTTTCCACACCGCCAACGCTGGTACCCCAAATTCCTTTATTGATGGAATATTTTGCCTTTTCCCATGAATAATCAACACCTTGTTGTTTCAGGAATTCTATTTCTTCCTGTCGCGATAATTTTAAATCCCTAATTGGTGTAATAATTTCAATTTCGGGTGCTAAAATTTGAAAAATCATATCAAATCGCACCTGGTCATTTCCTGCGCCCGTACTTCCGTGGGCCACATATTTTGCCCCAATCTGTTTGGCGTATTTCACCACCTCGATGGCCTGAAAAACCCTTTCGGCGCTCACGGAAAGCGGATAAGTATTATTTTTAAGAACATTGCCAAAAACCATATACTTGATGGCTTTTTCGTAAAAATCCTCCAGAATATTTTTGTTTGTATGCGAAAAAACACCCAATTCATAAGCGCGTTTTTCTACAGCTTCTAACTCATTTTCTGAAAATCCGCCTGTATTCACCAATACGCTGTGCACTTCCAGATGCAATTCATTTTTTAAATATTTTACGCAAAACGAAGTGTCTAAACCTCCGCTGTATGCCAATACTACTTTTTCCATGATTTTATATTTTTTGTATTAATCCTATCCCCAACCCTTTCCGAAGGAAAGGGAGTTTGATTTGGATATTTATTATTTTAAATCGCTATTTTTTAACATTTAATCTTTAACTTTTAAAGCCCAACATGCCAACTATCCCATTCGATAAAAATGTATACCATACATTTTCTTAATTGCCAACGCGCCTGCTGGCCCTATCGCTAAAAATGTTCACTGAATATTTTCTTAACGCTCAGTCCCCCTTCGGGGGTTAGGGGGCTTTTTAACTATTTTTTTTAAGCAACAATGCCTGTTTAATTTTTTTCAATCGGGATAACACTTTTGAATCATATTCATGCTGTTTGATGTTTTTCTCGTGATTTGGATCGTATAACATACCGGTACACAAACACATTTTTCGTTCTGTTCTTGTTAAAATATCGAAATTTTTACAGGTTCTGCAGCCATTCCAAAAATCTTCATCTGTTGTCAGTTCAGAAAAAGTAACCGGCTGGTAGCCCAATTCATAATTAATTTTCATTACGGCAAGTCCGGTGGTAATTCCAAAAATTTTCGCTTTCGGATACAGTTCTTTTGAATGTTCCAAAATCCGCTTTTTAATTTCCTTCGCCAAGCCCTGGTTTCTGAAATCGGGATGCACAATGAGTCCGGAGTTCACCACAAATTCGCTGTCACTCCAAACTTCAATATAGCAAAAACCTGCAAATTGATCATTATGGACGGCAATTACGGCGTGGCCGGTACTTATTTTTTTGATGATGTATTCAGGGGTTCTCTCCGCAATACCGGTACCTCGAACCTTGGCTGATTCTTTGATGGTTTCACAAATTAATTCGGCATATTTTATATGCGATTCATTAGCGATGACAACTTTCATTGGCTTAATTGTTAAATTTAGGATTGAAATATTCTGTTTTTCTAAAGGGGAAAACGAACGCATCATTTTCAAAAAGTCTATGCCCTCAAGGGGCGACGACGGGAAATAACACGAACAGGCATTCTTTCTGAAATTGAAAAAATCAGTTTAAAAAATGGTGTTATGTTAAAAAAGTTTTGCAAAATATAAAAGGAAAAATGAAAATTAATAACTGCTTTTTATAAGATAGAATTAGCGCGTACGGCGGCGTAAGCCGGAAAGGCGACTGGGTATTCTTGCAGTGATATTTGAATTGTATATTTTCATCGGGGCGAAATTAACTAAAAAATGAAAGCGAACAGAAACTTGTTATATAATTAACAAAACTTTGGTTTAAACTGTTCAAATTTAACAATTGGGTTTATTTGAATGGTATGTCAATCTAAAATGAATTTTACACCAAAGGAATCGATTGGCCAATTCCTTTGGTATATTTAATTCATATTCCTTAAATAATCTTGGTCATTGCGGTCATCGATTCCCTTAAATCATAACCTACCAATTCTATGGCATGAAACCTGATGGCTTCATTAATTTCTATCAATTCCTTGTTGTCAACGCCATTGTCTTTTCCTTCTCCGTATTTTTTGCCAATTACGTCGGTATCAATTTTCTTCATAAAATCGGCCAATAAAGGTTTGCAGGCGTGGTCAAATAAATAGCAACCGTATTCGGCAGTGTCTGAAATGATTCTGTTCATTTCAAACAATTTTTTGCGCGCAATGGTATTGGCGATTAACGGTGTTTCATGAAGCGATTCATAATAAGCTGATTCTTCTTTGATGCCGGATTCGGTCATGGTTTCAAAAGCCAGTTCCACGCCCGATTTCACAAATGCCACCATCAAAACGGCATTGTCAAAAAATTCCTGTTCCGCAATTTTCATTGCTCCCGCAGGCGTTTTTTCGAAAGCGGTTTCGCCTGTTGCGGCTCTCCATGCCAATAAATTTTTATCGTCATTCGCCCAATCTTCCATCATTGTTTTAGAAAATTCGCCGCTCATAATGTCGTCCATATGTTTTTGGAACAGCGGACGCATAATTTCTTTTAATGCTGATGAAAGTTTAAATGCTTTCACTTTTGCCGGATTCGACAAGCGATCCATCATATTGGTGATTCCGCCATATTTCAAGGCTTCGGTAATCACTTCCCAGCCGTATTGAATCAATTTTGAAGCATAACCCGCGTCAATGCCTTTTTCTGTCATTTTATTGAAAGACAAAATAGATCCTGTTTGCAACAATCCGCATAAAATAGTTTGTTCTCCCATCAAATCCGATTTCACCTCAGCCACAAAAGAAGAATGCAACACCCCCGCTTTATGTCCGCCCGTAGCCGCGCAATACGCTTTTGCATATTCAAATCCATCACCGTTAGGATCGTTTTCGGGATGTACCGCAATCAATGTCGGCACACCGAATCCGCGTTTGTATTCTTCCCGCACTTCAGAGCCGGGCGATTTTGGTGCCACCATAATTACGGTAATGTCTTTACGGATTTGCATGCCTTCTTCCACAATATTGAATCCGTGGGAATAAGAAAGGATCGCGCCCTTTTTCATCAAAGGCATAATGGCCGAAACCACGCTTGTATGCTGCTTGTCGGGCGTTAAATTAATCACCAAATCAGCAGTAGGAATCATTTCTTCATAAGTTCCCACCTTAAATTTGTTATCCGCCGTATTTTTATAAGATTGTCGTTGTTCCTTGATCGCTTCCGGGCGCAAAGTATAAGAAACATCCAAGCCGGAATCTCTCATATTTAATCCTTGGTTAAGCCCTTGCGCGCCGCAACCCACGATTACTATTTTTTTGCCTTCCAGTTTTTTTACGCCGTCTTCAAATTCTGAGGAATCCATAAAATCACAGATTCCCAATTGTTCTAATTTTAAACGCAACGGAAGCGTGTTGAAATAATTTGCCATTTTTAATACTGTTTATTTTTGATTATTTATTGGTGTTTTAAATTTTGATAAATGATTCAAAGAAAACACACCCCTAACCCCTCTCAAGAGGGGAATTTGATTCATTGAACTTCGGTCTTCTGACTTTTTAATTCATTTCCTTCAATACATCTGATATTGCCATTCTAGGCCTTGAAATCGCGATGCGCCCGGAACGGACAAATTGCATCAATCCGTAAGGCTTTAATTTTTGATACATATTGTCGATATCTTCTTTCAATCCTGAAGCCTCAATCACAAAATAACGTTCAGTGATGGCAATAATATGTGCTCTTCTGAATTTTAATTTATTCTGAATATTTTCATCATATAAATGTTCCGATGAAATTTTAAACAAGGCCGTTTCGTGGTAAATAATTTCCTCTTCGGTATGAAAAAAAGCGCCAATCACTTCAATTTGCTTTTCCAGTTGAAGGACCACTTTTCTGATCAATGTTTCCGGTACGATCACCACAAATGTAAATCGGTGCACATGGTCAATTTCCGATTCGGAAACTGTCATACTTTCAATATTGATATGACGTTTTAAAAATATTGCCGACAATCTATTCAAAATTCCTATATTATTTTCGGTATAAACCGATACGGTATAATTCTTTTTTTCTTCCATAACTATTTCAATCTTATATCTGAAACACTTGCTCCAGTTGGTATCATTGGGAATACGTTGCTTTCCGGTTCAATCACCACTTCCAAAAAATAAGCTTCTTTTGAATCGGTCATTTTTTTGATGGCCTCGGCTAAATCTTCACGTTTCGAAACCCTGTTGGCTTCAATGCTGTATCCTTCCGCAATTTTTACGAAATCGGGATTTGTCATCACCGTTGAAGCATAACGTCGATCAAAAAACAATTCCTGCCACTGTCGCACCATTCCTAAAAAGCTGTTATTCAGCACCACAATTTTTACGGCGGCTTTGGTTTGAAGAATGGTTCCCAATTCCTGAATGGTCATTTGATAACCGCCGTCACCAATAATGGCAATCACCTCACGATCTGGCGCGCCCATTTTTGCACCGATGGCTGCCGGCAAGGCAAATCCCATCGTTCCCAATCCGCCAGAAGTGACGTTGCTTCTGGTTTTGGTGAATTTCGCATAACGCCACGCAATCATCTGGTGCTGGCCCACATCGGAAACAATCACCGCTTCACCTTTGGTTTCTTTATTGATTCCGGCCAAAACCTCACTCATCGTCAGGCCTTCTTTGGTTGGATATAATTGGTCGTTAATCACGGTTTCCTTTTCAATTTCATACAATTTATGAAATTCCTCCATCCATTCCTGATGGTTGCCCTTGTCCACAAATTGCATAATTTCCACCAAAGATTCTTTTACTGTTCCCAAAACAGCCACATCGGTTTTTACGTTTTTATCCACTTCCGCAGGGTCAATTTCAAAATGAATAATTTTTGCCTGCTTCGCATAAGTATTTAAATTTCCGGTAACGCGGTCATCGAAACGCATTCCAATGGCAATCAACACATCGCATTGGTTTGTCAGTACATTGGGCGCGTAATTTCCGTGCATTCCAACCATGCCCACATGCAAAGGATGGTCAGTTTCCAGCGCCGACAAACCCAAACCTGTGCAGGCCGACGGAATACCTGTTTTTTCGATAAAGTTTTTAAATTCATTTTCAGCACTGCCTAGAATCACGCCTTGCCCAAAAACAATAAATGGTTTTTTGGCTTGGTTTATTAAAACCGCAGCTTCTTTTACTTTCTCTAGGTTCAATGTCGGAATTGCCTTGTAGCTTCTTACTTTTACGCATTTGTTATATAAAAAGTCGAGTTCTCCAAATTGGGCATCTTTTGTAATGTCAATCAATACCGGACCTGGGCGACCCGATTTTGCAATGTAAAATGCTTTCGCAAAAACCTCCGGAATTTCACTTGCCTTGGTGATTTGATAATTCCATTTTGTCACCGGCGTAGAAATCCCGATAATGTCCGTTTCCTGAAATGCATCTGAACCCAACAAATGAGAGCCAACCTGGCCGGTGATGCAAACCAAAGGCGTTGAATCAATTTGTGCATCGGCAATTCCTGTCACCAAATTAGTGGCTCCCGGACCCGAAGTCGCAAAAACAACCCCTACTTTTCCCGTTACGCGGGCAAAACCTTGTGCCGAATGGATGGCACCTTGTTCGTGGCGCGACAGCACGTGGTGAAATTGCGCCCTATATTTGTACAATTCATCATAAACCGGCATAATGGCGCCGCCCGGATACCCGTAAGCCAAGGTGGAACCTTCTTCCAACAAGCATCTGATGACCGCTTCAGCCCCCGACATTTTTACTGATTTCACCGCTTTTACTTCCTGAACTTCTTTCTTTAATGTTTCCATCCTTTAAAATTTATCCGTTACACAACCTTCAGAAGCTGTTGAAACGATTTTAGCATATTTATACAATATTCCTTTTTTATGTTTTGGCTCAGGCGCTTTCCATTGTGCTTTTCTCAAAGCCAGTTCTTCCTGAGATAATTTGACATTGATGGTTTTATTTTTGGCATCAATCACAATCACATCGCCGTCTTTTACCAGCGCAATAACACCTCCCGATTGTGCTTCAGGGGTGATATGCCCCACCACAAATCCGTGCGTACCGCCCGAAAAACGTCCGTCCGTTACCAAAGCCACCGATTTCCCCAAACCGGCACCCATAATCATGGATGTTGGCTTCAACATTTCCGGCATTCCTGGTCCGCCTCGCGGCCCAACATAGCGAATGACCACCACATCGCCTTTGGATACTTTTCCAGCGCCAATGCCATCGTTTGCTGCTTGTTCTCCATCAAAAACAACGGCTTTCCCTTCAAATAAATCCCCTTCATTTCCGCTTATTTTAGCGACAGATCCTTCCGTAGCCAGATTTCCGTATAAAATTTGAATGTTCCCCGATGATTTTAAGGCTTTTTCTGTGGTATGAATCACGTGCTGATCTTCCTCAAAACTTAATGGCGTAACATTTGCCAAATTTTCAGCAATCGTTTTTCCGGTAACGGTCTTACAATCGCCGTGCAACAACCCTTTATCCAGCAAATATTTCATTACGGCAGGCGTTCCGCCTACTCCGTGCACGTCTTCCATCAAATATTCACCGCTTGGTTTTAAATCGGCAATCACCGGCGTTCTGTCGCTCACGCGCTGAAAATCTTCCAGGGTAAATTCTATATCCGCCGCATGCGCAATCGCCAGATAATGCAATACCGCATTGGTAGATCCGCCCAAGGCATTTACCACCGCCACCGCATTTTCCAACGATTTTTTGGTGATGATGTCCAAAGGTTTTAAATCGAGTTCCAATAAATTTTTAATGGCAGCGGCGATTCTTTCGGTTTCCGTTTCTTTTTGCGGATTTTCCGCAGGAATGGAAGAATTGTAAGGCAAGGCAAAACCCAAGGCTTCTATGGAAGAAGACATCGTATTGGCCGTGTACATGCCACCGCAGGCACCAGCGCCCGGAATGGCATTTTTTATAATTTCCCTGAATTCTTCTTCCGAAATCAAACCTGAAATTTTTTGCCCGAGTGCTTCAAACGCAGAAACAATATTTAATTTTTTTCCTTTATATCTTCCCGAAGCGATTGTTCCTCCGTAAACCATTAACGATGGCCGGTTCAACCTCAACATCGCCATAATGGCGCCGGGCATATTTTTATCGCAGCCAACAACAGTCACCAAAGCATCATAACTTTGGGCATTCATCACCACTTCAATAGAATCGGCAATAATATCGCGCGAAGGCAGGGAATAATTCATTCCCGATGTTCCCATAGAAATCCCGTCGCTTACACCAATGGTGTTAAAAACAAGTCCGACCTGATTTTTTTTATTGACTTCCTCCTTAATTTTATAGGCCAGATTGTTCAGGTGCATATTGCACGGATTTCCGTCGAAACCGGTGCTTGCAATGCCTACCTGAGGTTTTTTCATATCTTCATCCGTCAAACCAACACCATATAACATGGCCTGGGCAGCGGGCTGCGTTTCATCCTGGGTAACTCTTTTGCTGTATTTATTTAGTTGCATTTATTTTTGTAATTACTTATTTTCGTTAAAATTTAATGATAAAATCCTAAGTTTTAATCACCGTTTTAAAATAAACGTCAAATTTAAACCTGTCATTTGTTATGCGCCATTGGCATTTATTTGTTTTACAGTATCCACTTGCTGTTAATTATTGTTATATTTCTGTTTTTCATATAGTTAACCTTATTATTTTTACAATGATTATCCCATAAAAAAAACCTTCCTAATGGAGATTAGGAAGGTTTTTTATGATTTTTTTATTAAAACTAAAACAACATCCTAACCTCCTTGTGAAATAATCACAGAGACACGAATAGCGATGATATTTAGAATTACTTGGTTCATTTGAGGCAAATATGGGAAATAATTATTAAAAATTAGGCATAAAATGTTCAATTTTTTTGGTTCTTATGATAAAAACCAAATAAAAAATCATAAAAACCAATTCATTTGAAATTTATTTAATCGCAAAAAAACAAAGAAAAAACGCAAAGAGCGCAAAGGAAATTTTGGATTTACGATTGACGCCCTTCGACTGCGCTCAGGATTACGAATTTTACCTTGTCGATATTTTTAATTCTAAAACAAATCGTAAATCAAAAATCGTTATCCCAATAGCTATCAGGACGTAAATCAATTTGCGTTAGGGATAGCAGCGGAAAACCTTTTTGACTCGCCTTTTGGCGATGTAAAAAAGTTTGAAGCGAATAGCCCGACCCGACAGCTGGCGGGTAACGCCAAAAACAACCATAAATAAATTGTTGTGATTGGCATTAATCCAATTTTTTATTTCACCAATTTTCCGGCTTTTTGCCGAATGATTTCTTCAATGGAAATATGTTGAATTTTGCTTTCCAGCCACGACAAGATGTCCAGGTATAAAAAAGCGCGTTTTTCATAAGGATGGTTTTCAAATTTAAGCAACTCCTCGTGTAAATTGACAAATGCTTTGTGCAATTCCTGCGGATAAATATTTTTCAGGTTTTTCAGGAACTGGATCATTTTGCGCTGTACCTGATGCAAATCGTTCATTTTGATCAAAAACTGGTAAGTCGAAACGATTAATTTATCAATATTGTCATCCAAACCAGCATCATAATGCGCCACTAAATTTAACACGCGAGAAAAGCACAACAAATCTTCCCGCATTTTCAGTTCTTTGTTGTCGATAATTTTTTCAAGGTAAAAAATGCATTCCTCATTTTTGCCGGCGCCAAAATACATACAGGCAATTTTATAGTAAAAAACCATGATGTGATGGGCATCAATATTGCTTTCATATTTGGGAATTTCCTTTAATAAAGTTGCCACAAAACCCAAACCTTCCGTAAATTTTCCTTCTAAAAAATAATAATTCAATTTATTTTGGTTGAAGTATAAAAACGCCAAGGTTTTGGTGTTTTCATTCAGCGTAATATTTTCGTTTTTGATGTCGGATGTCAAATGTTTCAGCACACTGTTGTATTTGGTCTTGTGCTTGATCAAATAAAGGGATTCCAACAAATAATTGACGCCTTTTAAATAGAATACCGGATTCTGGATTTTCATTTCAGGGTTTTCCTCAAACAAATCGACCCATTTTTGGGAATACCGATAGCTCAGCACAAAATCCTGCAAAATAAAGCTGTGCCACAAATAAGCCTGATACAAAAACAGTTTTTCCCTGAATCCCAATTCAGAAAATTTATATTTTGGCAACTTCTTTTCAAAATAGGCCGTCACTCTTTTCAACCCTTCATCGTCTTTTACATAACCCTCTTTCAAAAACAAGCTGTACAATTGCAGGGAAAGGTTTGACAATTTGCTGATGCGAACGTTTTTTAAACTCAATTCTTTTGCCTGAATTGCCAATTCATCGGCCCTGTTGCTCATACTTCGGGTAATATATTGCGATTCAATCACTTTTTCAAACTCCACAATTTCATAGGCCAGATTATTTTCGCCGGTGTTTAACGACAGCTCTTTTGCCTTATCCAAAATTTTTAAACTTTGCTTGTACAAGCCTTTGTTGTACAAAATTGATGCGAAATCGAATTGCTCCCGAATATGCGCCCGCACATTTTGGTGTACCGGATTAAAACGTAAACTCACCAAAATTTGTTTGTATAAATGCGCTTTTGAGTTTGAAATTTGTTGCTTTTTAATGTTGGTTTTGCTTAAAATCAATTCATCATCATACTCCGCAACTTTATCCAATAAATTAAACAAAGCCATAAAATTGGCCTCTGCATTTCCGCCCAATCTACCTGCATACAGTTTAAATTGCCGCTTTTCCGATTTTGAAAGGGACTTCACCAACATAAAAAGTGCATCTTTTTGATCAATAGCCATTGTAACCGAATTATTTTTATTGTATTGAACAGCAAGTGTTTAACTATTCAATTTTAGGGTTGAATATAGTAAACCATCCTCTTTACAAAAGTATATAAAAAATCCATACCCCTATTTTTGAGCTTCTATAATGTGATAAAAATATTTAAAATGAGTATAAACAACGTTCAAATTTTTGACACAACCTTAAGAGATGGGGAGCAAGTGCCTGGCTGTAAGTTAAATACTGAACAAAAACTGATTATTGCAAACCGACTTGACATTTTAGGCGTGGATGTGATTGAGGCCGGTTTTCCGGTTTCAAGTCCGGGCGATTACAATTCGGTCTTGGAAATTTCAAAAATAATTAAAAACGCCACTGTTTGCGGACTTACCCGTGCAAACCAAAAAGATATTGAAGTTGCCGCAGCGGCCCTTAAATACGCCAAACGTCCGAGAATTCATACCGGAATCGGTACTTCAGATTCACATATTTTACACAAATTCAATTCTACCCAGGATAAAATAATTGAACGCGCCATTCAGGCGGTTTCTTACGCCAAAAAATATGTTGAAGATGTGGAATTTTATGCGGAAGATGCGGGGCGGACCAGCAATGAATTTTTGGCCAAAGTTTGCGAACAGGTGATAAAAGCCGGTGCCACCGTTTTGAATATTCCGGATACCACAGGCTATTGTTTGCCCGATGAGTATGGCGCCAAAATTAAATTTTTGAAGGAAAACGTGAAGGGCATCCATAACGTCACCATTTCCTGCCATTGCCATAACGATTTAGGGTTAGCAACAGCCAACGCCATTGCAGGCGTACAAAACGGTGCGCGCCAAATTGAATGCACCATCAACGGGATTGGAGAACGCGCAGGAAATACCGCCTTGGAAGAAGTCGTCATGATTTTAAAACAGCATCCGTATTTAAATTTAGACACCAATATCAACACAAAATTATTGTACGAAACCAGCCAATTGGTGCAACAAAGTATGGGAATGATTGTACAGCCAAACAAGGCCATTATTGGCGAAAATGCTTTTGCCCACAGTTCGGGAATTCATCAGGATGGTGTGATCAAAAACCGGGAAACATACGAAATTATCAATCCTGCCGATGTTGGCGTAAACGTATCTTCCATTATTTTAACTGCCAGAAGCGGCAGGGCCGCCTTGGCTTATCGCGCCAAAAATGTGGGTTATGATTTAACAAAAGTTGAATTAGATGATATTTATCCGCAGTTTTTGCAATTTGCTGACCATCATAAAGAAGTGAATGACAACGACCTTCACCATTTGATGGAATTGAACCACATTCATAAAACAAGTATCGCCATATAATTTTTTGCTAAAAAGGTAAAAAAAGGCGCTCCAGCAACTGTCAGTAACAAAATAATTATTATTTTAACAGGCTAATTTGTAAGGTCATGGCGTTAAATTCTGCAATGACCTATAAAATAAAATATAGACCATGAAATTAAAAATAGCCGTGCTTTCGGGTGATGGAGTTGGTCCGGAAGTCACCCAACAAGCCATCAAAGTTTTAAATGCGATTGCAGAAAAATACGACCACACTTTCGCATTTGAAAAAGCGGTGGTTGGTGCCAAAGCCATTGATGAAACAGGGGATCCGTTGCCGGAAGAAACCCTGAAAATCTGCGCAAATTCCGATGCCATTTTATTTGGCACCATTGGCGACCCAAAATACGACAGCAACCCAAATGCAAAAATTCGTCCGGAACAAGGCTTGATCAAACTTCGAAAAAGTTTGGGATTGTTCGCCAATATTCACCCTTTAATTACCTACAATTCCTTAATTCACCGATCAAATTTAAAGAAAGACGTGATTAAGGGAACCGACTTTGTGATTTACAGGGAAGTCACCAGCGGCATTTATTTTGGGGAGAAAAAATTAAGTGAGGACGGAAATTCTGCTTCCGACAATTGTACCTATACTTCCGAAGAAATTGACAGAATCGCCCATTTAGCATTTAAGGCGGCGCACATCCGAAGAAAAAAACTGACCTTGGTTGATAAAGCCAATGTGCTGGAAACATCGCGTCTTTGGCGCAAAAGAGTGCTGGAGATTTCAAAAATTTACCCCGACGTAAAAGTGGAATTTTTGTTCGTTGACCGCGCCGCAACGCAGCTTATTTTAAATCCGAAACAATTCGACGTTATTTTAACCGAAAATATGTTTGGCGATATTTTAACCGATGAAGCCAGCGTTATTTCGGGTTCGGTTGGCTTATTGGCTTCTGCATCCGTTGGAAAACACAACGCTTTGTTTGAGCCTGTTCACGGCTATTATCCGCAGGAAAAAGGCAAAAATATTGCCAATCCGCTGGCCACAATTTTAGCCGCAGCTATGTTACTGGATTATTTTAATTTATATGATGAAGCAGAAAATATTCGGGTAGCCGTTGAAAAATCTATTGAACTTAATATTTCCACACCCGATTTAAACGCCACAAACCATTTTTCGACCACCAGTGTCGGCAATTTTATCAGCGATTTTATTTTGGATGATGAAAATACGTTTTACAACAAACACAATATAGATTTGGGGCAGTCGACTATTATCTAGCCCCCTAACCCCCGAAGGGGGAACAGTTATCTAAAAATCAATGATTAAATAATTAAATTGACTAATCGTAAATCAAAAATCGAATATCGTAAGTCTTATAAATTTTTTGTAGTCATTTCTTTAATTCCACCTTCGGGGGCTAGGGGGCGTTTATTTGTTTAATTTTGCGCTATGGAAAAACATGAAAGTTTTATTGATGCACTAAACTACCGCCGATCGGTCAGGGTTTATGACGATGCGAAGGAGCTTGACGATGAGATTGGGAAAAAATGCATTCAGCAAGCCACTTTGGCGCCCAACAGCAGCAATATGCAGTTGTGGGAGTTTCATCATGTGACTTCAACAGATTTGGTAAAAAAATTGTCGGCCGCCTGTTTGGGACAACCTGCCGCAACCACCGCAAAACAACTAGTTGTGGTGGTGGTTCGAAAAGATTTATGGAAACTCCGCGCCAAAAGCAACCTCAACAATATTCAGCAACTGTTTGCAAACAACCCGAAGGAAAAACAAAGTTCCCGGGAAAAATTTGCCCGCAATTATTACGGTAAATTGATGCCTTTTGTGTACGGCGAATTCTTAGGCATGTTTGGCTATCTAAAATTTCTCATCTCCTGGGTAACCGGAATTTTCAGGCCAACCTATCGCCAATTACGCAATTCAGATATGCGCATTGTGGCCCATAAAAGTGCGGCGCTTGCGGCACAAACCTTTATGTTAAGCATGGCGGCTGAAGGTTACGACACCTGCCCGATGGAAGGAAGTGACACACTTCGGATTAAAAAAATATTGAACTTGCCTTTAAGCAGCGAAATAAATATGGTGATTTCCTGCGGCATCAGAAAACCTGAAGGCGTTTACGGAGAACGCTTCCGTATTCCGTTTGAAGAAGTTTACAAACATTGGTAAGTATGTTTAAAATTAACCGTCAAACCAACCTATGACAACAGAAGAAATTATCAATCAAATTATCTCAAACAAAAACAGGCCCCATTTAAATTTCAGTCTGAAACACAAGACCGAAAAATTCACTGACAACCTGTTTTATACCTTGTTTGATGCAAAAGCCTGCGTTTCAAAAAATATTGAACAGCTTGAAATCGATTTCAAAGAAGTCTATAAACTGGCTTGTCTGGTTCAGGATGGTTCCTGCAAAGAAATTTGGAATAGTTTCTTATCCAAATTGCCCGAAATTTTAGAAAATTTAAATTTAGATGCGCTGGAACTGTATGAAAATGATCCTGCTTCAAACAACCTTGAAGAGATTTATTTGGCCTATCCAGGCTTTTATGCGATTGCCATTTACCGGTTTAGCCACGAATTGTTTTTGTTAAAAACGCCTTTAATTCCAAGGTTGATGAGCGAATATGCGCACAGCAAAACGGGAACCGACATTCATCCCGGCGCAACCATTGGCAAAAGCTTTTTTATAGACCATGCCACAGGAACCGTTATTGGAGAAACTTGCGTGATTAAAAACCACGTGAAAATTTATCAGGGCGTTACCTTGGGCGCTTTGCAGGTGGATAAAAATTTGAAAGACACAAAACGCCATCCAACCGTTGAGGATAATGTCACTATTTATGCCAACGCCACCATTTTGGGAGGAAACACCGTTATTGGCGAAAACAGCACCATTGGCGGTAACGTGTGGATTACGGAATCCGTTCCGAAAAATTCCATAGTTTACCACACCCACGAAACAAAACTAAAACCAAAAAGAAGATGATGAAAGCTCAATGTCTGTTAGATTTTATAGGAAATACACCACTTATCAAAGCGAATAATATTCTGGTTAAGGAAGGTGTTTCCTTGTATCTTAAACTGGAAGGAAACAATCCGGGCGGAAGTGTCAAAGACCGGCCGGCCTTTAATATGATTCGTGCTGCTTTTGAACGAAACGACATCAAAAAAGGGGATTATTTAATTGAAGCCACCAGCGGAAACACCGGAATTGCCCTGGCAATGATTGCCCAACAATTTGAACTGCAAATAGAACTGGTGATGCCCGAAAACTCGACCAAAGAACGCGTGCAAACGATGGAAGCCTATGGCGCAAAAGTGACATTAACACCTGCCGTTGATGGCATTGAAGGCTCCAGAATTTATGCCGAAAAACAGGTTGCCGAAAAAGGCTATTATATGCTGGATCAGTTTGCGAATGCCGACAATTGGAAAGCCCATTATAAAACCACAGGTCCGGAAATTTGGCGCGACACCGAAGGGGAAATCACCCATTTTGTCTCGGCCATGGGAACAACCGGCACCATTATAGGCACCTCTACATATTTAAAAGAAAAAAATGCAGCCATCCAAATTGTGGGGGCGCAACCCGATGACCATTCCAAAATACCGGGCATCAGAAAATGGGCTCCGGCATTTGTTCCAAAAATATTTGATGCCAAAAAAGTGGATCAGGTGATAGAAGTCACTGAGGCAGAAGCACGAACTATGACCAAAAGGCTGGCAAAAGAAGAAGGCGTGTTTTCGGGAATGAGCAGCGGCGGATCGGTAACGGCGGCGCTAAAATTGGCAGAAACCCTTGAAACCGGCGTTATTGTGGCTATTATTTGCGACCGCGGCGACCGTTATTTGTCCTCAGATTTATTTGAATAGGTTTTTTAACTTATTTCGTGGTACCTAAATCAGTACATTCTAACTTAATTTTTTCTTTGTGAATCTTTGTACTTCTTTGTGAATCTTTGTGTTATCATTATTTCACTGAGTTACGCAAAGGTGACAGAGAGATACACAGAGGTTTATTATATATTCTGTTTACCTGGTTTTATATATTTATAATTTAGAAACAGTCTACCTGAGTTATTCCTTGTTTAAATTGCTTGTAAAAGCCTTTTATTGTATTTTTGCACCTCAGAAAATTTTAAT
>Ga0209643_1001478_pt1 | contig 21704 bp, 24 predicted proteins | sample AutmiccBRH37_all_FD_187383 | JGI IMG/M metagenome (GOLD analysis project Ga0209643, IMG submission 187383) | Deep subsurface microbial communities from Mt. Terri, Switzerland - Autotrophic microbial communities BRH/37_all (SPAdes) (version 2) | ecosystem: Environmental > Aquatic > Deep... | reverse complement strand
ACAAAACATACTTTGATTTGTATAATAAAATTTGTTAATTACACACAAAATTGTAGGTGGTTGAATGGAACTGAATTTTACCAGGATTTCTAAATCCGAAGGCTTTAGGGAGAAGTTTGAAATAACAGACCATCTTGATGACAACGTTATTGAATTTTGCGGCGAAAGGTTGAATATAGTGTCGCCGGTGACAGTAAAAGGCAGTGCAGTCAATTATGAGGGTAAAATAAATGTAGATCTCAGTATCACTGCCCAGGTTGAGAGAACCTGCTCCAGATGCCTTGAAAAATTCAAGGAAAAAGTGGAAGTAGATTCAAATTATGTTTTTGTCAAAGAGTCCAAGGATGATAAGGAAGACTTTTATATCTACAAGACTGACAAGGTGGACATCAAGGATCTTGTGCTTGGTGATATTGCAGCAAAGCTTGCCATGAAGCCACTTTGTAGCGAGAACTGTAAAGGACTTTGTCCGATATGCGGTAAGAATAAAAACAGTATCGACTGCCAATGCAAAAGCGAAGAAATTGATCCCAGAATGCAAGCTTTAAGCAAGCTGCTCGACAGAAAGTAAGGAGGTGTTTATATTGGGTTTACCGAAGAGAAGACACTCACAAGCGAGAAGAGATAAAAGAAGAGCTAACTGGAAGTTGGCTTTGCCGGGACTGGTTTCATGTCCGCAGTGTCATGAGCCGAAGCTGCCTCACAGGGTATGCAAAGCCTGCGGCTACTATAAGGACAGAACAGTTATAAAGGTAGAAGAATAATAAAAAGGTTTATATGGTTTCCTCAATGCAAATTTTGTAATGAGGGAACTATTTATTTTTTGTGAATACCTGTATTATGACTATATATTATACTGAGCATTTAATACTCTGGTGATTATTGTTTTCTCTGGTTACGGGTTGCGCGTTACGCGTTTCGCGATTAGGGTAATTACTTCGAAGCACTTGCCCGGTCAACCACGCGTAACTCGCAACTCGTAACGCGCAACGAGACTATACAGGAATACCAAATATTTTTAATTTTCCTATTGCATTTTTACTGGCAACTATTATATACTAATATTAGTACCAGATACTAAAACAAAAACATGATTGGTATGGGGGTCTGTATATGAAGCAAAAGAGCATTAGTAAAAAAGAAAGACTGGTGAGTCTGTCGGACAGAATAAAGATAGACCCTTTTCTTACTGATGAAGAGCTTGCTGAAGGCTTCAATGTAAGCATACAGACCATAAGGCTTGACAGGCTTGAATTAGGAATACCGGAGCTCAGGGAGCGCATAAAGAATGTGGCGGAAGAGAATTATACAAAGGTCAGGTCCCTTCAGGGAAAAGAGATAATGGGAGAACTGGTTGATTTGAATCTTGGCGTAAGCGGAATTTCCATACTGGAAACCGACAGCGGCTTTGCTTTTGAAAAGACAAATGTAGTGAAGGGACAGTACATATTTGCCCAGGCTGAATCCTTGGCTATCGCGGTTATTGATGCTAATGTTGCTCTTATAGGGGTCGCAAATATTAAATACAAAAGCCCTGTTTTTGCAGGTGATAAGTTAATTGCAAAAGCAGAGGTCGTAAGAACCAGAGGCAATAATTATTTTGTATGGGTTTTTATAAAGGTAAAACAGACTGAAGTATTCAGAGGTAAATTCATTCTGGTATCCTTTAGTAAATAGACAATTTGATGAATAGGAGATTGAATATGAGAATTGCTATTGATGTAATGGGTGGAGACAATGCGCCGAGAGCTATAATAGACGGCTCTATTCTGGCTCTTCGTGAATATGGAGCAGAGCTGTATCTTGTGGGTCTGAAGGATGAGATAGTGAAGTATCTCAGTGAGGAAGATAAGAAGAATCCTAAGGTCAATATTGTTGAAGCTTCAGAGATAATAAATGTTGATGAAGCACCGGTAAATGCAATCAAGCATAAAAAGAATTCTTCAATGGTAGTAGGGCTTAAGCTTGTAAAGGATGGTCAATGTGATGCTTTTGTATCTGCAGGGAGCACCGGAGCTTTTCTGGCAGGGTCACTTCTTAAGGTGGGCAGGATAAAGGGCATAGACAGACCGGCACTTTCACCGCTGATACCGACATTGAAAGGCAGCTGTATGATTATAGATGCAGGTGCAAATGTGGACTGTAAACCGAGAAACCTGCAGCAGTTTGCTGTAATGGGGTCTATATATATGGAAAAGGTAATGGGAATAAAAAATCCGAGAGTTGGACTCCTGAATATCGGAGCTGAGGAATCAAAGGGCAATGAGTTGACAAAGGAAAGCTTTGATTTGATAAAAAGTACAGGTGTTAATTTTGCAGGAAATGTTGAAGCCAGAGATATCATAGGAGGAGTCTGCGATGTATGCGTCTGTGACGGCTTTGCAGGAAATGTATTGTTAAAGACTACAGAAGGTGTTGCTATGACAATATTTAAGCTGCTGAAGGATGAATTTATGAAGAGTCTCAAAACAAAGCTTGGAGCAATGCTTCTAAAAGATAATCTCAAAAATTTTAAAAAACGTTTTGATTATACCGAAGTAGGCGGTGCACCATTTTTAGGGATTAACGGCATAATGATAAAAGCCCATGGAAGCTCGGATGCCAATGCAGTGAAAAATGCCATCAGGCAGGCAAAGCTGCTTTATGATAATAAATGCCTGGATACAATAATGAATGAAATTAGCAATATAGGAGTTGAGAGCATTGATGAACAAGCTTAAGAGTGTAGGAATAATCGGAACAGGAAGCTGCCTGCCGGATAGAATAATGACAAATAGTGATATAGAGAAGATCGTCGATACCAGTGATGAGTGGATAAAATCCCGTACTGGAATATGCGAGAGAAGAATAGCTGATGAGAATACAGCAACTTCCGACCTTTCTACAATTGCTGCTGTAAAAGCTCTGGAGAATGCGAACCTCAAACCCGAGGATATAGATCTTATAATTGTAGCTACAGTTTCGCCGGATATGGTATTCCCTTCTACAGCTTGCTTAGTGCAGAAGAACATAGGGGCTGTCAATGCAGCTGCTTTTGATCTGGAGGCTGCATGTACGGGTTTCATGTACGGGCTTGCGGTTGCAGAGAACTTTGTAAAGACAGGTTATTATAAGCATGTATTGGTTATAGGTGCAGAGACTCTTTCCAAAATAACTGATTTTACCGACAGAAATACCTGTGTAATCTTTGGCGATGGTGCAGGTGCGGCTGTAGTATCAGAGGTACCGGAGGAGTATGGAATCCTGTCTACTTACATAGGATCCGACGGAAGAGGCGGAGACCTTCTTAAGCTGCCGGCAGGAGGGTCAAGAATGCCTGCGACCGTAGAGAGTGTTCAGAACAGACTCCACTATATTAAGATGGATGGCAGTGAGGTTTTTAAATTTGCTGTGAAAATCATGGGAGGGGCTGCAGAGAAAGCTTTGGAAAAATGCGGCCTGAACAAGGAGGATATTGATTATCTGATTCCGCACCAGGCAAATATCAGAATTATTGATGCAGCAGTGAGAAGATTAAAAATCCCTAAAGAAAAGGTGTATGTAAACGTAGACAAATACGGCAATATGTCAGCTGCTTCAGTTGCAATAGCCTTGGATGAAGCCAGCCGGAGCGGATTCTTAAAGGATGGCGATATTACAGTACTTGTCGCCTTCGGAGGAGGCTTGACCTGGGGAGCTGCCGTATTGAAATGGAAAGGTATCGGGAGGTAAATGAATGTTTAAAACGTCATTATGTGATGTACTTGGTATAAAGTATCCAATCCTGCAGGGAGGAATGGCCTGGGTAGCTACTGCAGAGCTTGCGGCAGCTGTATCCAATGCCGGAGGTCTGGGTATAATAGGTGCGGGAAATGCACCGGGAGACTATGTCCGATCCGAGATAAAAAAAGTGAAGAAACTCACTGACAAGCCCTTCGGAGTGAACATAATGCTATTGTCACCCTTTGTTGATGAAGTCATAGATGCTGTTTATGAGGAAAGAGTGCCTGTTATAACTACAGGAGCGGGGAATCCAGGTAAATATATTGCCCGATTCAAGGAAATAGGTACGAAGATAATACCGGTAGTACCGGCTGTAGCTCTTGCCAGGAAAATGGAGCAGGAGGGTGTAGATGCGGTAATTGCTGAAGGTACTGAGTCCGGAGGCCATGTAGGCGAGCTTACTACCATGGCACTGGTGCCTCAGGTAGTGGATGCAATTAATATACCTGTCATTGCAGCAGGAGGAATAGCAGACGGAAGAGGTCTGATTGCGGCACTTTCCCTGGGAGCTCAGGGAGTTCAGATGGGTACCATTTTCGTATGTGCATCAGAATGTACCGCCCATAATAATTACAAAATGGCTATAATAAAGGCAGGAGACAGAGGAACAATAGTGACAGGGCGTATAACAGGACATCCGGTGAGAATACTGAAGAATAAGCTGGCAAGGGATTTTGAAAAGCTGGAGAAAGCCAATGTGGGAGCTGAAGAATATGAGAAGCTTGGAGTAGGGAGGCTTAAGGCTGCAGTAGTAGATGGTGATGCTGACTATGGTTCGGTAATGGCCGGACAGATAAGTGGTCTTGTAAAGGAAATCAAACCTGCAAAGGATATTATAGAGAATATAATGAAGGAAGCTTTAATCGCGATAGAAAGAGTAAAAATATTAGCAAAGGAGGAATAAAATGTCAAAGATAGCTTGTATTTTCCCCGGACAGGGAGCTCAGTATCCGGGAATGGGAAAAGATTTGGCAGAAAATTATATAGAAGCAATGAGAATATTCGACCTGGCCAGTGAAAGGCTTGGCATAGACATGAGAGAGCTTTGTTTTGAAGGAAATGAAGAAGAGTTAAAAAAGACTGAAAATACACAGCCGTCAATACTTACTGCCAGCATAGCAATGCTTGAAGTACTTAAGCTCCGGGGGATTGAACCAGAGGTAACAGCCGGCTTGAGCCTTGGAGAATACTCAGCCTTGGTAGCATCAAGGGCAATTAGCTTTGTAGATGCAGTAGCACTGGTAAAAAAGAGGGGCAAGTATATGCAGGAGGCTATACCCGCCGGTGAAGGCACAATGGCAGCAATTATGGGCATGGGAAGAGAATCTGTAATGGAGTGCCTGAAAATGGCAAGGGACTATGGTGTAGTAGAAGCAGCCAACTACAACTGCCCCGGACAAATTGTAATAGCAGGACATACAAAGGCCGTAGAGCGTGCCTGTGCATTAATGAAGGAAAAAGGCGCAAAAAGGGCAATAATGCTGCCGGTCAGCGCACCCTTCCACTCAAGCCTCTTGAAGCCTGCAGGGGAAAAGCTTGCTGTCGAGCTTGAAAAAGTGGATATATCTGATAATGAGATGCCTGTGGTTTCGAATGTTAATGCCCAGGTGATAGTGGACAAATATCAAATAAAGAAATGCCTTGTTGAGCAGGTAAGCAATTCGGTACTTTGGGAAGACAGCATAAAGAATATGACGGAGATGGGGGTGGATACCTTCGTTGAAGTAGGACCAGGCAAGACATTATCAGCTTTCGTAAAGAAAATTGATAAAAGCCTTTATGTATATAATGTAGAGGACATGGAGTCCTTGGAAAATACTATAGTAAGCATAAGGGAGAGGTTGGAATGCAATTAAAAGGGAAAAACGCTCTGGTGACAGGTGGTTCGAGAGGCATAGGCAGATCCATTGCACTTCACCTGGCCGCAAAAGGAGCGAATGTAGTTGTCAACTACACTTCAAACAGGGAGGCAGCTCTCGCAGTTGTTGAGGAGATCAAAGCTATGGGTGTGTCGGGGATGGCTGTGAAGGCTGATGTTTCCAATAGTGAAGAGGTAGAAAATTTAGTAAATGAAGTATTAAATAGGTTCGGCAGCATAGATATATTAGTAAATAACGCCGGGATAACCAGGGATAACCTGATAATCCGCATGACAGAGCAGGATTTTGATGATGTAATAAGAATAAATCTTAAAGGTGCATTCATATGTACAAAATATGTATCAAAAGTAATGATTAAGCAAAAGTCGGGCAAAATAATTAATGTTTCCTCAGTGGTTGGCATAATTGGTAACGCGGGACAGTCCAACTATGCAGCAGCTAAAGCAGGACTCATTGGTTTTACAAAGTCTATGGCCAAGGAATTGGCCAAGAGAGGCATAAATGTGAATGCAGTTGCCCCCGGCTTTATAGAGACTGATATGACCTCCAGGCTGTCTGATAAGGTGAAGGAAGAATTTATCAATAATATTCCATTGATGCGAACCGGAAAACCGGAGGATATTGCGAAAGTGGTACTATTTCTTTCGTCGGAATATTCTGACTATATTACTGGGCAAGTAATTAATATTGACGGTGGTATGGTTATGTAATATTATCATATTAGAAAATCCTGAAGGGAGGTGAACTTGATGATTTTTGAGAAGGTTCAGGAGAAAGTAGCTGAACAGCTTGGAGTGGATGCAGAAGAGGTTACGTTGGAGTCTTCCTTCATTGACGATTTGGGTGCCGATTCACTTGATATAGTGGAGCTATTAATGGCACTCGAAGAGGAGTTTGATATAGAAATCCCTGATGAGGAAGCAGAAAAGCTTGCAACAGTCGGCGATGTGGTGGATTATATAAAAAACAATAAATAAAAAATGTCCCGTATAACGGGGCCTTTTTTTTGGTATAAAGGAGAGGAAGCAATTGAGCAAGAGAAGAGTGGTTGTAACCGGAATAGGAGTAATATCACCCATTGGTATTGGAAAGGAAGAATATTTCAAAGGCTTGAAGGAAGGAAAATGTGGTGTTGACTATATAACAAGGTTTGACACAGCTGGTTATGATACAAAAATTGCGGCTGAAGTAAGGGACTTTGATCCCTGCGAATATATTGACAAAAAAGAATGCAGAAGGATGGATAGATTTACACAGTATGCTGTTGCCGCTTCAAAGATGGCTGTTTCTGATGCAGGGCTGGATGTAGATTCGGTGGACAGCGACAGATTTGGAGTATGCATTGGCTCCGGTATTGGCGGTATGGAAACCCTTGAAACACAGCATACCATTTTAAGAGAAAAAGGTCCGGGAAGAGTAAGTCCATTTATGGTACCGATGATGATATCGAATATTGCTTCAGGCAATGTATCTATAGCCTTGAAAGCAAAAGGACCAAATACTACGGTTGTAACAGCATGTGCATCCGGTACCAATGCTATCGGAGAAGCCTTCAGAACAATTCAAAGAGGCGATGCCGATTTAATGGTTACAGGGGGAACGGAAGCTTCTATCACACCACTGTCATTAGCTGGGTTTTGCTCTATGAAAGCCCTGTCAACAAGAAATGACGATCCCAAGACAGCTTCAAGGCCTTTCGATAAGGACAGAGACGGCTTCGTAATGGGTGAGGGAGCAGGGATGCTGATTGTTGAAGAGCTTGAGCATGCCCAAAAGCGTGGTGCCGTAATATATGGAGAGGTTGTAGGATACGGTGCTACAGGAGATGCCTATCATATAACCGCACCATCACCTGATGCATATGGTGCATATAAAGCAATGCAGATGGCAGTAAATGATGCGGGTGTAGACGCAAAAGAAATTGATTATATAAATGCACATGGAACCTCAACAGATTTGAATGACAAGCTTGAGACCATGGCTATAAAGAGACTGCTTGGAGAGGATGCAAAAAAGGTTGCGATAAGCTCAACAAAGTCAATGACCGGGCATCTTCTGGGAGCAGCCGGAGCAATCGAGGCTATTGCCTGCCTTATGGCGATAAATGAGGGAGTAATACCCCCGACAATAAACTATACGACTCCTGATGAGGAATGTGATCTGGACTATGTACCTAATGAGGCAAGAAACAGGGAGGTAAAATATGCAATATCCAATTCCCTGGGCTTTGGAGGACATAATGCCAGTATCATGTTGAAAAAATATGAATAAATGATATGATAGAGATTGGGAATAATATTCCATTAGGAGTATATCCCAATCTTTTGTTTTTAGGGAGGAATAGAATTGTCAGCTATTGATCCTAAGAGACTGAAACAATTGAATGAGTTCGAAAGTATAATAGGATACTCATTCAAGGATATCAGTATTTTAAATAATGCCCTTACCCATAGCTCCTATGTAGCTTCAAAGGCAGACTTCCTTGAGCATAACGAGAGGCTTGAATTCATTGGAGACGCCATTCTTGATATGGTAATCAGCCTTCAATTATACAGTAAGTGCAAGAACTCCCCGGAAGGAAGCCTGACCAGGTTCAGAGCCGGGATTGTATGTGAGCAGTCACTTTATAATGCCTCGAATCGCTTGAAGCTGGGGCAGTATCTGCTATTAAGCAGAGGGGAGGAGAATACCGGGGGAAGAGGCAGGGTTTCCATTCTTGCAGATGCTTTTGAAGCTCTTATAGCCGCAATCTATCTTGATGGAGGCATAAAGAAATCCAAAGCATTCATTTTAAACAATCTTGGGGACATAATCAATGATGCTGTAGAAAACAGGATATTCAGTGATTATAAATCCTTCCTGCAGGAGCATGTACAGAAAAACAATACAGGCAAGCTGAGTTACAAGCTGCTTAAAGAGGAAGGCCCTGATCATAACAAAACCTTTGAAATAGCTTTGTACCTTAATAACTCAATAGTAGGCAGGGGAGAGGGACACAGCAAGAAGGATGCACAACAGGCGGCTGCCAGGGATGCGATTATAAGCATGGGTGTCAAGAATGAATAAGAAGCATTATATAATTCCAATATTTGTACCTCACAAGGGCTGTCCCCATGACTGCATATTCTGTAATCAGAAAAAAATTACAGGTCAGCTTGGAGAAGTAGCAGCAGGGGAAGTAAAAACCAAAATAGAAGAATATCTTTCTACAATACAGGCAGAAGGGAGTCATATAGAAGTTGCATTCTATGGTGGCAGCTTTACCGCTGTTTCGCTGGATTATCAAAAGGAGCTTCTGGCAGCTGCCTGCAGCTATGTTGAAGAAGGCAGGATAGCGAATATCAGGGTATCAACAAGGCCGGACTGCATAGACAATGAGATAGCAGAAAACTTGAAAAAATATAGAGTAAGTATAGTAGAGCTGGGCGTCCAATCAATGGATGAAGAAGTGCTTGAGCTATGCAATAGGGGCCACACCCCGGAGGATGTGGTTGAAGCAGTGGGGATACTGAAGGAATATGGACTGACTGTCGGTGTTCAGATGATGATAGGCTTGCCCGGGGACAGTGAGGAAAAAGCTTTGGGAACAGCAAGGGGGCTTATCAGGCTGAAGCCTGATATAGCAAGGATATACCCTGCTTTAGTAATAAAAAATACATACATGGAGGATATGTACCTGAGAGGTGAGTACAAGCCTCTGGCCCTTGAAGCAGCTGTTCAATTATCGAAGAAGCTGCTGATAATTTTTGAGGGGAACGGTATAAATGTTATTAGAATAGGACTTCAGCCCACAGAGAACATTCATATAGGCAGGGATGTGGTTGCGGGGCCCTTCCATCCGGCTATGAGGCATCTGGTTGAATCCGGTGTCTACAGAGACATGCTTGAGCAGCTATTGGAAAAAATGCGGGGAAAACACCGGAGCATTACTTTGAAAGTCAATCCGAAAAATGTTTCAGAACTGGTAGGTCACAGAAAAAGCAATATTAACTATATTAAATTAAAATATTTTATCGACAAAATTGAGATTTCACAGGATAATTTTGTTGAAGCTGGTACGATAATGCTTATTGACGGTGAAAAAAGCATTAATATGTCAGAAAAAGACTATTATTCCATATCGTCTAAATAAAGGAATTAGAAAAGTTATATAGAATATTACATTATACTATTCAGTCAAATATAGGAGGTATTCTGAAATGGAAGTACTAAAAGTATCAGCTCAGTCACAACCAAAATCAGTTGCTGGTGCACTTGCTGCTGTATTAAGGGAAAGAACGACAGCAGAAATACAGGCAGTTGGTGCAGGTGCTGTAAATCAAGCAGTTAAGGCAATAGCAATTACAAGAGGTTTTGTAGCACCTAACGGAATAGACCTGGTAGTAGTCCCTGCTTTTTCAGAAATACAAATTGACGGGGAGGACAGAACTGCAATAAAGTTCATTGTGGAGCCAAGATAAAATGCCGATAACTATGCATAGATTTATTTTATGAAAGCCTATTACAGTATATTGTGATAGGCTTTATATTTTGCCTTTAGGCAAAACAGATGCGAGATACGAGACTCGAGATGTGAGGAAAGCCAGGGTATTCCTTGGGGGTACAGATACGGGTAACACTGAGCACACGGTGGATTTTTATAAGAGTCTCCGAAGCATTGCTTTAGTTCTCGCATCTCGCATCTAGTGTTTGCAGCCTATAGCATATAAGTACAAGTTGTGTTAAAATATATTAGTTAAAATATGTTATTCGGGAGTGACTGAATTTGTTTTTGAAACAGCTTGAGATACACGGTTTTAAATCTTTCGCAGAAAAAATTGAGCTTAACTTCGGGAATACCATAAATGCTATAGTTGGCCCAAACGGCAGCGGTAAAAGCAATATATCCGATGCTATAAGATGGGTATTGGGGGAACAAAGTGTCAGAGCCTTAAGAGGGAGCAGGATGGAGGATGTCATTTTTGCCGGCAGTGACAGCAAGAAAGCCCTGGGCTTTGCTGAAGTGTCTCTATGTATTGATAACAGTGACAAACAAATACCGGTAGATTTTACCGAGATCAATATAATGCGTAGAATGTACCGCTCCGGTGAGAGTGAATACTTTATAAACAAAACCAACTGCAGGCTCAAGGATATCCATGAGCTTTTCATGGATACCGGAATCGGCAGAGACGGATATTCCATAATAGGGCAGGGAAGAATCGATGAGATACTTAGCAATAAATCCGAAGACAGAAGAAATGTATTCGAGGAAGCTGCCGGAATAGTAAAGTACAAGTCAAGAAAGCAGGAAGCTGAGAAGAAGCTGGAGCAGACTAAACAGAACATTTTAAGAATTACAGATATAATTGAGGAAATTCAGACACAGCTGGAACCTCTCGGTGAGCAGGCTGAAGTCGCAAGGCGCTACAGGGGGATATTGGAAGAGCTGAAAGCCATAGAAATAAACCTGATGCTCAACAATATAGACAAATATCGCAGCAAGCTCCTGGCAACAAAGCAGGAAGCGGAGGATATACAAAGCTTTATCGATGAGAAAACCTCCCTGGCGGCGCAATTTGAGCTTAAACACAGTGAGCTTAAGGTACTGCTTGGTGATATGGAGACCAGCATCAATGATTTAAGTGAGCAGATACATTATCTTGAGAACAGCAAGGAGAAGCTGGAAGGCGAATGCAATGTACTCCAGGAAAGAATAAGGAACCTTAACCAGAACTCTGCAAGGCTCAATAAAAGAGATGCTGAGCTTAAGGAAGAGGTAGACAAGTCCAGGCTCAGCATTGAGCAGAAAAGTGTAAAGCTTGTCGAGCTTAGTTCTGCTTTTGATGAAGTGTCTGAAAAAATAAATGAAAAGACTGCTGAATTTGAATCCAACTTCAAAGCTATAAACAGTATTGAGTCGGGACTAAGTGAAAAACAGCAGAAATTTATAAACCTGATAAACAATCTTTCTGAATTAAAAAGTAAGATAAACAGCACAAAGGCGTTTGTTGAAAATATCAGGAAAAGAAAGCTCCAGGTGGAAGGGGATGTAAACCTGCTTGAACTGCAGAAGAAGGACAAGGAGAAGCAGTACGGCAAGTCGGTTGAAGATCTGGAGGAGATCGGAAAGAAAATTGAGGATTGCAAGATACAGATTGAGGAGCTTAAGGGGAAAAGGCAGGAATGTGAGAGTAATATTCTGGAATATGAAGATAAGGCGGGAATTGCGAAGACTGAAAAAGAAGCAATACTCTCCAGACTTAAGGTTCTAGAAGATATGGAAAGAGACCATGGTGGCTACAGCAGGGCGGTAAAGGTGCTTATGGCGGAGTACCACAAAATAACAAAGGGCTTCTGCGGTGTAGTGGGAGAAATGATTAAAGTACCCTCGGAGTATGTGACGGCGGTAGAAATTGCTCTTGGAGCCTCGGTGCAAAGTATTGTGACAAATGTAGAGAATGATGCAAAGCTTCTGATAGAATATCTTAAGGAGAATAAGGTAGGCAGGGCAACTTTTCTTCCTATAAACTCTGTAAAACCAAGGTATTTTAATAACAGGGAAAAACAGAATTTCAATATCGACGGCTTTGTAGGGATAGCATCTGATCTTGTCGGATATGATCCCCAGATTGACAATGTTATGAAGAGCCTTTTGGGGAGAACAGCAGTTGTAAAGGATATTGATGCAGCTATAAGGCTTGCCAGGAAAGCGGGCTACGAATACAAAATAGTGACTCTGGCAGGAGAAATAGTAAACGCAGGGGGTTCTATGACAGGAGGAAGCCTTCAGTCATCCTCCACCTCGGTTTTATCCAGAAAAAATGAAATAGCAACTCTCAAAGACCGTCATGTTAAAAAGCAGAAAGAGCTTGAGGAATTGTACCTGAAGCTTGAGGAACTGGAAAAGCAAGCAGCAGATATGAGCGGTGACATAGACTTCAAGACTGAAATACTGCATTCTCTGCAAATTGATATTAACAACTACCGGAACAGAAGTGAAAATATAAAGAATGACATTCAGGTTATACTGGACAGGATTTCTATAAACACCAAGGATCTGGGTGATTTGGATAATGAGTACAATGAAACCCATAGAATAATTCATGACAATACTGAAAAAGCAGAAGCGGTTGAAAAGGAAAAGACTGCGGTTGAGGAGCAGATATCCGAGCTTCAGGAGCAGATGAAGCAGTTCAAGGAAGTAAGGGACGAATACAACGAGGAGATAACTGAACTCAAAATAAAACTGGCATCGGTTGAGCATAATAAAAAGACCACTGAAAGCTCCATAAGAGACATGAAGGAAAGAATCAGAGCTATAGAAGAGGAAATAAATGAAAACCAGGCTGAAATTGACAGGGAAGAAATAGAAATAAATACGCTGACAGCCGACCTTGATGAAAAGAAAGCGGAAATAAGCAGGTCAATTGCAGAAGCTGGTGAAAAGCATAGGCTCCTTTCTGAGAAAGAGAAGGAGAAGGCAGCTATGAACGAAGAGCTGCAGAAGCTGGAAACAGACATAAAAGATTATGGGAAGGATATAGCTGTACTGCAGACAAACCTGCATAAAATTGAGATGCAGTATGCCAGACTTGAGATTGAGCTTGAAAACACAGAAATGAAGCTTCTGGAAACTTATGAATTGAATTATAATAAAGCGCAGGAATACAGGGATGACAGCTTGAGTCTGACCTGGGCTTCAAAGCGCTGTGAAGAGCTCAAGGATGATATCAGGTCCATGGGAACCGTTAATGTAAATGCAATTGAGGAATATGAGAAGCTTGGTGAGCGGTATAAGTTCCTCAGTACACAGGTTGAGGATCTTACAAAAGCCCGTGATAACCTGATTGGCGTTATTGTTGAGATAGCAGAAAGCATGAAGCTTCAGTTCATCACTGAATTTAACAAGATAAACGAAAATTTCAATGAGGTATTCAAACAGCTCTTTGGAGGTGGACATGCCGAGCTGGTACTTACGGATGAAGAAAACATACTGGAGTCAGGAATAGAAATAATAGCCAAGCCTCCGGGTAAGAAGCTGCAGAATCTGCTGCTGCTTTCAGGGGGAGAAAGAGCTCTTACAGCGATTGCGCTGCTCTTTGGGATACTGAAGATGAAACCGGCTCCCTTCTGTGTACTGGATGAAATCGACGCAGCCCTGGATGATGCCAACGTTGACAGATATGCAGAGTTCCTGGTGAACTTTTCAGTGACTACACAGTTCATCATAGTAACCCACAGGAAGGGTACGATGGAGTCGGCGGATTGCCTGTATGGAGTAAGTATGGAAGACAGCGGGATATCGAAGCTGGTTTCAGTAAGGCTGGAAGACAAAGTAAGCTGACGTTAGATATGAGATACGAGATGCGAGATACGAGACCCGAGGTTGCGGGAAGGCCTCTGGGGTCAAGGGATGCGGATGCCGAGGAATATATGGAATTACGTATTACCCGTTCCTTTCCTGTAAGGAATACCCGGACTTTACTCGTATCTAGAATCTCGTATCTCGAATCTTATATTACATAAAGGAGCGTATTAGGAATGGCAGGATTTTTTAAAAAGCTTTTCAAGAAAGAGCAGGAGGATGAGCAGCAGGAGAAGCATCAGGAGGAATTGGTTGAAGAGACGGAGGAGCAGCTTTCTGATGAAGAGATAGAGGCAATGCTGCTGGAGGAAGTCGAAGAGGAGCTTCCGGAGGCTGAGCATGAGGTTATTGAGGATATAAAGGAACCGGAGCAGGTTATAGAAGAAGATATGGAAGAAGAAACCGGCTCCTTCTTTTCGAGATTGAAGGATGGACTTTTTAAGACAAGGAAAAATATCACAGGCAAGATCAATGACGTTCTTTCCAACTTCAAGAGTGTGGATGAAGAGCTGTTCGAGGAGCTGGAGGAGATACTGATTACTTCAGATGTGGGTGTTTCAACAACATTAAAGATTCTTGAAAACCTGAGAAAAAGGGTAAAGGAGCAGAACATAAAGGACCCCGCAGATGTAAAGGAGCTTCTAAAGCAGGAAATACTTAATATAATGGGTGACAGTGGAGAAAAACCGGGAGAAAAAACTCCGGCTGTCATACTTGTAATAGGCGTTAATGGAGTAGGCAAGACAACTTCCATAGGGAAGATAGCTTCAAAGATGAAAAAGTCCGGCAAAAAGGTGATAATAGCAGCGGCGGATACCTTCAGGGCAGCAGCTATTGATCAGCTTGAAATATGGGGCAGCAGATCAGGAGTAGAGGTAATAAAGCACCAGGAGGGTGCTGACCCTGCGGCAGTGATATTTGATGCCGTAAACTCTGCAAAATCAAAAAAGGCCGACGTACTCATATGTGATACGGCAGGCAGGCTTCATAATAAAAAGAACCTGATGGAGGAGCTGAAGAAGATTTTCAGAGTAATTGAGAGAGAGTACCCGGAAGCTCACAGGGAAACGCTTCTTGTACTTGATGCTACTACCGGGCAGAATGCCATTTCCCAGGCCAAGCTCTTTAAGGAAGCGGCTGATATCAGCGGCCTGGTGCTTACCAAGCTAGACGGCACAGCAAAGGGCGGAATAATTATTGCTATCAAATCGGAGCTGGATATACCGGTCAAGCTTATTGGTGTAGGAGAGAAGGTTAATGATCTTCAGGATTTTGTAGCCGCCGACTTTGTAAATGCATTGTTTGAAGAATAATGTGTTGACAAATGCACAACATTAATATAGAATATCAATGTAAAGGTCAAGACCTTTACATTGATGCTTTTGAGGTATTGATATGTATGAGAAGATTGTACAAATAGCCCTATTATTTGATTTTTACGGTCAGATGCTCACAGAGAAACAGGCGGAGATAGTTGAGATGTACTACAGCAATGACCTGTCCCTTGGAGAAATATCCGAACAGCAGGGAATAAGCAGGCAGGGAGTTTATGATACCTTGAAAAGGGCAGAAAAAACACTTTACGAATACGAAGAAAAGCTAGGGCTGGTAGACAGGTTTCTAAAACAAAAGGAAAGCATGAAAAAAATAGTCGAAATGCTTGATGAAATATTAAACAAAGATGAATTCAACGAACAAAGCATAAAAGAAAAGATAGAAAATATAAAAGAATATATATTGAGTCACTAATCGTTAGTCACTAGTCGCTAGATTATAGATGGGCTTCGAAGAGTAGGGGCGACCATTGGTCGTCCGAACTCAATAGGAATACCTGAAAATTGCACGAGGCAAAAAAATGAGGTGATACATTTGGCATTTGAAGGTTTGGCGGATAAACTGCAGCAGACTCTGAAAAAGCTCAGAGGTGCCGGAAGGTTAAATGAAAAAGATGTAAAGGATGCCATGAGAGAGGTAAAAATGGCTCTCTTGGAAGCTGATGTAAGCTTCAAAGTGGTTAAGGATTTTATCAATAAAGTTACAGAAAGAGCTATAGGCCACGATGTACTGGAAAGCCTTACACCGGGACAGCAGGTAATTAAGATAGTCAATGAACAGATGACAGAGCTTATGGGAAACACCAACAGTAAAATAGTGTTTTCTTCCAAGCCCCCGACCGTTCTTATGATGGTTGGGCTGCAGGGAGCAGGTAAGACAACTACCTGCGGTAAGCTGGGACTGATACTCAAGAAGCAGGGCAAGAACCCGCTTCTGGTTGCCTGCGACATATACAGGCCTGCGGCAATCAAGCAGCTGCAAGTAGTAGGCGGACAGGTAGGAATTGAAGTATTTAATATGGGAGACAAGGTAAATCCGGTTGATATTTCAAAAGCTGCAGTTGCTCACTCGTTGAAAAATGGAAATGACGTAGTGATAATAGATACTGCCGGACGCCTTCATATAAATGAAGAGTTGATGGATGAGCTGGCAGAAATAAAAGGAAATGTGAAACCTACCGAAATACTTCTGGTTGTAGACTCAATGACCGGACAGGATGCTGTAAATGTAGCTGAAAGCTTCAACGAAAAGCTTGGAATTGACGGAGTCATACTTACCAAGCTGGATGGTGATACAAGAGGCGGTGCGGCACTATCGGTAAAGGCAATTACAGGCAAGCCCATTAAATTCGCCGGCATGGGAGAGAAGCTGGATGAGCTGGAGCCTTTCCATCCGGATAGAATGGCTTCAAGGATTCTTGGAATGGGGGACGTTCTGAGCCTTATTGAGAAAGCCCAGTCAGCCTTTGATGAGAAGAAGGCAATGGAGCTGGAGAAGAAGATAAGAACTCAGCAGTTCACCTTTGACGATTTCCTTGACCAGCTTCAGCAAATGAAGAAGATGGGACCTTTAAGCTCAATACTTGAAATGATACCGGGTATGAATTCCAGCAAGCTTAAAGGCATGGAGATAGACGATAAAGAGCTTGTCAAGGTGGAGGCCATAATAAGATCAATGACAAAAAAAGAAAGACAGAACCCTGACGTGATAAACGGCAGCAGGAGAAAGAGGATCGCTGCAGGCAGCGGAACCAGCATACAGGATGTCAACAGGGTAATGAAAAACTTTGAACAGTCAAAGAAGATGATGAAGCAGTTTGCAGGAATGGAAAAAGATATGAAGAAAGGCAAAATGAAAATGCCGTTCTTTAAATAATACAAATTAGTTTTGTAAGGAGGTGAATTCAATGTCAGTTAAAATCAGATTGAAGAGAATGGGAGCAAAAAAAGCACCTTTCTATAGATTGGTAGTTGCTGATTCAAGATCCCCAAGAGATGGCAAGTTCATCGAGGAAATAGGATACTACAATCCTATCACAGATCCGGCAGAAATCAAGATAGATGCTGAAAAAGCCAAGAAGTGGCTCGATAACGGTGCACAACCATCAGATACAGTCAGAGCGCTTTTAAAGAAAAGCGGCATAATAAAGGTTCAGGAATAAGCCAAATATCCATTAGGAGTGTTGCAATTGAAAGAGCTTGTAGAGGTAATTGCAAAAGCCCTTGTAGATTACCCGGAAATGGTCAAGGTTAAGGAAACTGAAAGCGACAGATCAATAATTTTAGAACTTTCAGTTGCTCCCGAAGACATGGGTAAGGTAATAGGAAAAAACGGAAGAATTGCGAGAGCAATAAGAACCGTAGTAAAGTCCAGTGCATCAAAGCTGGATAAAAAGGTAATTGTAGAGATACTATAATTACGTAAGTGTACATTTATTAAGAGGTCGTTTTTGCTTTATTTGATAAAACGGCCTTTTAACCTATTTTTCGCATTTTGAATGGAAGTCGCAGATATGAGATTATAAGGATTGAATATATATCTGCGAGATAAATTAAGGAAGCAAAAGTGCGAAGTTTTTCGCATTTTGCCTGGGAGAAAAAACATGCTTGAATATTTGAGTATAGGACAAATAATAAATACACATGGTATCAGGGGTGAAGTCAAGGTTTACCCTCTTACTGATGATATGGGCAGATTTAACAGGCTCAAAGAGGTTTATGTGGAGGAAAATAACCAGCTGGTAAAATATGAGGTGGAAGGAACCAAGTTTCTCAGCAATACTGTAGTAATGAAGCTTAAGGGGATTGAAACAGAGGAAGCAGCCGCCAGACTGAGGAATTATTACATGAAGGTTGACAGGAAGTCGGCAGTCAAGCTTCCAAAGGACTCATATTTCATTTGCGATTTGATAGATTCAGAGGTATATGATGAAAAGGGCTCGGTTTTAGGCAAAATAAGGGATGTGCTCCAGACGGGCAGTAATGATGTTTATGTAGTCCAAACTGCCGGAAAGGATATATTGGTTCCTGCCCTGAAGGAAGTTGTGAAGGAAATAGATTTAAAGGATAGAAAAATAGTGGTGGAATTGCCAGAGGGTTTGATGTAAATGAAAATAGATATACTGACTCTTTTTCCTGAGATGTTTGAGGCGGTTCTTAAAGAAAGCATCATCGGAAGAGCAGCTCTTAAACAGCTGGTGGAGCTTGAATTTCATAATATAAGAGATTATTCAGCAAACAAGCACAATAAGGTGGACGATTATCCATACGGCGGCGGGCTGGGCATGGTAATGCAGTGTCAGCCGATATTTGATGCAGTGGAAGCTGTGAAAGCAAAGCTGGGAAAAAAGCCGTATACCATACTTATGAGTCCCCAAGGCAGAACCTTTGATCAGTCAAAAGCCAAGGAGTTCAGCAGCTATGAGAATCTTTTGATTATTTGCGGACACTATGAGGGAATAGATGAAAGAGTCACAGAAGCCCTTGTGGATGAAGAAATTTCCATAGGAGATTTTGTGCTGACCGGAGGAGAAATAGCTGCCATGGCAGTGGTGGATGCGACCTGCAGGCTGATTCCCGGGGTGCTTAAGGAGGATGCCTCTCATGTGGTTGAGTCCTTCAGCGAAGGCTTGCTTGAGTTTCCTCAGTATACCAGGCCGCCGGTTTTCATGGGGATGGAGGTTCCTGAGGTACTGCTTTCGGGCCACCATGAGAACATAGACAAGTGGAGAAGGCAGGAGTCCTTGAAAAGAACCTTTGAAAAAAGGCCCGAGCTGTTGTCCAAAGCGGATTTATCCAAAGAGGACCTGAAGCTTCTGGATAAGATAAAAAAAGAATGCAAATAATTCTAATATGAGGTTGCATCAAGGCTTGTCATATGGTATAATTTTAACGTTATTACGGGCGTTCCGCTGTCAGAGCACCAAGCAATAAATCACAATTATAGTTGATTTAATATTGAACATGAACGTCTATGATGGAAGGAGGGACATTGCGATGGATTTGATAAAAGTTATTGAAAGCGAACAGCTTAAGAGTGATATACCTGTTTTTAATGTAGGTGACACTGTTAAAGTGCACGTGAAGGTTGTAGAAGGTAACAGGGAAAGAATACAGGTATACGAAGGCGTAGTTATGAAAAGGCAGGGTGGTGGACTGTCAGAGACTTTCACTGTAAGAAGAATTTCTTATGGTATAGGTGTGGAAAGAACCTTCCCTTTACACTCACCTAAATTGGATAAGATTGAGGTCGTAAGAAGAGGTAAAGTAAGAAGAGCGAAGATCAACTACTTGAGAGAACGAGTAGGTAAGAGAGCGAAAATAAAAGAAATAAGATAAAAGGGGGCTTAATAGCCCTTTTTATTTTTTGGAGTGTGATACATATGAACATACAATGGTATCCGGGGCATATGGTCAAGGCTAAACGCAAGATAGCAGAAGACCTTAAGCTTGTTGATATAGTCATTGAGCTTCTTGATGCAAGAATACCCATGAGCAGCAGGAACCCGGAGGTAGATGAAATCGTAGGCAATAAAAAGCGCATAATTGTACTGAATAAAAGCGATCTTGCTGATCCTGCCGTGAACCGCAAGTGGGTTGATTATTTCAACCAGGAGAATACAAAAGTCATATTAGCCAATTCTGTAAGCGGAACCGGCTTGAAGGATGTATTGGCGGCATCAAAGCAGCTTATGAAGGAAAAGCTCGACAAACTTAAAAGCAAAGGCTTGCTGGTGAAGACAGTAAGAGCACTTATTATAGGGATTCCCAATGTTGGGAAGTCTACCTTCATTAACAAGCTTGCAGGAAGAAGTGTAGCCCAGACCGGCGACAGACCGGGGGTCACAAAAGCAAAGCAGTGGATAAAAGTGAGTCCTGAGCTTGAGCTGCTGGACACACCCGGAATTCTGTGGCCTAAGTTTGAGGACGAAAGGGTAGGCATGTGTCTTGCCTTCACAGGGGCAATAAAGGATGAGATACTGGATGTCAACGAGCTTGCCCAAAGACTCCTGGAGGTACTTACAAGCAAATTTCCAAACAAGTTGAAGGCTAGGTATAAGCTGGAGGATATACAGCCGGATATGGCACCTGAAGAGCTCCTGAAAGCAATAGGAAGGAAACGTGGCTGCATAATAGCCGGTGGAGAAATAGATATACAAAGGGCTTCCGTGATGCTCCTGGACGAGTTCCGCGGAGGGAAGATTGGGAATATAACGCTGGAGACACCGGAGGAGTTTTAACAGGTTTCGGGGGGAACGAGGGAACGGGCAACACGGGATACACGGATACCCACGGAAAGACACGGCGGGGAAATATAGTGATATTGGCCCGGTAACCGGTAATCAAAATGTTCGCAGGGAACGGTTTAAACCGTTCCACTATTTTTTTTGGCTGTGTTCTTAAATATTGTGGGTAAAATCACATAAAATCGTCCATTACCTAAGTAAAAAACATTTATACAATACTATCATTACAGTATTTACAAACGTGAAATTTGCAATATTCCTTAAACCCTATTTTTCTATAGACTGGCTCACCAGCTTGACTTGCCTGTAGAACACCAATAGTATACCCCATCTCACGAGCATCTAATAATGGTATTAACGTCATTGCAGTACCAATTCCCATCCTTCTACTTTTATGTAATGTTGCGACCATATCAATTGATGCAACTCCAGTTGACAATTGAAGCGTAGAAGATGCAACTGCTTCCCCATTAAAAAAGGCTATATAAAATTTAAAGTTACTATTTTTTATTAAGTCCTCAAATAAGCATAGCTCAATTATATTGCCATCAAATAATCCATTTGACACAATCTCAGTCCACAGATGTAATAATTCTATGTTATCTACTACCTGTATTTTTATATTCTGTGGTATAGTCACTTTACTATCAAGTTTCATTAAATCTATTGCCATGCCTGACATGTCATATTGTTTTTCAAAGCCATACAAATTCAAATATTCATATAAATTTACGGGATTTGATTTTGGACCAACAACCCATTCATATGGAAGTTCTCCTGATTTCATACGGGTTACTACTTGCTCAATCTGTTCACCGATTTCATAATCTTCTAAATTGGCATTAAAAATGAAATTTGGCCAAAAAGTAGGAAATGTTTTTACCCAACTGATACTCTTTTCAAGTCCGAAAGGCTTTTTGCCACTTTTTGAAACTTTACAACAATAATCAGATAAGCTATCTTCGATAATTATGGATACTTCCTCTTTGGATAAATCTCTGAGCATTCTTTTCATATGAATCTCCTAAGTTATTAATAATGCAATGTCTATTAAGCCTATGCCAAGATTTTCATTAAGCAATACCATTATTAACCAATATACCAGAAGTGTCAATAACAAAGTGAAAATTTAGTT
>Ga0209643_1001474_pt1 | contig 21728 bp, 22 predicted proteins | sample AutmiccBRH37_all_FD_187383 | JGI IMG/M metagenome (GOLD analysis project Ga0209643, IMG submission 187383) | Deep subsurface microbial communities from Mt. Terri, Switzerland - Autotrophic microbial communities BRH/37_all (SPAdes) (version 2) | ecosystem: Environmental > Aquatic > Deep... | reverse complement strand
TCGGTCCGCACGCTGTCCTGCGCGCGCGCCGAGCCCAGCGTCAGTCCGAGCAGACAGACCATGAGCGCATATGCAGCGATGCGTGCCACCAAGGCTCCCCTTTCCGTGCGGGGTCGATCAGGAGGGATGAGGGTGGCATGATTCGCCGCCCGTCTATTGGGGTTAACGTGCCCGCTTGCCGCGCGTCAAGCATCACGTCCCGCCGAAGAGGATCGAGCGGGAGACCTTTCTATCGCACCGCACCATCTGCTAGACCGCTGAGGAGGACATTCGCGCGCCGGATTTGCGGGCGAAACCGGCCCGATTCTTGATTGAACGCGCGGTGAGACGCAAAAGCGGTATCCATATTTGGTCGAAACGCGCTAGAGAACGAGACGGGCGGATATGGCACCAGTCGAGAACGGATCACGATGCTGAGCAAGCGGCCTTTGGTGATTGTCACGCGCAAGCTGCCCCAGGTGGTCGAGGCGCGGATGGCCGAGCTGTTCGACGCGCGGTTCAACGCGGATGACGAGCCGATGGACGAGGCGGCGCTGATCGCGGCGGTCCAGCAGGCCGAGGTACTGGTGCCAACCGTGACGGACCGGATCGACGAGGCGCTGATCGCCGCCGCCGGTCCCCAGCTCAAACTGATCGCCCAGTTCGGTAATGGCGTCGACAACATCGACGTCACTGCGGCGCGCGAGCGCGGGGTCGTCGTGACCAACACCCCGGGCGTGCTCACCGAAGATACCGCCGACCTCGCGATGGCGCTCATCCTCGCGGTGCCGCGCCGGATCGTGGAGGGCGAGCGGCTGGTGCGCGACACCACATGGAGCGGGTGGGCGCCGACTTTCATGCTCGGCCATCGCGTCAACGGCAAGAAGCTCGGCATCATCGGTATGGGGCGGATCGGCCAGGCGGTCGCCAAGCGCGCGCTCGGCTTCGGCATGGAAGTGCACTATCACAATCGCAAACCGGTCAACGCCATCATCGCGCACGAACTGGGCGCCACCTATTGGGAGAGCCTCGACCAGATGCTCGCGCGCGTCGACATCGTGTCTGTCAACTGTCCGCGCACGCCGGCGACGTTTCATCTGCTCAACGCGCGCCGGCTCGCGCTGCTCCGCCCCCATTGCTACGTCGTCAACACGTCGCGCGGCGACGTCATCGACGAGACCGCGCTCACCTCGATGCTCGAGAGCCGCGCGCTCGCCGGTGCGGGGCTCGACGTTCACGAGCACGAGCCCGCGGTCAATCCCAGACTGCTTGCGCTTGAGAATGTCGTCCTTCTGCCGCATCTTGGTTCTGCGACCATCGAGGGGCGTATTGCGATGGGCGAGAAGGTCATCATCAACATCCGCACCGCGGCAGACGGGCACCGCCCGCCCGACCGGGTGATCCCGTCGATGCTCTAGCGCGGGCACGACGCGCGGGGACGAGGGAGGCGACATGAAGCGAGTGACCGCACTCTTGATCGTCGTGGTGCTGGCGTTCTTGGCGTATCCCTATCTCTCGCTCTATTTCGTCTATCGCTCGATCAATGGCGGCGATGAGGCGGCGCTGCAAAATCAGGCGGACTGGGACGCCGTGCGCGCCGGGTTCAAGGACGATCTGAACGCCGCAGCCGCGCGCGAAGCGGAGCGCAATCGCAAGAAGCTCGGGCCGCTCGGCGAGGTGCTCACCAACGCCATCGCGCCCGCCATCGTCGAGGGACTGGTCGACACCTATGTCACGCCGCGCGGCGTCATCGCGCTGGTGCGCTCGGGCGGCGATCTCAACAGGCCGCCGAGCAAGGACGAGTCGCCCACGCGCGCTAGCGGCGAGGAAAAAATCGCGCTCACCTGGGCGTTCTTCGATGCGCCGAACACATTCCGCATCTCGTTCGATGATCCGAAAAACCCCGATTTGACCGGCGTTTCACTGCTGCTGGGCCTCGATGGCGCGCAGTGGAAGATCACGCGCGTAAAGTTGCCGATCGCAAATCTGCAGGATGCCGCGCACAAGCTTTAAGCCGCCGCCCGGCTAGAACGTCTTCGCAACCTCCACCAGCTGATCGAGCGCCGTGCTCCATCCATTCTTGAATCCCATCGCGTCGTGCTGCTTGCACGCGGCCTCGTCCGTGTGCATGACGTACGCGGTGTATTTCGTGCCCGCGCCCTGGGGCTCAAGCGAGATCGTCGCGGTAAAGAAAAAGTGGACCGGCGCGTTCGGGTCCGCCTTTGCGGGTCTGAAGGCAGGCTCAAGCGCGTTGGTCCAGGTCAATCGCCGCTCCGGCACGATCTCAAGATAGCACCCCTGATTGTCGAACCGCTCGCCGGCGGGTCCTTGCATCACTGTGCGGAAGCGGCCACCGGGTTTCAACTCGATGTCGCACGCCGTCGTCTGCCACGGCTTGGGGCAGAACCATTTCATGAGATGGAGCGGCTCGGTCCAGGCCCGCCACACCAGATGCGGCGGCACGTCGACGACGCGCTCAAGAAGCAGATCGAGCTTGGGATTGAACGTCATGGCGCACGTCCTTTCGGGGTCGAGAGATAATTGTCGAGCTGATCGAGGCGACGGCTCCAGAGGGCGCGTTGGGCGCTCATCCAGTGTTCGGCCGCTTCGAGCGGCTGGAGTTCCACTTCGAAGGTCCGCACTCGCCCGCTTTTCGTAGAGCGCACCAGCCCGCTGCGTTCCAGCATTTTGAGGTGCTGAAGGAAGGAGGGCAAAGCCATGCCGAAGGGCTCGGCAAGCTCGCTGACCGGTGCGGGGCCCTCGGCAAGACGCGCCAGGACGGCCCGGCGGGTCGGATCGGACAGGGCTTGAAAAACGCGGTTGAGATCGGGTGATTGGTTAGGCATGGGCCTAACTTAAAACATGAAAATACTGAGGTCAATCCCTAAGTGTATTCACCCCGCGATAAAGCCGCCAGCCTGGCGGTTCCACAGCCGCGCATAGGCGCCGCCCTTGAGCAGCAGCTCGGCGTGGCTCCCGATCTCGATGATGCGGCCAGCCTCCAGATAGACGATGCGGTCGAGTCCGGCGATCGTGGAGAGGCGATGCGCGATCGCGATCACGGTGCGGCCCTGCATCACCGTCCACAGGGCCTGCTGGATGAGATGCTCGGATTCTGAATCGAGCGCCGACGTGGCCTCGTCCATCACCAGAATGCGGGCGTCCTTGACGAGCGCGCGGGCAATCGCGACCCGCTGGCGCTCGCCGCCCGAAAGCTTGATGCCCTGCTCGCCGACGACGGTGCCATAGCCCTCCCGCCGCCGTGCGATGAATTCATGGGCATGGGCCTGCGTTGCCGCGCGGATTACGGTCGCCTCCTCGGCGTCGGGGCGGGCATAGCGGATGTTGTCGCCAACCGGGCGGTGAAACACGCCGGGCGACTGCGGCACCTCGGCGATCGCTTCGTTGAGCGAATCCCATCTCACCCGCGCAATGTCCTGCCCGTCGATCACGATGCGCCCGGCGGACGGCTCGAACTGGCGGCGCAGCAATTTGACGAGAGTCGACTTTCCCGCGCCCGATGGCCCCACGAGGCCGATCTTTTCGCCCGGTGCAATGTCGAGATTGAGGTCCTCGAACATCTGCATCGCGTCGGGGTGGGCGAAGGCGACATGCTCGAAGCGGATCGCGCCCGCGCGCACGATCAGCGGCGGGGCACCAGGCACGTCCTCGATGTCGTGCTTGCGCGAAACGAGGTCGAGCGCTTCGGCCATCACGCCGAGCTGCTCGAAAAATTCCAGCAGGCGGCCCGACAGCGTGCGCAGATGCGTCGTGATCGCAGCGGCCAGCATGAACACCATCGTGAAGGTGCCGGCGTCCATCCGGCCCGCCAGCGTGTCGCGCAACGCAAGACCCGCCAACGTGAACAGGAAGGCAAACGCAGCCAGCCCGTGCGCGAGGCGCATCACCACCAGGAAGCCGCGCAGGTTGCGCGAGGCGATCATCTCGTCGACCAGAAATCCGCCCATCAGCCTGCGCTCGAAGTCGGCCTTGGCGAAAGCGCGTACGATATCGGCGTTGGCGATCGCGTCGATCAGCCGCCCCGTCGATGTGGTCATCGCATCGGACAGTGCGATGGAGAGGCGGTGGCAGTGGCGCGCCAGCACGGTCGAGAGCGCGAGGAACAATGTCGCCCACACGACATAGATCCCGGCATAGAGCGGATGCAGGCGCCAGAACAGCGTGCCGGCCACCGCCATAAGCCCGAGCAGATAGACGACCTCAAGGGTCAGAATGTTGACGAGCGGCAGGCAGGCGGTGCCGGCCTGCTTGATTTTCTGGCCCAGCTTTCCCGCGAAATTGTCCTGGAAGTAGCGTGGGGCGTGTCCCAGCAGATAGGCGAAAAGATAGCTTTGCGCGAAGGCACGCAGGCGCGGGCTGGTGAAGCGGTCGATGGTGTCGTAGAGGCGCAGCAGCAGCAGCGAGGAGACCCACACGCTGGCGAGGAGAACGAGCGAGAAAATCGCCCTGGACCCGTCATTCAGGCTATTGAGTGTGCGGCCGAGAAAAACCGGCGCGAATGCATCGCAGGTCGCAAGCAGCAGCGCACAGGCGATCATGGCGCCGACGCGCCAGGGCGCGTGTGCGCGGATCAGGAACAGCAGGAACGCGAAAGGCGTTGCCGGTGGACGCCCGAGCGGACGCAGTTCGGCTTCAAGCGCCGCGATTTCGCGGCGCCTGAGCGGCGCCGCGTCGCAAGCGACGTCACTGGCGGCGCGGCGCGGAAATCTGACGGGCGCGAGCATGGTGGACCCAACGGCAAATGACCGCCCAATCTAGGGCGGTCCTCGATAACGGGAGGTGAAAGCGCGAGGGGGCTTCAGCCGATATAAAGCCGGGTGATCAAGCCCGCCGCATCGACCTCGACCGTGACGCGGCCGGGGTTGTACTCCTGGGTCACCATCTGGCCCGGCTTGACCACGCGCAGCTCATAGCCGACCAGATCGCTCGCGGACAATTCCTCGATACCGCTTGCCGGGGCATCGGCATCGTCAGCCGGCTTGTCGGCGGCGCGTGCATGGGTCCACAAGGCCGCGCCCGCCACGGTGGTGACCGCTCCGGCGAGAACGAGCGTCCGGCGGCGGCTGACGGATTTGATGGTTTCGGTCATAACGGCCCCTCCTCAAGTTGGCGGGTGCGAGGATGACACGCGAATGGTGGCGGGATGTGGGCGCGATTGCGGCGCCTTAGCGCACATCCATAATCGTCCGCGTGTCGCCGCACAGGGCGCAGGCCGGGTCCGCTTTGAGCTTGACGGTCCGCATGCGGGCTCCCAGCGCGTCGTAGATCAGCAGCTTTCCGGCAAGCGTGTCGCCGATCCCCAGAATCTCCTTGAGGACCTCGGTCGCCTGCAGCGTGCCGATCACTCCGGCGACCGCGCCCAGGATGCCCGCCTCCGCACAATTCTGGACGGAGCCGGGCGGTGGTGGCGCGGGAAAGAGACAGCGGTAGCACGGGTAATGCCCGCCGCTGTCGCGTGCGACATGCGCCTTGAAGGTCGCGAGCTGGCCGTCGAACTGCGCGAGCGCGCCCGACACCAGCACCTTCTTCTCGAAGTAGCAGGCGTCGTTGATGCAAAAGCGGGTCTCGAAATTGTCGCAGCCGTCGGCAACCACGTCGTAGCCCGAAACCAGCGCCCGGGCATTGTGCGCGCCCAAGCGCTCGCGGTGCTCCACCACGTGCACATGGGGATTGATTTGCGCCAGTGTCCGCGCCGCACTTTCGGTCTTCGCCTCGCCGATGGCGCGCGTCATGTGAACGATCTGACGCTGGAGATTGGAGAGCGCGACGGTGTCGTCGTCGACGACGCCGATGGTGCCAACGCCGGCCGCGGCGAGATACATCAACAGCGGTGCCCCGAGCCCGCCGGCGCCGACCACAAGCACCTTCGCCCCGCGCAATCGAGCCTGGCCCGCGCCGCCCACCTGACGCAGGACCAAATGGCGGGCGTAACGTTCGATCTCGCTGTCATCCATCGGCGGCTTCCACGATGTGCGGGCGCAGGCGGCTTGTGCGCCGTCGCATCGCGCAAGAAATAGCGGGTGGGGCGCGGTCGTGTCCACCGCTGCGGGGATCGCGCGAAGCCTGTCGACCGCGCGGCGATCACAAGAACTTGATGCGCGCACGTGATCCTGCGGGGTCGTGGCCTCGTATCACCCCGCGTCGTCCGATTCAAAAAACCGAGGAGAGCTGTTCATGATCAATCCTTTCACGCGTACCGTGGCGGTGTCGGCCATCGCGCTGACAGCGGCGTTCGGCGGTGTCGCCCTGACCGCTGCGGCCGGGGCGGAGGCAACCGTCATGGTGGGCGGCGCCGACATGTATCCGTCCAGGAACATCATCGAGAATGCCGTCAATTCGGCCGATCACACGACCCTGGTTGCTGCCGTCAAGGCCGCAGATCTGGTCGAGACGTTGTCCGGTGCTGGACCGTTCACCGTGTTCGCGCCGACCAACGCCGCATTCGACAAGCTGCCGGCCGGCACCGTCGACACGCTGCTGACGCCCGAAAACAAAGACAAGCTGGCCGCCATCCTGACCTACCACGTCGTTCCCGGTACACGGACGGCGGGCGATCTCGATGCGATGGTCACGGAAGGCGGCGGCAAGGCCGTTCTCAAAACCGTCAACGGCGAAGACCTGACGGTCTCGAAGAAGGACGGACATTTGTGGGTGTGGGACGCAAATGGCGGCATGGCGCAGGTCACCATCGGTGACGTCATGCAATCCAACGGCGTGATCCACGTGGTGGACACAGTTCTTCTGCCGAAATAGCGTCCAGGAGAACGGGCGCGTGGAGCGGCACCGCGCGCCCGTATATTTTTTTCGCGACCATCTGTATAAAGATCAATCTGCCCCGACCCCAGCGCCGATGCTCTACCGCTTGCTGCCGTGACCCGCGCATACCGGCGAGCGGGACATAAAATTTCAGAATCGCTTCACCATCCCTGCTTGTGGGAAGATTCTTGACGCCGCTTGTGAAACACTGCGCAAGCTTGGGCGTTATATCGTCGCACAAGGGTTCCATCTGGTCGCCGCGCGGCCTATCTATATAAGACGGAACGCTTGCGACAAAGGACGGGTATGGCAGCAACACCGAAAATTGAGGAGAACTGGGCTCTTTTTCTGGATTTGGATGGGACCCTCCTCGATATCGCGCCTGCGCCGGACCGTGTGGTTGTTCCCGACAGTCTGGTGACATCCCTCACGACGCTGCGGGATCGCCTTCAGGGCGCGCTGGCGATTGTCAGCGGCCGACCGTTCGCGGAAATCGACGAGTTGCTGCAGCCAGCCCTGCTGAGCGGGGGCGCGGAGCACGGCGCATTCATTCGCGATGCCGCCGGCCAGATGCGAAAAAATCCGGAGATCCACGATATCCCCGATGCCTGGCGGCGCGAGCTGAGAAGCGCGACCCGGCGCTGGGAGGGGGTTGAGGTCGAGGAGAAGTCTCAATCGGTCGCTCTTCATTTTCGCCAGGCGCCGGAGCTGATGGAAGATGTTCAGCTTCTGGCGGCGACCATCGTCGAGCGCGACCCCGCGCATTTCGAAGTGCTGGGCGCGAAGATGGCGTTCGAGATCCGCTCGCGCGGCACAAACAAGGGCAGCGTCGTTGTGAGCCTGATGGGCGCGGCCCCCTTTGCGGGCCGCGTGCCGGTGTTTGTGGGCGACGACGTGACGGACGAAGACGGAATTCTGGCGGCGCGGATGCTGGGCGGGCACGGGCTTCACGTGGCGCAGGCATTCGAAGGCGACCCAGCCAATGTGCGCAGCTGGATTGCAGCAGGGGCGGCGACGCACGTTTGAAGGGGGAAAATGTGAGCAGTCTCGATCTTGCCGCGATCGGCAATTGCACGATTTCGTCGTTGATCACGCCGCTCGGCCGCCATGTGTGGCACTGTTTTCCACGTCTCGACGGTGATCCCGTCTTCAATGCACTTGTCGGCGGCAACGAACCGCAGGGCGGTTATTTCGATGTGACGCTCGAGGGGCTCACCCGCCACGAGCAGCGCTATATCACCAACACCGCGGTCGTCGAGACGATCCTGACGGATGCATCCGACGCGGCGATCCGCATCACCGATTTTGCGCCGCGCTTCAAGCGATATGGCCGTATCTTTCGGCCGCCGATGCTGGTGCGGCGAATCGAGCCGCTGCGCGGCCGGCCGCGCATCTCGGTCGTCGTCAAGCCGACGTTCGATTACGGCGCACGCCAGCCGCACGTCACATTCGGTTCCAATCACGCCCGTTTCGTCCACGACGGGGTGGTCCTGCGCATGACAACCGACATCGCCCTCTCCTACGCGCTGCACGGGGCAAGCTTCACGCTCGATCGGGCGGCGAACATCTTTTTGGGTGCGGACGAAACGCTGCCCGAGAATCCGGACTTTCTCGCCACCAATTTCCTCAAGGAAACGACCGGTTACTGGCGCGATTGGGTGCGCGATCTGAACGTTCCCTTCGATTGGCAGGACGCGGTCATCCGGGCGGCGATCACGCTCAAATTGTGCAACTACGAGGACACGGGCGCCATCATGGCCGCCCTGACGACGTCAATCCCCGAAGCGGCCGGCACGGTGCGCAACTGGGACTACCGCTATTGCTGGTTGCGCGACGCCTTTTTTACCGTGACGGCGCTCAACCGTCTCAGCGCGACGCGGACGATGGAGTCGTTCGTGTCCTTCGTGCTCAATTCCGTCGAGCAGGACGAGAGCGCGATGATCTCCCCGCTCTTCGCGATTGGTCCGGGCATGGACCGGGAGGAGCGTTTCGCGGACGCGCTGCCCGGCTATCGCGGTTACGGTCCGGTGCGCGTCGGCAACGCGGCCGTCTCGCAGCAGCAAAACGACGCTTACGGGTCGATCATCCTCACCGCCGCGCAGATGTTCTGGGATCGCCGGCTGCCGACCCCCGGCGACGAAAGCCTTTACGACCGGCTGTGCTATATCGGCCGCCTTGCGTCTCGCCTCGCCCTTGAGCCGGACGCCGGGTTGTGGGAATTCCGTGGCCGCGCCCGACGGCATACGTTTTCGGCGGCGATGTGCTGGGCTGCGCTTCACCGGCTCGGCCACATCGCGGCCCATGTCGGGCGCAAGGACGACGCGCGCAAATGGCTGGCCGAAGCGGCAAAGCTGAAGGACCAGATCCTCGACGGCGCAACCGTTGCCGGCGAGGGATGGATCTCGGGCTCACTCGATGAACCCGTCGTTGATGCCTCGGTGCTCGTGCTCCCTGAAATCGGCCTGTTGTCGAAGAAGGATAAGCGCTTTCACCGCACCATCGAAATTGTCGAGCAGCGCTTGGTGCGAAATGGCTTCGTCATGCGTTACGAGGAGGCCGATGATTTCGGGCTGCCCGAGAACGCGTTTCTGTTGTGCTCATTTTGGTACATCGATGCGCTGGCCAGCGTGGGACGCAAGGACGAGGCGCGTGCAATGTTTGAAAAGGTTCTGTCGAAACGCAATCACGTCGGTCTGCTCTCGGAGGACATCGATCCCAAGACCGGCGAGCTGTGGGGGAATTTCCCGCAGACCTATTCCCATGTCGGATTGATCCTGTCCGCCATGCGTCTTTCGCAAAGTTGGGAGGAGGGGCTTTGGCACGCCTCGTAGTCGTCTCCAACAGGGTTCCCGTTCCTAAGGTGCGCGGCGCGAGCGCCGGCGGCCTTGCCGTCGCACTGAAGGACATTATGATCCCCGGATCGGTGTGGTTCGGGTGGAGCGGCCGCATTTCGGAGCGCACCGCCGACGCGCCGACCCAGGTCGAGGGGCGCGGCGTCAACTACGTCACGATTGATCTGAGCGCGGAAGATCATCGCAAATTCTATCTTGGATTCTCGAACGGCACATTGTGGCCGCTGTTTCATTTCCGCCTCGGGCTGGTTCATTTCCGGCGGGAGGACTATCGCGCCTACGTCGACGTCAATCAGGCCTACGCGAATGCGCTGGCCGGCATTCTCGAACCCGATGACCTGGTCTGGGTGCATGATTTTCATCTCATTCCGCTTGCGCGGCTGCTGCGCAAGAAGGGGATCAAAAACCGCATCGGCTTCTTCCTGCACACGCCGTTTGTGCCGCCCACGGTGATTTCCGCGCTGCCGGTGGCCCGCGACATTCTTCTCGACATGCTCCACTACGACGTCACGGGCTTTCAGACACAGGAGCACGCGCATGATTTTGTCGAGTGCACCACCCGCATTCTGGGCGCGCAGGTGGCTGGCGAAATGATCCGATTCCGCGGCGAGACGACACGCATTCTCGTGTGTCCGATCGGGATCGATGCTGAATCATTGTTGCGCGAGGCCAAGCGCGCCGAGCGTTCGCCCGAGAATGTGCGCATGCGCGAAAGCCTTGGCGAAAAGGCGCTCGCGATCGGCGTGGACCGGCTGGATTACTCAAAGGGCCTGCCGGAACGCTTCGAGGGTTTCTCGCGCCTGCTTGCACGCCACCCCGAGCATCATCGCAAAATCTCCTTCCTGCAGATTGCGCCGGTATCGCGCCAGGAGGTAATTGAATACAAGAGTCTGCGCCTCGAACTCGACCGTCTCGCAGGCCATCTGAACGGCCACTATTCGCAGTTCGACTGGGTGCCGTTGCGCTACAGCACGCGTGCGACGCGGCGCGAGGTGCTTGCCGGCTTCTACCGCATCGCCAAGATCGGAATCGTGACGCCGCTGCGCGACGGCATGAATCTGGTCGCCAAGGAATATGTTGCAGCCCAGGACGAGGCGGATCCGGGAGTGCTCGTGCTCTCGTGTCTGGCTGGCGCCGCGGAGGAACTCACCGAAGCGCTGCTGGTCAATCCCTACGACCCCGATGAAATTGCCGACGCGCTGCACATCGCGCTGTTGATGCCCCGCGACGAGCGCAAGGCCCGTCACACGGCGCTTCGCGAAAAGGTTCGCCGCACCACCGCAGCGGCATATTGCGACCGCTTCCTGATGGCGCTGCGCTCGCCGTCCGAGGCGAGCGCCGCGTAACACCCCTGCACTGAGCTGATCCCTCGCGCCTGCAAAATATTCGAATCCCGGTTTTGCGCATCGCGCCGGAGCCTGCTATAGGCAGACGGGTTGAAAGGGCCTTGGGCATGAGCAATCTCAAGATCGTGGTTGCGGGCGCGGCTGGCCGAATGGGCCGGGCGCTTGTGCGCGAAGTTGCCGCGACGCCGGGCTGCACGCTGGTGGGCGCAACGGAGCGCGAGGGCTCGGCGGCAATCGGTGCCGACGCGGGTCACATCGCCGGGATCGAGCCGCTGGCAGTGCTGGTGAGCGACGATCCGCTGCCGCTGATCGCACACGCGGATGCCGTCCTCGATTTCACCTCTCCGGCTGCGAGCGTCGTCAATGCGACCTACGCCGCGCAGGCGCGCATCGTTCACGTGCTGGGCACGACCGGGTTCAGCGACAAGGAGATGGCGGCGATCAGTGCCGCCGCGCGCCATGCGGCCATTATCCAATCGGGAAATTTTTCTCTGGGCGTCAATCTGCTGGCCGGTCTGACCCGCAAGGTCGCGGCGATCCTGGGCAGCGAGTTCGACATCGAAATCGTCGAGATGCACCACCGCTTGAAAGTCGACGCACCCTCCGGCACCGCGCTGATGCTTGGCGAGGCGGCCGCGCAGGGCCGCGGCGTCTCGCTTGCCGACAAAGCGGTGCGCGGACGCGACGGGCTCACCGGCCCGCGCCCCGACGGGGCAATCGGCTTTGCCTCGCTGCGCGGCGGGAGTGTGGTGGGCGAGCACCAGGTGATCTTCGCCGCCGAAAAAGAACGCCTCGTTCTCACCCACATCGCGGAAGACCGCACGATCTTCGCGCGCGGCGCGGTGCGCGCGGCGCTGTGGGGCGCCGGCAAGAAGCCGGGCCTCTACTCGATGGTCGACGTGCTTGAACTCGAGGGCTGATCGCTTCGCGATTTCTAAACGGCGGACGGGTATCGGAGGGCCTCGCGGCGGATACGCAATGCGCGGCGCAGGTTCTCCATCAGATCGATGCGCTCCTCCACTGTCAGAAACGCGCCGATTCCCAGCGTGTGACCGTGCGACGCCAGGACCAGCGGCGTCCAATGCTCGACCGGTTCCTCCATCTCGATGCGAAGCCAGTGCGGTTCGAAATGATGGGATGAACTCGTTCCGCGCGCGCTGACGCGGGTGACGGTAAGGTCTTCGTCGGTGAGACACACCAGTTCGTGGGCGCGCGCCGCACGATAATTCGCCTTGAAGGCAAAATAGACGAGCGCCACGTCGAGGCCGAAGAAACCGAATACCGGCCACGCCCCGTGCATCGCAAAAATCATCCCGGAGATGAAGCTGACAGCCGCCAGCACCGTCATGACGATCACGAATCCGCGCGGGCTGAGCGAGCGATGCGGGGCAAGCACGGCATCGAAGAACACCTGCCGCTGCGCTTGCGATTTGAGGGGCGTATCCATCGCGCAAATATAGTGTCGCCCGTGCGGCTGGTCCATCGGCGCGCGGGAACCGCGGCCCCCGCCGGCCGTTCATGGTCGTAGGCAAGAGGAGCAAGCGACCATGCCGGTATCTACTATCTTATTGATTGTCCTGATTCTTCTTCTTCTGGGTGCGCTGCCGTCGTGGCCTTACAGCAGCAGCTGGGGATATTATCCCTCAGGCACGCTGGGCGTTGTGGTCGTGGTGGTTCTTGTGCTCGCGCTGCTCGGGCGAATATAGCTTCCGGGACGGAGGGCGCCGCCTTATGGTGGTGCCTATGGCCGCTCCCAAAGTAAACACGAACGTCGCAGCAAAACCGCGCGCAACGGCGTCCAAGCCCTTCACCGCAGTGGAGGCGGCGTCATTTTTCGAGCGGCTCAAGGCGCGCACCCCCGAACCGCGCACCGAGCTTGAATACCTCAATCCCTACACGCTGCTGGTGGCGGTGGTGCTGTCCGCGCAGGCGACCGACAAGGGCGTCAACAAGGCCACAGCGCCGCTCTTCAAGGTCGCCGACACCCCGCAAAAAATGGTCGCGCTGGGGCTCGAACGGCTCACCGAATACATCAAGAGCATCGGGCTCTTTCGCACCAAGGCAAAAAACGTGATCGCGCTCTCGCAGGCGCTGCTGCGCGATCATGCGGGCGAGGTGCCGCGCAGCCGCGAGGCGCTCGAGGCGCTGCCAGGGGTCGGCCGCAAGACCGCCAACGTGGTGCTTAACTGTGCCTTCGGGATGGAGACGATGGCGGTCGATACGCACATTTTCCGCGTCGCCAATCGCACTGGTCTGGCGTGCGGAAAAACACCGCTCGCGGTCGAGTTGGCGCTCGAAAAGATCGTCCCGGCACCCTATAGGCGCGATGCCCATCACTGGCTGATCCTGCACGGGCGCTATGTGTGCGTGGCGCGCAAACCCAGATGCGCGGTGTGCCCGGTCGCCGATCTGTGCCGGTTTCCCGACAAGACGCCGTAATAACGTCAGTGGCGGAAGTGGCGCATGCCGGTGAGCACCATGGCCAGCCCTGCCTCGTCAGCCGCCGCGATCACCTCGTCGTCGCGCATCGAGCCACCCGGTTGAATGACGGCCGTCGCGCCCGCGCTCGCGGCGGCCAGCAGGCCGTCGGCGAACGGGAAGAAGGCATCTGAAGCCACCACCGAACCGCGTGCGGCGCTGATCTCGATATTGGCGGCGCGGGCCGCATCCTCCGCTTTGAGCGCAGCGATGCGCGAGGAATCGACCCGGCTCATCTGCCCTGCGCCGATGCCGACGGTCGCACCGTTCCTGGCATACACGATCGCATTGGATTTCACATGCTTGGCAACCGTGAATGCGAACAGGAGATCGGCGATCTCCGCGTCGCTCGGCTGGCGCTTGGTGACGACCTTGAGATCGCCGGCCGTCACGCGGCCATTGTCGCGCGCCTGGACAAGAAGCCCGCCCGCGACCGAGCGCACCGTTAGTCCGGATGCGGATGGATCGGCCAGAGACCCGGTCAGAAGGAGGCGCAGATTTTTTTTGCGCGCGATGATCGCGCGTGCCTCTTCGTTGGCGTCGGGCGCGACGATGACTTCGGTGAAGATGCCGGTGATCGCGTGCGCGGCGGCCGCGTCAAGCGCGCGATTTGCGGCGATGATGCCGCCGAAGGCGCTGACCGGATCGCACGCCAGCGCGGCGGCGTAAGCCTCTTCCAGCGAGCGCCCGCGCGCCACGCCGCATGGATTTGCATGCTTGATGATTGCAATCGCGGCGCAGCTGTCGGCGGCGAATTCGCTGACCAGCTGAAACGCCGCATCGGTGTCGTTGATGTTGTTGTAGGAAAGTTCCTTGCCCTGGATTTGCCGCGCCCGCGCAACGCTCGGCTCGGCCGGATCGGTGAGATAGAGCGCCGCGCTCTGGTGCGGATTTTCGCCGTAGCGCAGGGCCTGCTTCAAGGTGCCGGCGAAAATGCGCCGTGCGGGTGCCGCGTCTCCAAGTTCGGCGGCAAACCACGTCGCGATCGCGGCGTCATAGGCGCTGGTGCGCGCGAAGGCTTTGGCGGCAAGGCTCTTGCGAAGTGTCAGCGTGGTCGTGCCGCCATTCGCTTTGAGGGCGGAAAGGATCGCGCCGTAGTCGGCGGGCTCCGTCGCGACCGCGACATACCCGTGATTTTTCGCGGCCGCGCGGATCAGGGCCGGCCCGCCGATGTCGATATTCTCGATGGTGGTACCGAAGGCAGCCTTGCGCGCGACGGTTTCCTCGAAGGGATAGAGATTGACCACGAGCAGATCGATTGGGGGAATGCCATGCTCGGCGAGCGCCTTGGCATGCGCGGGCAGATCGCGCAGTGCGAGCAGGCCGCCATGAATCGCCGGGTGAAGTGTCTTGACGCGCCCGTCCATCATTTCGGGAAATTTCGTAACGTCGCTCACATCTTTGACGGTGAGCCCGGCATTGCGCAGCGCAGCGGCGGTGCCGCCCGTGGAGACGAGGTCGACATTGAGCGCGGCGAGCGCGGTCGCAAATTCGATCAGCCCGGTCTTGTCGGAAACGGAGATCAGCGCCCGCTTGACGGCAAGCCGGTCCGGCGGCGCGGGAAGGTTCTCAAGCATCGTGGGTCCTTCAGGAAATGTGATGGCGCTTTATAGCGCGGCGCGCCACGAAGGAAACGCTCAGATTTCCTCGCGCGCGAAAAAGCGCATCCGCGCAGGCGGCGTAAGCGCGGCCTGATACATCGTCAATGTGGCGGTGATCGACGCGTCAAGGCCGAATTCCGCCGTCGCGATCTCGCGCGAGCGTTGCGCGGCCTGGGCGCGGAAGGCGCGATCCTTCACCACCTTGATGCAGGCGGCCTCGAACGCATCGGTATCGCCGAACGGGACCAAAAGGCCATTGAGGTCGTGGCGGATCACGTCACGAAAGGCGCCGCAATCGGTCGCGACCAGGGTCAGTCCCGTCGCGGCCGCCGCAATCAGCTGTCCCATCGCGCCGCCGCGCGATGCCGGGACCGGCACGCAAAACACGTCGACCCGCCGCAGCGTCTCGGCCAGATTGTCGGCAAGTTCCCACCATTCGACGAGTCCCTCGTCCTGCCACGCCTGAAGCGCTTTTTGCGAGTCCGCACTGATGCGATCCTGATCCTGACCGCCGATCAGAACAAAGCGCGCAGCCAGGCCCTGGCTTTTCAGGCGCCGCGCACTGGCGACAACGACGCGCAGCGCGTCCCGTCCCAGAATGTCGGGCGGCGGAAGTGCGATGATCGTCGGCTCGTCGACCGCAGGCTCGCTGGCGCGGGGATAGAAATGATGGAGATCGACGCCCGTGCCGCGGCTCAGAAAGCTGCGGCGCGCGACGAGGACATGCGCATCCACCAGCGCCGCGCGGTCATCCGGCGTGACGACATGCACCTGCGCGCGGCGGTGGCCGAACACGAGCGCCAGCCCGGTGGCGAGCACCATGCGCCGGCCCCAACTCGTCTCGGCTCCCCGCACCAGATGCTGGGAAATGAGATCCGGGCTATGGACGACCGCAAGCCCTTTCAGCCGGGCGATCGCCCCCGCGACAAGGACCGCGCGCAATCCGACCGCGTGGATGATCTGCGGCGCCGCCCGCCGAACGATCCGGCTGAGCGCACGATATTGCTCGAACGCGGCGCGCACGCCGCGGTCTGCCGGCGCGTCGATCCTGAACAATGTCAGCCCCGACCCGGCGAGCCGCGAGAGCGCACTGTCCTGGGAAGGGCCGAGCGGGTTGGTGATCAGAGCGATCTGCGGCTCATAACCGGCCGCACGCGCCGCTTCGGCCAGCGGGATCAAGCGGAGGGCGTCCTGCGGGGCGACGCTTGCGACGATCAGCAGGCGCGTGACATCCCGGCTGCGCGACGGGCGCACCTTCGGGGCATGACGTGTCTCGGCAAGATCGGTCCGCAATACAGGCCTCACACAGAACGCCGGGCCGCCAGCGTGTTAAGATTTATAACCATAACCAGAGCCGGACCGAAGTTCTAGGGCTGTTCGCAGCCGGGCCGGCTTATTCTCCTGCGGGGGGAAGATTCTTCTGCGGCATCAAACGGTGAATCGCCCATTTCACCAGGGCTTGCGGCTCGCGGCCCGGATCGGTCTCGCCGGTGATCACAATTTGTTCGGCCTTGCGCACGGTGTCCGTGCGGCCGAGATAAATGCTTTCCTCGAGGGACACGGTGCCCCCCGCACAGCGCATCCGCCATCCATCGCCATTGGGTAGCAGCATCAGCACGCTGCGGCCATCGCGCGCGAGGGATGCGCGCACGTCTGGATGGAGATGAAAGCGGATCGCGAAAGGCGTCGCGTCGTCCGGAGCTTTCGCGCGCGGGTCCGCGGCGAGGCGATCCTCGCCGCGCAAGTCGCGCCCGGCCGCATCGAGAAACAGCCGCCGTTCGTGAATCAGTCCGAACTGATCGAGATAGCCGTCATGGCTCATCCACAACCACGCGCCTTGCGCACCCTCGCCGGTTGAACTTTTGACATTGTGCGGTCCGGCCTCATAGCGCGGTCCGACAAGATCGATCAGGGTCTGGCGCTCGAGCAGCCGGGCCGGCGATTGATCGGCAAGCGTGAGTGTGCTGTGGGCCGCGCTCGCGCGCGCCACCCGCCGCCAGGCGTCGCCGCGCGCATGCGCAGCGCCGCAATTGACGATCAGCCGGTGGATACCGCAACTGAATTCGAACGCGAGCGGTGCCGCGTGAGCCTCGTGTGCGTGACGTCCGCGCGGCAGGGCACCGCTGTCGGCAATGAGAAGGCTGCGCCCGGCTTCGAGCCGGTGATAACCCGAGTGACGCGCATGTGCGAAGGGCGAACCGGAGGCACCTGCGCGAGTCAGCAGTGTTTCGATTACCGTGTCCTGGCCCTCGTCGGCCCCGTTGAAGAGCGCAAATCGCCCGTCGCCGTGACGCATCAGGCGGATCATCGGCGCGATCTTGTCGAGCGCGCGCGACACGGCATCAGGCACGAGGCGGCCTGCAGTTTCGAGCATCGCCTTGAGCGCCACGAGGTCGGCAAAAATCGCCAGCAAGGAATCCGCATTACGCGAAACGTGCCCGCCATCGGGCAGGATCTGGCGGTCGAGCTCTTCCTCGATCATCGCAAAGCCGCGCTCGGCACGCCGCGCGCCGTCGCTCAGGCAAAAGCCCGAGACCGCAAGCCCGAACGCTGCGGTCAGCCGGGGCAGGCCGTCGGGGGCCGAGCTGGCGGTGTGCGCGAGGTAGCGCGCCTGATGGGCCATCGAGCGCAGCACCTGGCAGCGCCAGATCAGATCGCTGCCGTCCCACAGGATCTTCGACGCGGCGAGCCACGACATCAGCCGCCGCGCCGTGACGTGAGGGCGCCACGCCATTGGGTGATAGCGGTGATAGCGCTTGAGCCAGGTGGTGACCAGCGCGCGCGCCTGGGCCTGCCCGGTGTCGCCACCGTGATCGCGTAAGTGCCGCAGCCAGGAAAAGCCATGCAGTGTCTCGCCGAATGCCTCGCTTGGCAGCGTCGCGCCCCACGGGGCGCGTCCGCCGGTGCGCAGCGTTTCTCCGCCGAACGACCAGGTGCCGGTGAAGATCTGGGTGGCCGCTGCGGCGCGGCCGGGAAGGAGATCGAACGCGACGAGGCTCGCGGGATCCGGCAGCGGTCCGCGCAGGAGGAGATACATCACCGGCGTTTTCGCAAGGGTGTTGCCCGCCGCGCCGAGCAGGCGGACGATCAGGGCCCCGGCCGCATCGCTCCAGATATCGGATTTGCCCATGCGTGCGATCCACGGGTCGCCGAGCGCCTGAGGCAGATCGATCGGTCCGTCACCGGCCTGTGGAAGTTCAGCGGGCCGTTCGAAGGCGCGCAATGTTTTCGGCATAGCGGGAGGCTCCACCGGTGAATGTCGCCGTGCCGGCGACCAGCATGTCCGCACCCGCCGCAATGACGCGCGGCGCGGTTTCAAAATTGACGCCGCCATCGACCTCAAGCGCGATCGGCTTGCCGAGCGCATCGATCATGGTGCGCACGGCGGCGATCTTCGCCAGCCCGCTTTCGATGAAAGCCTGCCCGCCAAAGCCGGGATTGACCGTCATGATGAGGACCAGATCGATATCGGCGAGGACGGGCGCGAGCACGTCCACCGGAGTCGCCGGATTGAGGGCGATGCCCGCCTTGATCCCATGCGTCTTGATGAGCTGGATGGTGCGGTGAAGATGGGGGCCCGCTTCGGGGTGGACGGTCAGGATGTCTGCGCCCGCGTCGACGAACGACGCCACGAATGGATCGACCGGCGCGATCATCAAATGCACGTCGAACGGAATCTTGGCGTGGCGCCGCAGCGCCTTGATGACCGGCGGGCCGAAGGTGATGTTCGGGACGAAATGTCCGTCCATCACGTCGACATGCACGAAATCCGCACCGGCCGCCTCGATCGCGGAGAGTTCCTCGCCCAGGCGCGCAAAGTCAGCCGAAAGTATGGACGGCGCAATCTTGACCGAATCCCTCATGGAATCTGATTAACACCGCGCGATTCGCGCCGCAAGGTGCGCTTCGAAAACACCTGTTGATGCGCAATAAATCTGCGCCCGGCGTGCGTTGCGAGCCTAGACCCCCTGGCTGTTGGACAGAGGGGTTTCGAGCATCACCTTGGGTTCGTCGCCATGAACGACCAGAACGCGCTGGCCGGGCGTGATGGCGTCATCCTCGCCGCCGGGCGTGACCACCACGAAGGTTGTCCCGTCGTCCTGCAGGATCCGGTATTCGAGCGCGGAGCCACCGGCATTCTGAGCGGGCTTGGGTTTGGGGCCGTCCTGCGCTGTCGGGCTCCTCACGGCGGAGGGCGCGGGCTTGACGTTGCGCACGGCGATGACGATCCCGCGCGAGAGCCGGTGACCCGCGCTGTCGACGGTCGGCGGCGCCTTGCCACCGAAAAAACTCGGGAACTCGAAGCCCGAAAACATATCCGGCATCTGCGCGCAGCCGCCGAGTGGCGCGAGCGCGAGCAGGAAGATCAAGACGGGTTGAGTACGGATTGGCGCCATCGCCGTCCCCTTTTTGCGAAATGGCAGTGTTTTCAGGACCATACATCACCATTTCGGCCCGCAGAAGAGGCTCAGCGGGCGCGCGCGAACCGGCTCGCGAAAAAACCGTCGAGTCCGCCCCATTGAACCCAACCGGCCGGCGTCGTGCGCAAATCGCCTAGAGGGGTGACGAAGCCGCCCAGCTCGGGGACCTCGTGGGGGCCGACCGGCGCGCGTGCAAATTCGCGATGGCGGCGCAAGAACGCGTCCGCCTGCACCTCGCCCTCCTCGGGCTCCATCGAGCACACCGCATAGACCAGCGTGCCGCCCGGCTTGACCGCGCGTGCGGCGGCGTCGAGCAGCGTCGACTGGAGGGTCGCAAGCACGCCGATATCGCGCTCGTTCTTGAGGTACGGGACGTCGGGGTGGCGGCGGATGGTGCCGGTCGCGGTGCACGGCGCGTCGAGCAGCACCTTGTCGTAGAGACGCGGCGGCTGCCAGCACGCCAGATCGGCCTCGATCACTTCGGCCTTCAACTTGAGGCGCGCGAGATTGGTCCTCAGGCGGGCCAGCCGGCTGCCGTCGCGATCGAGCGCGGTGACCCGCGCGCCCGTGGCCGCCAGCGCGGCAGTCTTGCCGCCGGGCGCCGCGCACAGATCGAGCACGTCCTCGCCTGCGTGCGCTTGGAGAAGTTGGGGCGGGAGTGCGGCGGCGGCGTCCTGCACCCACCACGCGCCCTCGGCGTATCCCGGAAGTTCTTCGATGCGCCCGCCGAGCGGTCTGCGCAAGGTGCCGTTGGGGAGCAGCCGCGCGCCGAGTGTCGTCGCCCATTCGCGCGCGTCGCCGCGCACCGTGAGATCGAGCGCGGGCTCCACCAATTGCGCGGCCGCGAAGCCGGCAAGCGCATCGGCGCCGTAGGTCTCCTTCCACCGCGCGCGCAGCCAGGGCGGAAGGTTGAGCACGGGCGGCGGTTCCTCGACCCCTTCGCGGGAGGCGCGCCGCAGCACCGCGTTGATGAGTCCGCTCTGATGGGCGATCGCTTTATGGGCTCTTGCGACGTTGACCGCGCCGTTGATCGCGGCGTGGGGCGGCGCTTTCAAAAACACGAGTTCGCCCACCGCCAGCGCGAAAAGGCAGCGCAGCGCGGTATCGCGCGGGCGCAGTGGCTTCTTGTCCAGGAGGCGTGCGACGATCGCCTCGCTCTGGCCGAAATGGCGCAGCGTGCCGGTCGCGAGGCGGCGCACAAAGGCGCGGTCGCGCGGGCTGAGCGCGGATTTTTCCATCGCGGTTTCGAAGGTGTCGTCGAGGGCGCGGCCGTGCTCGATCACGCCGCGCACCAGCTCGAACGCCAGCGCGCGTGTGTCCTGGCCCGAGGCCGGGCTAGCGGCCACCCGCCATGGCCTTCAGACGCGCGATGCGATTTTCGGTGGAGGGATGCGTGGAGAACAGATTGTCCATGCCGTGGGCGTGGAGCGGATTGATGATGAACATGTGCGCCGTCGCCGGATTGCGCTCGGCCGCCACGTTGTCGATCGCGTCGGCGGCGCCGGAGATTTTCGCGAGCGCCGATGCCAGCCACAGAGGGCGACCCGATATCTCCGCGCCGATCCGGTCGGCCTCGTATTCGCGCGTACGGCTGATCGCCATCTGGACGAGGGCAGCGGCCATCGGGGCGAGGATCATGATCGCGAGCGAGCCGATGATTCCAGGTCCCTGGCGGTTGTCGCCGCCGCGAAAGAAGAGCGCGAAGTTGGCGAGCATCGAAATCGCGCCGGCGACCGTCGCGGTGATCGTCATGGTGAGCGTGTCGCGGTTCTTGATATGCGCCATCTCGTGCGCGAGGACACCGGCGACCTCCTCGTGCGATAGCATCTGAAGCAAGCCGGTCGTTGCCGCGACGGCGGCGTGCTCAGGGTCGCGCCCGGTGGCGAACGCGTTGGGCTGGGGGTTCTCGACGATATAGACCGCCGGCATCGGCAGTCCGGCATTGTCGGCCAGGCGTCGCACCAGGTTGACGAGATCGGGCGCCGAGCGCGCGTCGACCGGCTTGGCGTTGTACATCCGCAGGACGATCTTGTCTGCGTTCCAGTAGGCGAAGGCATTGGTCGCCACCGCGAAGCCGAATGCCAGCACCATTCCCCCGGTCCCGCCCAACAGGTATCCGATTGCGACAAAGATCCCCGTCAGGGCCGCCAGAAGTAGACCCGTGCGCGCGTAGTTCATGGTTGTTCCAAGAGTCCTCGTTAACGAAGAAATAAAAGCGATTCCAGACGCTTACCTTTGTCGCAGGGCCCGGGGGGTGGACAATCTGCGAAGCTT